>JAEEGF012306481.1_pt1 | contig 11868 bp, 9 predicted proteins | sample 9134171 | NCBI WGS metagenome assembly JAEEGF01 (sample SAMN16246542, study PRJNA631951) | gut metagenome | biome: gut microbiome; feature: rumen; material: AP-attached | host: Bos | place: Iran: Karaj | collected 2018-10 | reverse complement strand
CAAAGCTGCAGGCTGTCAGGATGACAGCATAGATCGGGAGTGCCCTCCACTTCCCCGTCACGTTGAAAACCAGACCGAGAAGAATCGGGGTAACCGTCTGTGCGGACATGCTTGCCGTATAATAGAAACCTGTAAATTTACCGATTGTTTTGGAAGAGGAGAGCTCCACTACCATCGGGAAGGAGCAGTTATGCACAAGGGCCATACCGAAGCCCTTGATTGCCCAGACAGCAAACAGCAAAGACGGGAATGCGTATTCCCCGTTTGCACCGGTAACTCTGAGGGTCGGGGCAACAAAACACATAATAATCAGCGCAGCAAACGTAACTGCCAGGCCCAGGGAAATTGTCCACTTCCGTCCGATTTTATCAGCAATGCCTCCTGCAGTTGCAAAGCCGGCAACAGACGCAACACCTCCGATGATGGTAAGAATCATTGTGGCACTGGAGACCGACTGGAGATAATAAATGACATAGTTACCGATATAGGTACCAATAGCGTTGTCCGACATGAACCAGAGGAATTCAGCCGCCAGAATGGCAAGCAGCATCTTTTTATTGGCCGGAGACATCGGTTTGTCATCGTCAACTGGCGTCTCAATCGCTGCGAGGCGCTCCCCTTCCGCCATTTCGTCCTTAATCTCTTCCGCAATCTCATTCTCTCTGATTGTGAAGAACAGGACCAGTGCGGAAATGACCATCAGTACGGAGGCAATCAGGAAGGGAATTTCAATCGTCCAGACCTTACGGGCTTCATCCGCTGCATTGATATAATCGCTCAGTTTCAGGAATATCCCGAGGACAGTAGCAAATGCACCGCCGAAATAACCCATAATGTTGATAATGCCGTTTGCCTTTGCACGCAGAGGTTTTGGCGTGATATCCGGCATCAGAGCAACAGCCGGATTGCGGTACATCATCATGAACATCAGGACGATCGCCATCATGATCACCATGCCTGCAATATTGTTGGCATGGAAGAACAGCGGGATAAACGGAAAGGCAACGGCTGCAACAAAAGTACCCGTCAGAATATATGGCATGCGCTTTCCGATAGGCGTAGACGTTCTGTCAGAAAGCCGGCCGAAGATCGGGAGAAGGATCAGAGCAGCCAGATTGTCACAGGCCATGATGATACCGACCAGCCACTGCACCTGCAAGATCTTCTCCGGTTCCCCTGCTTTGAGTTCAGCAGAGGAGATACCGTACATTCTTCTGGCGAAAATATCCGTCAAAAATGTGGGACACCAGGAATCATATACCTGCCAAAGCAGCAGGATGCCGAAAAAGGCAAATCCGATCAGAAATGTTCTTTTATAATTCAGCTTCAGCTTCATCATGATTATTGTCTGCCTTTCTTTTCATAGATCTTGATGTCCTGATCCGCAACAAGGTCTGGGTTTGTGTTCTGTTTTGCCTGGCGCCTCGGGAAGATGAAAAAGACATAGAGAATAATAATCAGTGAGATGAACAGGGCCACAGCCAGCAGCACAATTTTGACTCTCTGGTTCTTACCGATCATCAGAAAGGCAAGGAGGCCGAGGATCAGTGAAATGCCATACATCACATAAACTGCCTGTGACTGCGTCAGCCCAAGAGCCAGCAGCCTGTGATGGAAATGCCCCTTGTCGGGATGAAAAGGACTCTGCCCTTTTACAATTCTTCTGACGAAGGCATAAGCAGTATCAGCAAGAGGAACAGCCATTGCCATAAAAGGCACCAGCATCGTCACAAGGGCATGCATTTTGAAAATACCGATGATGGAGATCGTACCGAGCAGGAACCCCAGCATCTGTGACCCGACATCACCCATAAAAATCTTTGCCGGATGCTTGTTGTACGGCCAGAAGCCGACACAGGCCCCGATCACGCAGAGCAAAAGGACAGAAACATTGGCAGTCGCCGTTTCGACACCAAGTGAGATCACAAAGAGCGTGCCCGCACTGATCGCGGACATGCCGACCGCCAGCCCGTCCAGCCCGTCAATCAGGTTGATGGCATTTGTACAGCCTACGATCCAGAACATGGTGATCAGAATGGAGACCCACTGGGAATAATAGACGGTTTCTCCGCTCCCGAGAAAATTGGTCAGACCATCCAGCACAACACCGCAGGAAACGCAGATAGCAGCAGCTCCGATCTGCGCTATCAGCTTCACCCAGGCGTTTAGATTAAAAACATCGTCCAGCCCGCCCATAACGGCAATCAGCGCACAGCCGGCAAGAATCCCCCTTACCTGGTCCGTCAGCTCGGCAAAAAGGAGAGCCGGCAGCATAAAGCCGCAGAAAATGGCAATGCCGCCCATTCTGGGAACAGGTTCCTTGTTGATGCGCCGGGGATTGGGCTTGTCAATCGCGCCGATGCTCTCCGCAAACTTCTTCACCTGCGGAACCATCAGATATGAAACTATAAAAGCGAGAAGCAGCGACAGCACTGCTCTCTGCCAGGATTCAAGCCAAGAAAACATAATCCCTCTCCGAAGAGTTTTCCTTACTCAGAACGGCTTCTCTACAAATCCGATTCTCTTGCACACCTTGCGCAGCGTCCTGCGGGCTACAGACTGCGCACGCTGTGCGCCGTCCGTATAGACATCCTTCAGGTATGCCTTGTCCGCTATCATTCTTTCAGCTTCCTCCCGGATCGGGCGCAGCGCTTCGATGACCGCCTCTCCGACAGCCGGTTTGAACACGCCATATCCTTTACCGTCAAACTCCGCTTCAATTTCATCATAGCTCTTGCCGGTGACGGAAGAATAGATATTCATCAGATTGGCAACACCCGGTTTTTCTTCAGGCGCATAGCGCACACAGTGCTCCGTGTCGGAATCGGTAACCGCCCGTTTAAATTTACGGGCAATCTCATCCGGTTTATCCATCAGGAACACACAGCCCTGCGGGTCGCTCTTGCTCATTTTTGATGACGGAACGGAGAGGCTCATGATGCGTGCCCCGACTTTCGGAATATAGGGTTCGGGAACTACAAAGGTATCTCCGTAAATGTTGTTGAAGCGGACAGCAATGTCACGCGTCAGCTCCACATGCTGTTTCTGGTCTGCTCCGACAGGCACAAAGTCAGCATTATACAGCAGGATATCCGCTGCCATCAACGTTGGATAGGTAAACAGACCGCCGTTGATATTCTCTGCATTTTTGGCACTCTTGTCCTTGAACTGCGTCATACGGCTGAGTTCGCCAAACATGGTATAACAGTTGAGAATCCAGCCAAGTTCCGCATGCTCATGGACATGGCTCTGGATAAACAGAGTATTTTTCTGCGGATCAAGCCCGCAGGCAATATACTGTGCAAGCTGGACAACGGAACGCCGGCGCAGCTCCGCGGGATTCTGGCGGACAGTGATGCTGTGCTCATCCACAATGCAGTAGTAACAGGTAAATTCATCTGCTATGGCAACCCAGTTTTTAATTGCACCGAGGTAATTGCCGAGGTGAAGATCACCGGATGGCTGTATCCCGGAAAACATTACTTTCTTTACTTCAGCAGTATTATCCATAAAAAAGCCTTTCCTGAATCGGTTATTTGTCCCTTTATTTTATCAGAAGAAGTTCAACTTGACAACAGCCAATTTTATCTTTATTATATATAAGTTGTCAAGTGAACAACAGAATGGAGTTTCCTGTAAATGAAAGAACTATCATGGTTTGAAAATAACGAAAAACAGATTCCGACCGGAGAAGTACGCACCCGTTTTGCTCCTTCTCCCACAGGTTATATGCATGTAGGCAATCTGAGAACGGCGCTCTATACCTACCTTATTGCCCGTCATGAACATGGAAAATTTATCCTGCGTATTGAAGATACAGACCGCGGCCGCCTGATTGAAGGTGCAACAGACGTCATCTACCGCACAATGGCCGAGTGCCATCTGGATCATGACGAGGGGCCGGACGTCGGCGGGCCGGTAGCCCCCTATATTCAGAGTGAACGTATGGGCATGTACAAGGAGTACGCCGAACTGCTGGTTGAAAAGGGCTGTGCCTACCGATGCTTCTGTGAAAAAGCGGAAAGCGAAGAGGATTCCGGTGAATTTGACCGGGCAGACGATCCCTGCCGGATTCTCTCCTGTGAAGAGTCAGACGCCAAAGCCGCTGCGGGAGAACCCTACGTCATCCGGCAGAAAATTCCTCACGAAGGGACAACCACCTTCCACGATGAGATTTTCGGAGATATCACCGTTGAGAACAAGACACTGGACGATCAGGTTCTGATCAAGCGCGACGGCATGCCAACCTACAACTTTGCAAATGTTGTAGACGACCATCTCATGGGCATCACACACGTTGTCAGAGGCAGTGAATACCTCTCTTCAGCTCCGAAATACAATCTTCTCTACGAGGGCTTCGGCTGGGCTATCCCCAAATATGTACACTGTTCTCCCGTCATGCGGGACGCACATAACAAGATGTCAAAACGCCACGGAGATCCTTCCTATGAAGATCTTATTGCCCAGGGATATCTGACGGATGCCGTTATCAACTATGTTGCGCTGCTGGGCTGGAGCCCGGGCGGAGAACAGGAGATTTTCTCTCTCCCGGAGCTGATTGAAATCTTCGATCTGAAAGGCATCTCCAAGTCACCCGCCATTTTCGATATTGAAAAGCTGAAATACTTCAATGCAGAATACATCCGTGCACTTTCTCCTGAAGCCTTTGCAGCCGTCGCAGAGCCATTCATCCGGCAGGCAGTGAAAAACCAGGCGATTGACCCCGCCGCCATTGCAGCCCTCCTTCAGCAGCGTACGGAAGTCCTGACGGATATTCCGGAAAAACTTGACTTCTTCGACGTTCTGCCTGAATATGACGCTTCCCTTTTCGTTCATCAGAAGAGCAAAAGCAGTACTGAAAGCGCCAAAGCTGTGCTGGAAGATATCATCCCGCAGTTTGAAGCGCTTGACAGCTGGACTGATGAGAACCTGCTGGGCATCATGAATGCGCTCACTGAGCGTATGGGTGTGAAAAAATCCGTCGTCATGTGGCCGGTAAGAATCGCCGCAGCAGGAAAAGCTGTTACCCCGGGCGGTGCAGTGGAAATCTGCCGGATTCTCGGCAAAGAGGAAACTCTCCGGCGTCTTCGTATCGGGCTGCAGAAACTCTGCTGACATGCAGGAACTTACTTTCCTCTCTGCAGAGGAGATCCGGCATGCCTATATTCTGTCATCTCCTTCGGCCGATGCTTCTTTTCAGGCCGCGATGCGTATTGCCGGTGCGGCAGTCTGCCGCGGAAACGCACCTTTCCCCTGCGGCAGATGCCCTGCATGCAGGAAGGCTGCGGCCGGCGTGCATCCGGATATTCAGGTGATTTCACGAAAGGAAAATGAAAAAGGCCAGAAAAAGCGCGAACTGACAGTGGATCAGATCCGTGCTGTTTCCTCCGATGCGTCGGTTTTGCCCAATGAGGCACCAAGAAAGGTATACATCTTCCAGGAAGCGGAAACCATGAACACTGAAGCGCAGAATGCTGCTCTGAAGCTGCTTGAAGAGCCGCCAAATGGTGTCATTCTGCTGCTGTGTACTTCCAATGCCGTCAGGCTGTTGCCTACCGTTCGTTCCCGTTGTGTGGAAATCAACATTCCCGCAGATTCAGGTGAACACAATGAAGCGCTGCAGAATCTGGCTGATTCATATCTGAAAACCTTATCTTCCGGCAGCCGTTTCGCATTGTGGAAGTTCTGTGAAGAGAACAACTCTCTCTCCATTCAGGAGATGACGGATTTTTGTCTCGCTGTCATTCAAGAGATAACAGATATGCTATGTTCCCGCCGTGACAGAATGGGAATGAACGAACAGCTGCTGTTTGAAACGGAACAGCTGCTGGAAAAATGCGTGCGTTATCTTTCCGTCAACGTTACCGTCAAGCAGGTATTCAGCCTGCTTGAAACAGGCCCGATCCCGAATAAGGTAAAACAAAGAGGATAATTACATTGGTAGAAATTGTCAGTATAAAATTCAAATCCGGCGGAAAAAGCTATTATTTTTCTCCCGGTAATATGCGGATCAGTGCCGGAACCCGCGTCATTGTAGAGACAGCCAAAGGCCTTGAAATTGCGGAATGCGTCAGAGGCAACCATATGGTTGAAGACTCATCCGTTGTTCAGCCGCTGCGGCCTGTGGTACGTGTGGCAACTTCACAGGATCTGCAGACAGATGAGCAGAACCGCATACGTGAAAAGGAAGCTTTTGTTATCTGTCAGAAAAAAATAGAAGCGCACGGCCTTGATATGAAGCTGGTGGATGTGGAATGCAGCTTTGACGGCAGCAAAACACTCTTCTTTTTCACATCTGACGGGCGTGTGGATTTCCGCGATCTTGTAAAGGATCTGGCCGGTGTTTTTCACAACAGAATCGAGCTGCGCCAGATTGGCGTACGGGATGAGGCAAAAATGCTCGGCGGAATCGGCATCTGCGGAAGGCCGTACTGCTGCAGCAACTTCCTCAATGATTTTGCTCCGGTCTCCACAAAAATGGCCAAGATCCAGAATCTGTCCCTTAATCCGGCCAAAATTTCCGGAAGCTGCGGCAGACTGATGTGCTGCCTGCGCTTTGAGGAGAGTGCCTATGAGGATCTTGTCAAACATGTGCCGAAACCCGGTGCTTTTGTTGAGACAACTGAAGGTTACGGAAATGCAGTTTCTGTTGATCTGCTGAGGCAACAGGTGAAAGTTCATCTGGACGGTGAATCCGATGATACTTATCACATTTTCAAAGCTGCGGAGGTCGCTTCCGTTCCTGGGGGTCGTCCGAAAGAAGGCGAAAGTTACCCGAAAGTGCTGAATTACGTCGAAGCAGAAGCAGAGGCTGAGCCGCCTGAAGAGGACCCGTGGGAAGTCCCTTCTCTCTTTGCTGAGACGCAGCCGGAAGCTGTTCCGGATACAGCAGAAAATGACAGTGCTGAAAAGCAGGAAAGCAGCAGATCTTCCAGAAGACGGCACCGCACAAGAAGGTCAAAGGGAAAAGAAGTTCCTTCCGAAAGCAATGTTGCTGTACCGGCTCAGGAGCCTGTCGCGGAGAAGCCGGCATCAGAAAGCAGCCCTGGGAAACAGCATCATGCCCGCCACAGAAGCAGACAAGGAACTGCGGGGAAAGGCTCTCACGAAAAAGAGAAAAAGACGCTCTCTGTCAGCACAGCTGTAAAACCCGCATCCGAGCAGACAGAAGCAGCCCCGAAGAAAAAGAATCACCGCAAGTTCTATCCCCGCAGGAGGAAAAAATCCTCCGGCGGATCAGCCGAAAAGCCATAAACGGCCGCCCCTGCCTTTTTCATGTTCAGAAAATATATAGGAAGCCGGGAGTTTTATCAGAAACTCTTCGCCGTGATGGTACCGGTACTCATCCAGAATGTCATTACTAATTTTGTTTCTCTGCTGGATAATATCATGGTAGGCCGGATCGGCACAGAGCCGATGTCCGGCGTTGCAATCGTCAACCAGATTCTGTTTATTTTCAATCTGGTGATTTTCGGCAGTCTGGCAGGTTCCGGAATTTTCACCGCCCAGTTTTTCGGAAAGGGCGATGAGGAAGGTGTCAGAAACAGCACGCGTTTCAAATTCATCACAGTAGGCATCGTTCTTGCCATTGCCTTTGCCATTCTACTGTCCCGCGGAGACCAGCTGATCTCCCTGTTCATCCACGAAGGGGAGGATTCCCTGGACCTTGCAGCCACGCTCCATTACGGAAAGCAGTATCTGCGCATCATGCTCTTTCAGATGCCTCTGTTTGCCCTGCTGAACGTCTATTCCAGTGCACTGCGTGAAACCGGAGAGACAAAGCTGCCGATGAGAGCAGGGATTACTGCTGTGTTTGTCAATCTCATCTTCAACTATCTGCTGATATTCGGCAAATTCGGAGCTCCAAGGCTTGGCGTTACCGGAGCTGCAGCTGCGACACTGATTGCCAGAATAGTAGAGTGCACCATTATCATCGGCTTTTCCCATGCGCATACGGAAAGACACCCTTTCCTGCGCGGGCTCTATTCCACTATGGCCGTACCTCTGCCGCTTGTCAAACAGATCTCCTCTACCGGCATTCTGCTGCTGGTCAATGAGCTGCTCTGGTCCGGGGGGATGACAACACTCAATCAGATCATGTCACGGCGTGGGCTGGAAGTCGTGTCCGCTGAAAACATTGCCGCTACAATCTCCAACCTCTTTTTCTGTGCCTTCTTTGCGATGGGCACCGCGCTTTCCATCATCGTCGGTCAGCTTCTTGGCGCCGGACAGCTTGATCAGGCTGTTGAAGAAGACAGGAAACTGATAGCCTTTTCGGTCGTTTTCAGCGCAGCTGTCGGGTTAATTATGGCGCTGATAGCGCCGCTTGTCCCCCATATGTATAATACGACGCCGCTTGTCAGACAGCTGGCTGCCGGAATGATTCTGATCAATGCGATCATGATGCCGGCCAATGCATTTACCAATGCCAGCTTCTTTACTCTGCGCTCCGGCGGCCGTTCATTCATCACTTTTCTGTATGACAGCGTCTACATCTGGATTCTTGCCATCCCTGTAACGTTCTGTCTGGTCACTTTTACGGATCTGCCGATCATCCCCATCTATGCCGTCTGTTACGGTATAGACATCGTCAAATGTCTGATCGGATATATACTGGTTAAAAAGCGCATCTGGGTAAACAACCTGGTTGCAGACTCATAGCATTAGGAGGTACTCCCCTTGGAACTCACTGCCGCAGCCAGCTGGCTGAACACCGCCTTTGCGGGATATGACCGCATGATACTTTCTCTGCTGCATTCTGTGGCGAACGGCTTTTTCACTTTTCTTTTCAAACTGATTACTCTGCTTGGTGAGAAGGGCATTTTGTTTTTCCTGGCCGCTATTATCCTGATGTGCTTCCCGAAAACGCGAAAGCTCGGTGTATGCATCTTCGGTGCCGTATGCTGCGGGGCTCTTATCACCAACGTCATTCTGAAAGATGCTGTAGCCAGGCCAAGGCCGCTGACAGTACTCCCGTATTCCCAGTGGTGGGCTGAAATTAAAGCTCCTGCCGAAGACGGCTGGTCGTTCCCCTCCGGTCATGTAACAGCCGCCGCAGCAGGCATGGTGGCCATCCGCCTGATGCGAGGGAAAAGATGGACTGTCCCTGCCATAGTATGGATCCTGCTGATGATGATTGCCAGGAATTATCTGATGGCTCATTATCCGACGGATGTTCTGGCTGCAGCTATTATCGGTGTCGCTTCCGCTTTCATTTCCTATTACATCACCTACTTTATCTTCCAGTTTATCTATATCAACCGCAAGAAAAAATGGTGCGGGCTTGTTCTGACATGGTCGGCTCCGGATTATTACGGCATTCCCTCCAGGCTGAAGCTTACCGGTGAGGCTGATGAAAAGGAATTTACTTTCCTCCGCAAGCCCTCTTCCGGTGAAAAGCAGGATCCCGGCGCTCCGGAAGGTGAAGCTCCGAAACAGAAAAAATGGCAGTTGCCCAACATTACCCTGCCCGGTAAAAAGAGCAATTCAGGCTATCAGGGAAAACATGTAAAATAACAGTACATCCGGAAAGACTGATGTCTTTCCGGATTTTCATATTCTTCTTGATACAGGAGCAAAAAGTATAGTATAATATCCTTACCCTAACGGGAGGAAACGCATATGTTAGAGAAACAGAACAAAAAAGAATGCATTCTTTCTCTGGTCAGCGCACTGATCGTCGTACTGTGTACGTGTTCAGGTGTCGTTATGAACCTCACAACTCTTCAGGACGTCAATTTTGATCATATGGGCATCCAGACGTTCTGTATGTTCACGGTCTTATCGAATATTCTGGTAGCTGTCGGGATGAGTCTGGTCATCCCCTACACTATTGACGGGCTGCGAAAACACTATTTTCATCTGCCGAACTGGCTGATTGCCTTTCTTCTTGCAGGAGCGACAGCAGTCACCCTGACTTTTCTGGTGTCCCTGTTTATTCTGGCTCCGTTCAAGGGGTTTGTGCTTATCTTTTCCGGTTCCAGATTCTTTCTGCATGGCGTCTGCCCGATACTCTCCCTTATTGCTTTTTCCTTTTTTATCAGCGATCACTACGTCTCTTACCCGGAATGCATGCTTTCACTGATTCCTGTGTTCATTTACGCAGGCGTCTATTACATACTGGCTGTACTCATAGGGGAAGAAAACGGTGGATGGAATGATTTTTACGGGTTTGCCACATATGTTCCGGTATGGATTCCGGCAATTCTGATTCTTCCTGTTACCTTCGGAATTTCCTCCTTCCTTCGCTATTTCCATAACCGCTCTTTCATGAAAATGCGTGAAGTGACTGTTGAAGATGAATATTCCGAAGATTATCTAAAAAGTGAAATTATCTATCTCGCGAAGCAGAATGCAGCAGAAGACCAGCCACATTCTGACATTGTCATCCCCAGACGCTTTATCAAATTTCTTATTGAAAACACTGACAGTGACAAAACAGAACGTGATGCCTGCATCATGTATCTGAATCAGTTTCTTGATAACACCAAGTTCTGATTCTTCGTCATCGAAACTCAGCAGAGGAAAAGAAAATGCTTTTCAAAAAAGAAAAACGAAGCATCCCATCATATCCACCCGAGAAATATGAGCCTGTTATCCGCTGCAGCATCTGCACCGGAGAACAGGTTGCCTGCATGCGCAGCCGTGATACAGGAAAGCTTCACGAAGTTATGCTGCTTAAAACTGAGAAAGATCTGCAGGACTTCTGCAACTTGTATTCACTCTCCCCTTCCGACATTAGGAAAACATACTGACACAGTGTCTACTTTAAAGCACATCCTCAGACATAATAACATAAAAAAGCAGGGCCAGCTGCCCTGACAAAGATAATTCCGGAGGTTGTTATGGAAGAAAATATAAGCGGGAGAAAACCAAGTTACGGCTTTTTTGACAGATTGCTTTACGGAATAGGTGAATTCTTCGGAGGCGGATGCTTTGTCATTATCAACGCATTCTTCATCGTCTTTCTGACTGATGCTCTCGGCATGAATGCTGCTCTTGCCGGCACGATTCCTATGATCGGCAAGATCTGGGATGCCATAACCGACCCCATCATGGGCAACATTTGTGAGAGGACCAAATCGAAATACGGGTCGAAGAGATTCTACATTCTGGTGGGAAGCTTCGCTTCAGCTATCACCTTCGTGATCATGTGGATCAATATTCACGCATCATCAATGATAGCAAACTACATCTTCTATCTTTTGATGTACTGCCTTTTCAATACGGGCTTCACGGTGCTTAGCGTACCGTATAACGGCCTGCTTCCGGACATGATGGACGATTACGCGATGCGCGCCAGGTTCTCCAACATGCGCATGGTGTTCTCAACGCTCGGTGCCGCCATCTGTGGGCTTGTTCCGGGAATGATCATCAAGCAGACAAATGATCCGTCGCAGTATATGAAATGCATGCTCCTCTTCGGCGTGCTCTTCTTTGTATGCTCGATTACCGTGTTCTTTGGCACATGGGAGAAGCAGAAAGAACCTGTAAAGATGACTCTGGGAGAAAGCTTCACACAGGCGGCCAGCGTGTTCAGGAGCCGTTCGTTCCTGCTCTTCCTGGGGCTTTACCTCTTCGGACAGGGCGGTATGGACTTTATCTCGGGCATGGCTGTTTACTACGTAAAGCACACGCTCGATGCCTACAATGATAAAGTAAATTACTACATACCTATCCTTGCGGTCCTGATGGTAGCGCAGCTGATCGGAATGCTCATATTCGGACCTGTGATGAGAAAGACATCAAAGAAGATGGCGATTATGATCGCAGCTCCGGTAAGACTGTTTGGAGTACTCGGCCTGTTCGCATACTCGCATCCGGGAGTAGCGCTCGTGCCTGTCCTGATACGGGCTGCTTTTATAGGAC
>JAEEGF010452001.1_pt1 | contig 11868 bp, 8 predicted proteins | sample 9134171 | NCBI WGS metagenome assembly JAEEGF01 (sample SAMN16246542, study PRJNA631951) | gut metagenome | biome: gut microbiome; feature: rumen; material: AP-attached | host: Bos | place: Iran: Karaj | collected 2018-10 | reverse complement strand
AAAAATAGCATATTAAAAAAAAAAAAAATGGATAAAACTCTCAAAATTCACAAAGTCGATAAAAAAACAGGAGTCAAAGTGAAAGAAACATTTCAAACGATATTAATTGGAAATACGGAAGTAGGGAAAACATCAATAATTCGTAGATGTCTATACGATGATTTTTCAGATGTTTATCAAAAATCAAAATCTTATAATTTATTTTGGACAAATTATGAAATAAATAATGAATTATTCTGTCTTCAATTATGGGATGTTTCAGGAAATGAAAAAAATGTAACTTCAGTAACAGGAAATTTTTATAAAAATTGCAATTGTGCTTTTTTAGTTTATGCAATTAATGATTTTGAAAGTTTAACAAATTTACAAAATTGGTTAAATGATTTAAGAAAATTTGCAAATAATGATATTTTAACTATATTAGTAGGCAATAAAATTGATTTAAAAACAGAAAGATTAATTTCATATGAAAATGGTAAAAAATTTCAAGAAGAAAATAAAATAGATTATTTTACTGAAATTTCTGCTAAAACAGGAGAAAAAATTGAAGATTTAGTTTATAATACTATTATTACTTTATATTGCCAAATTAAATATTCTACTAAAATTTATGAAAAACTAAATCAAAGCATTGATAGAAGATCCAATGTTCATATTAAATTTAGACCTAGTCAAATTCAAAATAGAACTTCTCTTTTTGATACCAAAAATAAAAATGAAAATAAAAAAATTGAAGAAGAAGGATTATATGAAGAATTAGATGAAAAAGCAGAAACTGAAAGAGAAAAAAAAATGAAAGTTGGATGTTGTTTTTGTTAATATTTATCATTTAAAAATGTTTATTCTTCTTTAATTTTTAAAAAATAATTTTTATTATTTAAATCTTTATTATTATTTTATTTTTTAAATTTTTCTCCAAAAATAAAAATTATTTTTTTAAAGTTTTTTTATATAAAAATAAGAAAATAAAAAAATACATAATTAATTCCAAAAAACAAAAAAAAGAGAAAATGAAAAAAACAAACTTTTATAAAATACTTCCTTTCTCTACTTCACTTTCAATAATAGGTTCTAATTTATGTCCAGTTTTTTCCAAATCATTTTTTGCTCCTTCAATTCTTTCATTTCCACTCGCTTTTTGTAAATCAATATCAACTTGATCGAATCTATTTTTTAAAATTTTCTGTAAACTTGGTTTAATATTATTAGCATTATCATTAATAATACTTCTAATATCACTTCCAACAAATTTATATAAAATAACACAAATTTCTTCAGCAACTAATCTAATTTCCACTTTTTGATGAAATAAACTAGGAATAATTAATTCAACAAAAACATTATACCAATCCCATAATTTTTCATCAATTCCATATTCATCTAAAACTCTTAAAATAACTTCTAATCTTGTTAATAAAATATTCCAAGGTTGTTTATCTGGAGTTACTCCATCTTTATTTTCTACAATATCCATACAAGCTTTTATTAATTCTCCTACATTTAATGCTGGATGACTGAATATATCTATTAATGTTTTTAATGTTAAATCTCTTTGTTTATCATTAAATTCAGATATTTTCTTCAAGTAAATTGGAAGAAAATATTTTATTGATTTTTGAATATATGTTGGATCAACATCATTTCCACAAACAGGAGGAGCTAAACATGTTTTTAAAATTTCTAATCCTTCCAAATAAATTTGTATTACTTTATCATCACAAGTTAATTTACTAACTTCAATACAAGCTTTAAATAAAGGAAAAGTTTTATTAATATATCTAGGTAAAAGTGGATTTTGGATATAATCAAGAAAAGCTCTTACAGCAGCTTCTCTCATTTTCCAATCATCACCAATTAAAGAAGAATATAATCTAACTCCAGTCACTGTTAAAACACCTTGACGAAGAGCTCTTCTTAATTTATTTATATCTGGTGGTGGAATTACTCCACCAGCATTTTTTGCTCTTGGAACAAAGAAAGGTTCCAAATCTTTATCTCCTTGATTATAATCTAATTCATCCATAAATTGCTCTTTTTTAATCAATTCTTTCTGAGATATATCTTGATTTATATATTCATCATTTCTTCTTCGTCTTCTACCACTGCTTTCATTATTCACAAATGGACTTGGTTTTATTGTATTGTCATTCTGGTTTCGTTCTCGTTCGAGTCGTTCACGCTCGAGACGTTCTCTTTCTAATCTTTCCCTCTCTAATCGTTCCCTTTCCAGTCTTTCACGTTCACGTCTCTCACGCTCGAGTCTTTCACGTTCTAAATTCTTTTCATTTTCTAAATCTGCTAAAATGTCTTCAGGAGTTGGACCTCGTAACATTATCATATTTTCATATCTTGATGTTTCATATATTGCATCTAAATTATCTCTTCTTCCTGCTAATTCATCTCTCTTTCTACGAAGCATTATACATGTATCATAATCTTCTTTACTTTTTGCAAATTGAAGTTCTCTATCACAATTTAATATTTCATTACCTAAATAAAATGCTAATTTAATATCTTTTTTTACTTTTCTTAATATTTCATAATCTTTTGTTGCTTCTGCTCTTCTTGATATATTTAATAAATCTCTTATTGTTATTTTTGTTTCTTCATCAACAGGAGCAATATCATAATTTTGGTCTTGAACTAAATTATATTCATCATTAATAGGTAAACCCATTTCAATTAAAATTTTATCAACAGAAGAATTTTTAGCTTGAGGATCATATCCACCAGGAATATTTTCATTAAAATAAATTAAATGATTAACAGGTTTACCAAAAAATTTTAATTGAGCAATAGAAACTTGACCAAATGGATTAGATTGAATTTTAATATTTCCTCTTGGAAAAGATAATTTAACAAAATTACCTATACCATCAATTGCAATTGTTCTTCCTTCTTCAGTAATATTATATTCACTTTTTAATTTAACATATTTAGTATCATTAAAATTTCCAACAATACCATCTCCTAAATAAATATCTAATTGTGGAATAGGTCTATTAATTTTAGATCTTATAATAATAAATTTTAAATCACTTCTATGATTTAATCTTACTATTACTTCTTCAGGAAAATTACCTAATCTAGAATTTTCCCATGAATTTTTTGTTGGAAAATTATGCATTAATAATTCTTCTATTGTTGTTCCTACCATTTCACTTGAAACTGATACTGGATGATAAGGAATAAATTCAAAATATTGACGAATTCTATCATTTTGAGTATTTGTTTGAAGAGATGGAATTATTTGATCCATTTTAACTACTGTGTCTTGTTCTGGGAAATAATTTTCTAATGGTGATTCACTTATATAATACATTTTTTTTTCTTTTTATTATTATAAAACTTGTTTTTTTTATTTTTATATTTATTTAATTTTTTTTTGATTTATTTATATTAATTTTCTGGTTTTGATTGGAAAAAATAAAAATTATTTTCATCTACTTGAAATGCTGCAATTGGGGAAATGCAAATTGGATCTTGCATTTTACTTATTATTTCTCTATTAATATATATTTTATTTTTAGAATGGTTTTGAGCAAACCATTCATGTTTATCAAAATCAAAATATATAAAAACATGTTTTCTAGAAATTCTCTGTCCATGACCTAAAGAAATAAATTGAATATCATCTGTTATTGATGGATCTTTTGTTTCAACTTCTCTTCCAAGATAAACTTTAGTTTTAGTAATTAATTGATGAATATTAGGCCCTTCTAATTTAGCATAACCCATTTCAGTTTCCACGCTTTCATTCATTTAATTATTCTTTATATTATCATATTATTTATAAAAAAAACAAATGAAAAAGTAAAATAATTAGAAAATTATAATTAAAAAGAATAAATATTATTAAATGTATAATATATTATCATATATAAATATTCTTAATTAATAATAATAATTTTTATCTCCAAATATTAACAATACCATCAGCTCCACCAGAACAAAATCCTCCATCTTTTAAAATACAAAGACAATTCACATATCCATTATGATTTTTAAACACAAATAAAATTCTAAAATCTATATCCCAAACTCTAATAGTTTTATCAGCAGAACCAGTACAAACTCTTCCATCTTTTAATTGTTTAATAGATAAAATACCTGCAGAATGTTTTTTTAATTCTTGAGTATATGTTAAATTTTTATTCCAAACTATAATTTTACCACTTCTATCTCCTGAAACTAATCTACTATCTCTTAAGAAACATATTGATAAAACTGCAATTTCATGATCTTTAAATGAATTTAATACTCTAAAATGTTTATCATATATTTTAATTGTTCCATCATCGGAACAAGAACATGATTTTAATTTATCTAATTGAATTATATCTCTTACCCAATTTGAATGTTCTTTTAATATATATTGTGGTTTAAATTTATCATCATATATTATTATTTCTCTAAATGAACATGATGCTAATTTATCTTTTAATAAAACATTTAATGCTATTATTGGATTACTATGTTCTTTTAATATAAATGTAGTTTTATTGTTTTGTTTTAAATCCCATATTCTTATTGTTTTATCTGAACTACCAGAAGCAATTTTACCTTCTTTTATATAACATAGTGATCTTACTCCTCCTGTATGTCCTTTTAATATATATAAATTTTTTCCTTTCGGATCAAAAATTTTTATCAAATTATCTTCTGATGATACTACTAATCTCCCATCTTTTAATTCTAATATATTTGTTATTTGATTTGATATTTGATCTTTAGATTCTTGATTTGTTATTTGATCTTTAGATTCTTTATTTATTGTCGTAGTTAGTTTTAATTCTTTTTTTGCAAAATATGAATAAGATACTCTTATTACATTACTTAAATCTTGTTTTTCTAAAACTGTTTTTATTTTTTCTAATTTTTTTACTATTAAATCCAAATCTGAAAGAAAACTTAAATCTGAAAATTCAGAATATTCTTTTGACAAAAATTTAATTGTTGATATATTCCTATTTCCATTTTTAACATGTTTTATATCATCATAATATACTTGATATGCTTTTTTTATTATTGCCATAACTAAATTTTTTTTAGTAAATTTAATTTCCATTTTCTTTTTAAAATCTTCCATAGTTTTATTTAAACAATTAATAACAGCTTCTAAGCTTTTAGTAGTTTTATTCAAATTATCATTATAAGCATTATTAAATTCTCCTTCCATTTTATTAATATATTCCAAATAACTTTCATAATTATTAAATTGTAATCTATTCACATGATCATTAATATTATTTAAAAGAAATTTATAAGATTCAACTTCATGTTCTTTATGAACTAAAGCAATGTCTTTATCATGAATACATGCATTACATAAACAAAGTTTACATGTTTTACAATAATATGAAAATTCTTTATTATGATTATTACAAATTGTATTTACAAGATTTTGAGAATCAGTTACATCTGAAATATGATGTTCTGAAAATAATTGATCATGTGCTTCAAAACATATATTACACATATAATTTTTACAATCTTTACAAAATTTTTTTGCATCTGAATTATGTTTTTTACATTGAATAAATGATTCTTCTAAATTTTTACTTATTATTTCACCTATTTTTATTATACTTAAATCTAAATTCCCATTTTTACATTTACAATTAAATGTAATTGAGTCTTTATCTGGAAGTTCTAATAAATTATTCTTTAGGATTTGACGTAATAAACATCTCGTACATATGTTATGTTTACATGATAATGTTAATTGATCTTGATAAATTTCTTTACAACGATTACAATATGAATTTTCCATGTTTTTTATTAATTAATTGAAAAAATAAAAAATAATATATTAAATGGAATTTCCTTTTGATTGCGAAAAACTCTTTAGATGTGATAAATTAGGTTATTCTCTTATTAGTTCTAATTCTAAAAAATATATTCCTTCAAATATACATTATTATATTGATAATATTATTGATACAATTGGAAAATATTCTAGTCAAGCTAGACATTTAAATAATATTATAACTTCCTCTCAAAATTTTTTTTCAAATAAAACTGACGAAAATATTATATTGAAAGTCAAACAACAATGGATTATTGGGTTTATTAGATTTGGATTTGAAAATATCATTATTAGAGATAAAGATTTTAATAATAAATCTTATGTTAAAAAACTACTTACAATTAAAGATTTTTATGTTTATTCTAAAATGCAAAGGCAAAGTCTAGGTAAAGAAATTTTTGATAAAGTTATTGAATTATATAATGTCAAACCTAATTTAATGGCTTATCATATGCCAAATAATATTATGTTTAGATTTTTATTTAGAAATTATTTAATTAAAAATCCCATAGAAGAAGATAATAATATATTTGTTTATACAAATTTTAAACCAGAAAATAATGAAAATTATGACAATATTGATAACAAGAAAATAAGTTTTAATGAAACTAATAAATATAATAATAATAGGGGATATTATTATAATATAGATGAAACTAATCAAAATCTAAATAAAGATAAATATTTATATAACAACAGTTTTGGTTATAAATATTATTATTAAAAGATAAAGATTATTGTTATCTGATAAGTAATACAAGAAATTTTTTCGTTTTTAATATAAATTATATTTACTCAAATTAAACTATATTATTATTTAATTTATTTATTTCTTCATTTATTGAATTCTTTTTCTCTTTTTTATAATTCTACTTAATTTTTATGATATTTTATTAGTTTTTTTTTCTATATTATAATTTAAAATGATTTAATGTTTAATTTCATTTTTTTTTTATTTCAACAAATAATTTTTTTTCAAGAAGCTCTTTAAATTTTTTTTTATTTAAATAAATCACCATTTTCCAAGGAAAAGTAATTTTAAAGATTCAACAATTATGATTCTCTTTGTTGTCTTTTTGATAATAACAATTCTCATCACCCGACATGAGAAGAATAAATGTTTTATAAAAAATATTAAGTCAAGAATCTCATTTTCTTAAGTGTTTAAAGTTTTATTAAAATTAATTCATTCTGATAATGATTATATTATTATAAATATAATAGTAAAACTTTAAAAAATTCATTCTGCTTACAACAACCTTGTTTTTTAAGGATGAAATTATTTGTAATCAAAGTAATATTATTATTTCTATAATTTTTTTTTTACAAATATATAAAATTTCTTTATTGGATAATTTCTTTTAGATTTTTCCTTTATCAGCACTTGAAGCCAAAAATTTAAAATTACCATTATTTTTACAAAAAGTTTCAATTTCATCATCTTTAACTTGAGTTTATCTAACAAAACCATCTTTATTTCCAACTAACATCTTTATCATATTCGACAAATCCAATTAATCGTTCAAAAGTTTTTTTATTTGTTAAATCAAAAACTAATAAAACTCCTTTTGTATTTTAATAATATATTTTTTGAATATTTCTAAAATATGCTTGTTATCCATTTAAATTAAATTAATTTTAGTATTTTAATATTTATAAAAAAAATTGAAATTATAAATTATTCGTTTTACTTTCTTCAATAATTGCTCCCCAGATTCCAACTCCAGCAGCTCAAGAGATTCCACTTCCAATACCTGCTACTATAAGAACCGGTCCAGCTACTGGGCAAACAGGAGATATCATTGCACCCAATATTCCAAATCCTACACCCCCTAAACCGATTTTTTTTCCAATTTCAACTAAATTAACACCATCATTTTTTTTATTACATAATTTTGTCAATAATTCTATTTTTTGTTTATAAGCTCTTTCATTTGCCTCTTGTCTTATTTTTGCTTCCTTTGCTTCTTGTTGAGCTAATTCTTTCTTTCTTTTTTCTTCTTCAAGTTTTTTTTCAATTGTTTAAGTTCCATCTTTCTTCTTAATTTTCATTTTTTTCCTGATATATCAAGATTTTCAGTATTAATTGGGTTATACAACTTTTGAGTTGAAATTATTTTTCTTAATATTTTGTCCACTATTTCTTGATTTTTTTGATTAATATCTTTTTCTTTATCAATTGCAGTATCTATATAATAAATCTCGTTGTCTGGTAAATTGTCAATTTCTTTTGGTTGAAATATTTTTCTAAGTAATTTATTTATTTCTTTATTAAATGTATCTTTTGTCTTTAAATCTTGTTCTTTGGGCTCATTAGGAAATTTAGTAAAAACTATACATAAATGACAAAAAATTTCCCTGACTGTAAATATTTTTCATAAAGCTTATTTATATTGTCTAGTATCTCCAGTAAATCTTTCACCAAATCTTAATACTAAAATTATACAATGAATAATTTTTAACTCCTTTAAAAAATTTACAAATATTTTAAAAATTTGCTATATCAATATCATCTGAATCATTATTTCCAGCTCTATCGATAAAATCAAAATTTGTTTCAATTCTTTTGAATTCATTAGATTTAGGACCTTGAGTCAATGATTCAAGAGAATTACTGACTTTATTTATAGAAATTGTTTCATCTTTTTGAACCGAATTATAAAATTGACTTTTTCCTGCTCCCATTGGTCCTACAATTAATGTTCTTAAAATATTATCAATCATTAATTATTATATATTTTTTTAATTCCTTTATATAGTTATAGAAGTTATTTATTTCAAAAAATATAATTGTCCATTTTCAATAAAATAATTTATTACTATTTCTAAAAGAAATAGTTAATTATACATCCACCAAGTTATAGGTGGACAAAAGAAAAAATGTTGTAGGAGTTGTGGAATATACTCCACAATTACCGTAAAAATATAAGAGTAATTGCAGGTGCTTGGAGAAATCTCAGGCACTTGCAATAATCAAAATTTTCCTTCAAAACAGTTCCAATTATTATTGAACCTTTATTATTATTTTTTAAACTAATTTTTATTTTAAAATATTTAACTTTATTTTTTAAAAAAAATGAATTTTTTTTTTAAAAAAGAAGGGCCCAACATTTAGAAGGGCTCTCCTGATTATTGAAGGAATTGTGGATAAATCTACAATTCCCGCAATAATATTTCAAAATTTGTGGAATTTATTCTACAACTTTTGGAATATCCAAATAATAATATATATTTCCTGAAATAATTTGCAGGTATCAGCTGTATCACATACTTTTATATTTAATTTTTGACAATCTAAAGTTTCTGTTTTTCTCTTAAAGTCATTCCTAATATTGAAATTACATTTATGTCAAATATTTCATCTACACATTTTGCAAGAATTAATCTTTTTACTTCTGAAAATTTCTCATGGTATTATTATTTTTCTCTTTTTTCATTCGATGATTTTTTTTTATAAATTCAAATAATCAATTAATAATATCAACTTAAACTCCTTTAATTAAATTTTTTAACTGTGAATAATTAAATTTTTATTTACCATATTTTTTTTTCATTTAAAAAAAATATATAAATATATGTATAATTCAAAATAATATCTTTTTATAATAATAAATTATATGAAATTCTTTAGGACTTATGATGAAAATTTAAGAACACATTTGAACGAAAAAAAACTTTTAAATACAATAAAATAATCTTAAATGACTATAATAATCTAATTGAATAAATATACAATTTAATTTAATTCAATAAATAATTAATTTAAAACAATAAATTTGAAATTTCAAAATAATCAATGTCAAATTATGAAAGTGAAAAAGAAGAAAAAAAAAATATAAAAGTAGCGATATTAGGAGGAGGTGCAGTAGGAAAAACATCAGTAACATATAAATGTTTAAAAAAGGAAATTGAATCGGATGAAATAGATACAACTTTAGAAGATCATTATAAATTATTTTTAGAAATATTTGGAGAAATAATAGAAGTAGAAATCATAGATACAGCAGGACAAGAAGATTATCAAAATTTTTTTGACACCTGGGTTAATTATGCTGAAGGTTTTATATTAATTTTTTCTATTAATGATAAAAATTCTTATAATGTTGTACAAAGTAAATATAATAAAATTATTGCAAGAAAAGGAAATAATATTCATATTATTTTAGTTGGTAATAAAAAAGATTTAGTTAATGAAAGAGAAGTAAATGATATTGATGTTAAAAAGTTTGCAAAAGAAAAAAAAATTAATTATATTGAAACTAGTGCTATTACTGGAGAAAATTGCCAAGAAACTTTTTATGAAATCTCAAAACTTGTTTATATTCAAAAATATAATGTAAAAAATATTTATGATGAAATAAGAATTAAAAAATGTTGTTGTAATATAATTTAAAGAAATATATATTTTTAGGGTTGATATAAAAATTTTGTGTCTGATTTTATTTAATTAAATTTTAAATTAAAAAATAAAAAATGAAATTTCTTTTTTTCTTTTTTCTTCAATTTTTAATATTACATATAAAATCAAAATCAATAACATTATATTTAGCTTTAGATTCAGAGTTAAAAGAAATTAAGGCAGATGGTGAACCCATTTCTATAAAATCATATAGCAAGAATGAATTATCTGATATTTATTTGATAAAAAAGTTTTCAATAACAATAGAAACAAATCTAATAATAACATCTTCATCATATTCATCTTTAGCTGCTTTAATATTTGATCATGATAGTGATGAAATATATTTATCATCTAGTTTATCTGATCATTGGACAGAGATTGAGGGAGAGGTTAAGAGACCTTTATTTTTAACTTTGGTTAGAGATTATATTTGGAATAATAATAATAAAATTCCACCTCTTGCTTCTGTAATTCAAAGTCAAACTGGTAAATTTTGTTTTAAATTTTAATTTTCATATTTTTTTATTTTGTTGTTGTTTATGATAAGAATAAAAAAAAAGAAATTTTCATATTATTCTTTTTAAATTATTTTATAATTTGAACAAAGAAATAAAAATTAATTTATTTTTATTAAGTCAAAAAATATAAAAGATATTTTAAACATAAATTTCTTTTATTCATATTTTTTTTTAAATCAAAATTATAAATTTATTTCAGAAATCCTTTAATTATATCTATATCTTTTACTTTTATTATATGAAAATTGATTAAATGAAATATATAAAAAAAATAAATAAATTTTCCCTCTCAAACTTAAAAACAAAAAAAAATAAAAAATAAAAAAATTAAATAATGGGAAAAGAATGTTCAAAATGTAACTGTCAACTGGATGACCAATATAATCAAATAACAGAATTAATCCTCAACAAAAGTCAAACACGTCCATCGCCCGAGTAACAATAAAAAAATATAACCAAAAACCGCTAAAAAAAAAATAAAAATATCTAGTATCCTGAGTACTCATCTCTCAAAAATAATATTTTTACAATCTCAAATTCGTAAATACCTGAATTCAAAAAGGAAAAAATCACATCACATAAATCATCACCCATCACATCAAAAAAGTACAAAAAACTTAGAAACATCAGAGACATCAATGATAAAATACGTAGAGAACCTGAGGATCACAAACAGTACATATACAGGTGAGATTGTAAATGGAAAGCGTCACGGGAAAGGAGTTCAACTATGGGACGACGGAGCAAAATACGATGGTGAATGGGAGAATGATAAACCAAATGGTTATGGTATCTTTTATCATGTAGATGGTGATGTTTATAAAGGTTATTGGAAAGATGATAAAGCAAATGGAGAAGGTGTTTATATTAGTTCTGATGGTGGGAAATATGAAGGTTTTTGGATCAATGATCTTCAACATGGTTTTGGAAGTGAAGAATGGAAAGATGGTTCTTCATATAAAGGAAATTATAATATGGGGAAAAAAGAAGGAGAAGGAGAATATATTTGGAGTAATGGATGTAGATATAAAGGTAATTGGTCTGATAATAAATTAAATGGTTATGGTGTTTATTATTATAATGATGGAAGAATTTATGAAGGAGAATTTGTTGATAATGTTAAAGATGGTAAAGGGAAA
>JAEEGF010058259.1_pt1 | contig 11869 bp, 7 predicted proteins | sample 9134171 | NCBI WGS metagenome assembly JAEEGF01 (sample SAMN16246542, study PRJNA631951) | gut metagenome | biome: gut microbiome; feature: rumen; material: AP-attached | host: Bos | place: Iran: Karaj | collected 2018-10 | reverse complement strand
CTTTGCAGGAAGACCAACGAATCTTCACCCTCTGTCAGATAGCCAACGACTCCGTTGCCTGCCAATACTATACGCTCTCTGGAGTCTGCATGAACAGGTACCTTTCTCTGTTGCATCAACTCCACATCCACCAATCCCAAGCGCTCTGCTATGGCGTAATTTACACCGTCTATGGCGCTGTCCAGATTGGTGTGGGCGGCGTAGATGTTTATGTCGTTCTGAACGGCTATCCTTACACAGCGCTGCACCATATCGGTATCAGAAAGTACTTTCAGGCCTCGGAACAGCAGCGGATGATGGGACACAATAAGGTTGCACCCCAACTCTACGGCCTCCTGAATCACTTCTTCGGTCACGTCAAGGCACAATAAAACCCCTGAGACTTCCGCCTCTGTCAGTCCAACCTGCAAGCCAGCATTATCATAGCTTTCCTGCAAGGGCAGAGGCGCGAAATTTTCAAGGGCGTTCATCACTTCCCGAACTCTCACGCTCATAGTAAGTACATTTCTTGGGCGCAAAGGTACGCCAAAAGAAGATAAAATCCAAATTTCTTCTCTCATTTTTCACTTTTCACTATTCCCTATTACTTTTTTTCGTATCTTTGCAGCCACTTAATATATATAATAAGGTAAGAGGACTTATGGCTATTCATATTCAGAAACCGACAACAACAATTACCGATCTGCTCATGCAACTCCGTTATGATGAGGAGCACGGACCGGAACTCACAGAAATCCGTTCCACCCATTTGCCTGCCGAATGGTATCCGCAATGTGCTGTTCAGCTGACTTGGCCGCATGCCGGTACCGACTGGGCTCCCGTTCTGAAGGAAGTAACACGATGCTATGTACAGATGGCTATGCAGATTGCTTCACGCGAGAAGCTTCTCATCGTTACCCCAGAGCCCGAACAAGTAAAGGCGCTCCTTACAGAGCAACTGCCTAAGCAAGTTTGCGAGCAGATTACGTATTGCCAGATGCCCACCAACGACACTTGGGCTCGCGACCACAGCTTCATTACCTTACTTACCGAGACAGGCACGTGCCTGCTCGACTTCCAATTCAACGGATGGGGTGAGAAGTTCCCTGCTGAGCTTGACAATCAGATTTGTCGCAACCTCATGCAGCAGGACATTTTTAAGGGTGAGTACGAAGACCATCTGGATTTCGTTCTCGAAGGCGGCAGCATAGAGAGCGACGGTATGGGAACCGTCCTCACTACCAGTCAATGTCTGTTGGCTCCACACAGGAACCAGCCTCTCACACAGGCCGATATCGAGAAGAAGTTACTCTCTTACCTCCATGCCGAGCGCATCCTCTGGCTCGATCACGGCTATCTGGCCGGCGACGATACGGACAGCCACATAGATACCCTGGCCCGCTTCTGTCCCAACAATACCATTGCCTATGTACAATGCACAGATACAGAAGACGAGCACTATGCCGAGTTGAAACTCATGGAGGAGCAGCTACGCACCTTCAGGACCCTCAGCGGCGAGCCCTATAATCTTATCCCATTGCCAATGGCTCCCAAGAGGTTCGACGAAGACGGTTCCCGCCTGCCTGCCACCTACGCCAATTTCCTTATTATCAATAAGGCCGTGCTGATGCCCACATACGGCGATTACGAAACCGACCGTCAGGCACACAGCCAACTGGCCAAAGCGTTCCCCAAGCACGAGATTGTGGAGATAGACAGTCAGACGCTTATCCTTCAGCACGGCTCCATCCATTGCTCAGCCATGCAGTTCCCGTTAGGAAGCCTCACCCCTACCCTCTCCGAGGAGAGGGAGAACCAATTAGTGGTTAGAGGTTAGAGATTGGAAACTCAGAAAAGACAGAAACAATGAAAATAGGAATCATACAGCAAAGTTGCACAGCCAACACCGAAGAGAACAAGCATAAGCTGGCCCGTAATATCGCCGATGTGGCAAAGCAGGGCGCACAGTTAGTGGTGTTGCAGGAGTTGCACAACAGCCTTTATTTCTGTCAGACCGAGAATGTGGATAACTTCTCGCTGGCTGAACCCATTCCAGGGCCCAGTACGCAGTTCTATGGCGAATTGGCCCGTCAGCACGGCATAGTGCTGGTAACCAGCCTCTTTGAGCGCAGAGCTGCCGGTTTGTACCACAATACAGCTGTGGTATTCGAGAAGGACGGCTCCATTGCCGGCAAATACCGCAAGATGCACATCCCCGACGACCCCGCTTATTACGAGAAGTTCTACTTCACGCCCGGCGACTTAGGATTCCATCCCATAAAGACCAGCATAGGTGTGCTGGGCGTTCAGGTCTGCTGGGACCAGTGGTACCCCGAAGGTGCCCGCCTGATGGCCCTCCAGGGAGCCGAATTGCTCATCTACCCCACAGCCATCGGTTACGAGAGCAGCGACACGCCAGAGGAGCAGGAGCGTCAGCGCGAAGCCTGGACAACCGTCCAGCGCGGTCATGCTGTTGCCAACGGCCTTCCTGTGATTGCCGTCAACCGTGTAGGTCACGAGCCCGACCCCAGCGGACAGACCAACGGCATCCAGTTCTGGGGCAGCAGCTTCGTGGCAGGTCCGCAAGGCGAGATTCTCTATCGGGCTCCCAAGGACGAGGAAGTAAATAAGATAGTAGAGGTAGATATGCAGCGTTCCGAGAATGTCCGCCGCTGGTGGCCTTTCCTCCGCGACCGTCGCATCGAGAATTACAGCGGCCTTACGCAACGCTTCATAGATGAATAATAGACCGTGATAACGTACGTTATTACAAAAACGTAAATTGTAAATAGTCAAATAGTAAACATAAATGTCAAGTACACTCAGATTTCAAGTAGTAAGAGGAGCTTTCAACAAGAAACCCATTTCCGTTCCCAACCGTACCGAACGGCCCAGTGAGTTCTTCGGCAAATACGTATTCAACCGTAAGAAGATGTACCAGTATCTTCCTGCCAACGTATATAAGAAAATGTGCGCTGTTATGGACAACGGCGAGACCCTGGATCTGGCAACCGCCAATATTGTAGCCGAGGGCATGAAGAAGTGGGCGATGGAATTAGGCGCCACACATTGCACCCATTGGTTCCAGCCCCTTACAGAGGGAACAGCCGAGAAGCACGACGGCTTTGTGGAACACGACGGCAAGGGCGGCCTGGTGGAGGAATTCACAGGCAAGCAGCTCGTCCAGCAGGAACCCGACGCCAGCTCTTTCCCCAGCGGTGGCATCCGCTCTACCTTCGAGGCGCGCGGCTACTCAGCCTGGGACCCTGCAAGCCCCGTCTTCGTGGTGGGCGATACGCTGATGATTCCTACCGTTTTCATCTCCTATACGGGCGAGGCACTCGACTATAAGGCTCCGCTCAAGAAATCCCTGATGGCCGTCGATAAGGCTGCTACCGCTGTGGCTCAGTACTTCTATCCCGAAGTCAGGAAGGTTATCACCAATCTGGGTTGGGAACAGGAGTATTTCCTGGTTGATGAGGACCTCTATGCCGCCCGTCCCGACCTGGTAATGACGGGTCGTACCCTGATGGGACACGACAGCGCCAAGAACCAGCAGATGGACGACCACTATTTCGGCTCCATCCCCGGTCGCGTAGCTGCCTTCATGAAGGACTTGGAAATCAAGGCATTGGAACTGGGTATTCCCTGCAAGACGCGCCACAACGAGGTTGCCCCCAATCAGTTCGAGCTGGCTCCCATCTTCGAGGAGTGTAACTTGGCCGTTGACCATAACATGTTGCTGATGATGCTCATGCGCAAGGTAGCCCGCAAGCACGGCTTCCGCTGCCTGCTGCACGAGAAACCCTTCGGTGGCGTGAACGGAAGCGGCAAGCACAACAACTGGAGCCTTTCCACCGATACAGGCATTCTCCTGCACGGCCCGGGCAAGACGCCGCTGGACAACCTGCGCTTTGTCACCTTCCTGGTAGAGAGCCTGATGGCTGTTTACCGTCATAACGGACTCCTCAAGGCCAGCATCATCTCTGCTACCAATGCACATCGTCTGGGGGCCAACGAGGCACCTCCAGCCATCATCTCCAGCTTCCTGGGCAAGCAGCTTTCCGAGTTGCTCGACCATCTGGAGAACGCCACCGACGAGGAGATTATCAACCTCAAGGGCAAGCGCTCGCTCACCCTCGATATTCCTCAGATTCCCGAACTCCTCTTGGACAATACCGACCGCAACCGCACCTCGCCCTTTGCCTTTACGGGTAACCGCTTCGAGTTCCGTGCTGCCGGTTCGCAGGCCAACTGCGCCGCCTCTATGATTGTCCTCAATACCGCTATGGCCGAGGCGCTGACCCATTTCAAGGAGCGTGTTGACCAGCTTATCCAGAATGGCACAGAGCCTATGAAGGCTATTCTGAAGACCGTTCGCGAGGATATCCTGACCTGCAAGCCCATCCGCTTCGACGGCAACGGCTACAGCGAGGAGTGGAAGCAGGAGGCAGCCCGTCGCGGCCTCGATGTAGAGAACAGCGCACCCCTGATGCTGGACAACTACCTGAAGCCCGACACCATAAAGATGTTCGGCGATATGCACGTCCTTACCGAGGCCGAGCTGGAGGCTCGCACCGAAATCAAGCAGGAGACCTACACCAAGAAGATACAGATCGAGGCACGCATCTTCGGCGACCTCTGCCTGAACCATATTATCCCCGTAGCCACCAAGTACCAGAGTCAGCTAATAGATAATGTACATAAGGTAAAGGAGATATTCCCCGAACAGACGGCCCTGAAGGTCAGCGCCAACAATCTGGCACTCATAGAGCGCATCAGCGAGCACAGCAGCTTCATCACAGAGAATGTGGAAGCCCTCATTCAAGCCCGCCGTGTGGCCAACAAGATTGAGAGCGTACGCGAGAAAGCCATCGCCTACCACGATACCGTAGCTCCGCTCATCGAGAAGATCCGTTATCACATCGACGAGCTGGAGCTTATCGTAGACGACGAGCTGTGGCCTCTGCCCAAGTATCGCGAGATGCTGTTTATCCGATAATTACCACTCATCACGCCAACGTACAACTGGTTTCCCATCCTCAAATTCTATGGGAAGCCAGATGTATCGTGCATCTATGGGATGACGAGGACGCCAGATATCAGCCATAAAAATCAGTTGAGAGTTGAGGGTTGAGAGTTGAGAGTTGTTCCCGTTTTCGTTCCCGTCAACGTTTAACACAAACGTACTCTGTCCGCCGAATGTTATTTCGGCCTTCGGACCCCTGCAGGGATTAGGATGCTGCTTCCAGGGTCCCCAGATGCTGGGAGCAGAGAACATACGGGCCTCGTTGGGATCCCAGCCCGTACAGCCGCTGGTAATCATCCAGTAAGTCCCATCGTGCTTAAAGATAGCTGGCGCCTCGTTATGTCCCGCAGGAGCCAGACGCGTATAACGACCCGTATGGTGCAGGTAATCGCCCGTCAGCTCGGCTATGTGTAGCGTCAGGTTCTCCTCGCTCGAGAAGATGTGGTAAGCCTTTCCGTCATCGTCCACAAAGAGCGTCATGTCGCGCGACATCTGACCGGTGCCGAAGTCACGCTTCACTATCAGGCCCTCTCCTACTGCCTTACGCCAGGCTGGTGTCCACCACTCCTTAAAGTTAGCCTCGTTCAGCGTATCCACCACAGCCATGGCTTGCTTGTCAAACTCCACAGGCCAAGTTCCTGCATTGGCCCTCTGGGAATAGAGGAACTTATAAGGTCCTTCCGGCTTGTCGGCCACAGCAACACCATAGCGGGCGGCATTGTACCCCTGGCCCTTCAGTTCCAGGTGGAACCACATGCAGAACTTCCCTGTTACCTTATTCTCTATAACCTTCGGACGTTCCAGCACACATCCGCGCTCTATGTCGTGTCCGCGTTCATCCGTCACGCTCAGCGCCACACCGCAGTTGCGCCAGTGCCTCAGGTCCTTCGAGGCATAGCATGTCACGCCCACCAAGGCGCTGCTCGTATGTTCTGCCTTGTGTTCACCGAACCAGTAGTACGTATCGCCGTACTTCATTACACCTCCGCCGTGGGCGTTTATGTGGTTCCCGTCCTCATCCGGCCATATTTCACCGGAACGGATACCTTGTGCATTAGCAGTCACTGTTGCCAGCATACAGGCAGCCAGCATAGTAAAAAAATTCTTTCCTTTCATCGTTTTATTTTTTAACTCTAAACTTTAAATTCTAAACCGTAAACGGTAAACAGTAAACCGTAAACTCTAAACTCTCAACTCTAAACTAAATAAACTGACTCTCAACTCTAAACTCTCAACTCTAAACTTTAAATTCTAAACTAAACCTAATGTCCTACAGTTATCGGCTTAAACTTGAAATTCCCGATATTCCTCAAAGTGGCAGTCCTACCGCTTTGATACCAGAACGTATGACTTCGGCTGAAGTTATCCAACGTCTCTGCAGCATTAGCATCATCTGTCGGCTGCCAGTTCGTCACAAAGACAGGACGCCCGTAACGGAAGGCAACACTCTTCAGCCAGCCCGTCTGAGGAGCCGTCTGATTGGATGCAAAAGCTATCACGTCACTCAGTTTCCAGGCCAGATAACACAAATCAGCATTCGCTCCGCCCTGATACTCCAAACGGTTCCAGCCGTTGGTGGTACCATGGAATAAAGCTCTGCGATAATCAAAATCAGGCGCAAATTCCTGAACCCGGACAACAGGAGTTGCCATCATGGGCTGATTAGGCCACTCGTAGCGGCCATATCGGAAGAGCATCTTCAACAGGTCGTTCAACCGTTCCGTATCCCTCGATACTGCTCCGGGCTGATAATATAGGTCCCACGCCTGTATGCGGTCATCCTGATAGTAGTGTCGGATTACATGTCCCACATACTGCGCAAGCTCCTTGTCTGCTGCCGTCAGGTCAGCATCAGACAAGAGTGTTGGCAGGACGGTCATCCCACGGGCATCAGCCATCCTCAGCAAGGAATCAGTCCGGGCATAGAAGCCCTTCTTGTCGGAGGTGTACTCGTTATAGTTCCACTTCACGTTCAGACTGTTGAAACCCGTCTCTGCCTCGGGTGTATTCAGCCATGCCAAGGCATCGGCCACACTGTCGAACTGCCGCCCTTTTACCGGACCGGGCGACATCCAGCGCCAGGCTTTCTGATTTTCCCACCTGTCTGTATATTCGGCTCCGGGATCCACCTGCTTTCCATTGGTGAAACAATAGTTGCGTATCAACTCAATATCGCGGAAATCAATAGGATCTCCGTCAGGGCGCAACAGGTTATGGAACGGGTTCTCGTAAGGGTCGTACGTGGATCGCTCCCAACGGACTGCCCAGTTACGGTCACAGATATAAAGGCCCCACAGATAGAAATTCACGTTATAGGGCTGGAAATCGGCAAACGTGCGTGCAAGGCCCGAATTGTTCACACGCGTAAGACATTCCGTACAGACCAACGGACGGTTGCTGATGCCCAGCAGATAATCCATCAGCTTGCGCTGGTATTCCTGGGGATGGTCGCTGTCGCCAGCCGCCGAATAGTCATGGAAGTTATGGACATCCATCTTCGATTCCACCTCACGGGCATACTTGTGGAGCGGCGTCTCGTTGTTTATCAGGTCGCCGCGCCAGAAGATACTGGAAGTCAGGGCCTGAACAGGATTCATCTCCAGGCTCCATTCCAGGAAGTGCTCAACGGCTTTCAGCGAAAGCGTGAAGTCGGCATCTCCTGCAGAGAAGAAGTTCACACAGCCAGGCTCGTTGAACAAGTCCCACATAATGATGCGCCGGTCCTTGGCAAAGGCTCCGATAACCTTCTTGGTGTAAACCTCCATCTCCTTCAGAGCGCCCTCATCCGTTCCACCGGACGCAGCGAAAGCCTTGGGGAAAGGCATCGTAAGAACGGGAGAGCATGTAATGCCGTACTTCTCTGCCGTATCGACAATAAGCTTCAGATTGGCAATCTTCTCCTCAGCTGTGGTACCGGGAATCCAGAAACGGACATTATTGAGCCCGATTTCCTTAGCCTTACGCAGAACATCGTCGCGCGTCATGCCCGGATACGGAGGAATCATCCCGTTGAATCCCTTCACAACGCCAACTCTCTCCTGCCATTTCCATGCTTCCTTCTCGGTCCACTGCTTGCGGGCAAAGGAAGGGAATACACAGGCAATCGTCAATACAAATCCTAAAATCCACTTTTTCATGATATTCTTCAGTTATAATTCAATGTCAAAATCTCTTCAGCCATAGCATTCAGGGCCACGCAGTCAGCACGGCTGATATGTCGTTTACCGGAATCATAGAGCCACGGACTTAATATCAGCACCCTGCCGGCAGCACACGCATCAAAGAGCCCGTCAGCAGGTTTGTAGTAATCGCGAAAACCATTGTCAGTCAAAAGGATGAAGGGCCACTGTTCCTTTATCAGCACCTGCATCACCTGCTTCTCCTGTGGTGATACGAATGGCGACACCATCACCACGCCCTTGCGGGCCTTAATCACGCAACCGTTCATGTAATCGCGCAAGGGCTGACTGTCGCCCCGTTCTGCACCCCTCACCCATATACTCCGCACATGTACCACATCATAGCGCCTCGCCTGCAACAATCCCACGTTGCCCACCCCGCTATATGTTCGCCCCGCAAGCACGATGCCCTGCTGCACACGGAAGAAGCCTGGCATCAGCTGCTTCGTGGCCAAGCGCTGCGGGTTCATCTGCACATAGCGCAACATCGCCTGTAACTGACCGCGGCGCGACAGCGGCCTAATGAATGGGCGTTCTGCGAAAACAGGAGGCAGTTGCTTGTAGGTTTCTACGCCAACAGCCAGACAAAGAGGATTCTCCCGACTGTCAGTCGCGACAAAAGACGAAAGGTAAGGAATGGCGTCCCCGCAGGCCCTTTCGTCGGTTGTGCCGTCTGTAAAGGCAGCTTCCTGTTCAAGGGCCATAATATAACTATGCGCGCGCCCCAGTTTCTTGGTTGCCTGCCAGAAGCCTTGCGCAACTTGCCGGATACTCCGGCTCATAGGGCGACGGACAAACCAAATACTGTGCAAATGGTCTGGCATAAGGCAATATTGCAATATTTGTATTTCCGGATGAAATACCGGTACAGACCGCTGACACTCCAGCAACAGATGCCCCATTTCCGTTCTTTCCACCCTTGCCTGTTCAGGGTTGCCGTCGGGCACAACTAACTTGCCCAGAAGCGGCTGGCGCGACGTAACCGTCAGCGTGATATGATACACGCCCACACCTCGCCAAGCCGTGCCAGGCTCCTGCCATTGCCAGTGTTCCTGCTCCAACATGCTCTAACTATTTTTCTGCCAAAGTTACGAATAAGTGAGAGAAAAGGAAAGAAAAACACCTTTTTATTTCTTTATCCGAGCGGAAGTAACTTCGGCGGTAGCCAAAGTTACACCTCCTCCGCTACGCTTCGGGATGTCAGGGAGAATTTTCCCTGACATACTTTCAATCACAAAGAAGGCCCTTCTGTTTTTATCTATTTCATCATCATTCCACAACCCAGAAGTCAACGTTATTATTCTTTTGAAATGTATCGCTATTCAGATTCCCATCGTTAGTTATGAAATATTTATATTAATTCACTCATTCTTCTCTCCTTCCTTAGATAGTACAATATTCGCCAGACAAACGGCATATTCTATATTTGAGTCTTGAGGTTTCCAGGCCAGCGTATAACTAACTTTTGCACTGGTTACCTCATAACCATTATCCGTCCACACTTTCAATTTGTCTTTACCTGATGCAGACAAAGCTGCGACATTAAATTCCTGTTCATTCTGTAAATATCCGTCCCTATATAGTAGGTTATCCCCACCTCTTAAACGAAGCACAATGTCCTTTCTTCCTTTGAAGAAATTAAGTATAACGTCATGCATGTTTAAAGCTATTGATAAAGAAGAATACTTAGTGGGAGGGTTGGTTATCAGATATAGATTCTTCTTTGCCCGAGTAAGTCCCACATAATAGGCACGCATATCATCTACACTTCTCCCATCTGGTATAGCAGACAAGAGATACACGTTATCAAACTCACGTCCTTTTGCCTTGTGAATGGTACTTACAAACACAGACTTATCATCAGCAGCAATGAAATCCTCAATATTCGACTCGAAGATATATTCACGCAGGTCACTGCGATAATAGGATTGATGAGTGATCTCAAAGTCTGAAAAGAAATGCTTCATAATACCAATACAAGTACTAGATGCATACGTTTCTAATGTACGTTGTTTGGCCTCATTCCATTTTTCTTTCGAAATGGTCACATCGTCTTTATCGCCAAGCTGTTTGAGGAAATAGCGCACTTCTGCAAGATTACCGAAACGAAAACCACCCATTGACTGTGCAACGGTAGCATGAAGGCCACGTTGTTCCAATTCGTAGGCTACCTGCATCGTTTCTTCATTAGTGCGTGTAAGTATTGCGGTACTTCCTTCTACTTTAATTTCAGCATCCATAAGCGACTTCAAGGCCATCACTTTGCCTTCCTCTCCTATTGCAGATTTGATGGAAGTATGTTTCAGACGACCAGGAATCCGCAGTACATAGCGGTTGGCACAATCAACAACAGCTTTCGCAGACCGGTAGTTATCTGTCATTTCGTACAACTTCGCACCATCTTGCTCAACGAGCGACTGCATGTATCTTGAATCGGAACCACGGAAGCCATAGATATTCTGGTCGTCATCACCAACTGCTATGACTCGCATTTCTTCATTTTGGTGCATCAGAGCTTGAACTAATCGGAAGTCATCCTTTCCCATATCCTGAGCCTCGTCAATGACAAGCACGCTCTTGGCTATCTTAGATGCTTCTACCTCGCCATTTTCTATCATCTCTGCAGCACGTCTTACCACATCTTTTGCCTCATCCAAATTTCCTTGTTTACCAATAAGGTCAAAGCTATAGGAGTGAAAGGTCTTAATCTCCACATAGTGCGCAGCGTTACCGACCAAATCTATGAGTCGTTTCTTAAACTCGGTAGCTGCAGCTCTTGAGAACGTAAGCATCAGTAGTTGCTCGTGTTTTACATCCTCAAGCAGAAGCAGTGATGCCAACTTGTGCACCAACACGCGCGTCTTACCGCTTCCTGGTCCTGCTGCCACCACAATATATTTCGACTCTTTATCATCAATAATCTCACATTGACGATTGGAGAGTTCACCAAAAAGTTTATTGTATTTGGCAGGAGTGATATTTAGATCTATCTGTGCACGTCGTTCTTCTTTGAAATACTGATTGATGAACTTGCGGAAATCCATTGTAAAATAGTCATTGACAAAACGAAGTGCTGCATTGTAGTCATGAACCATCAGGTTGGCATATTCACCAACAATGTGTATCTGACGGATTCGCTGCTTATAGAATTCGTCTAGCAATCGGTATTGTTCCTTACCATATCGTGTACGTGTAGCAACGAGACGGCCTATCTGCATGGTATTATAGATAACTAGAAATCCCCCCTCTATCTTCATCAGTTCTGTTTTGGTAAGATATAGCAATGCTTCCTCAACATCAGCGATTGTGGGCTTTTCATTGTCTGAAAATATCGTTTCTTGACGACTGGTAATGAATTGTTGGAGTAGCTCTACAACAGAGAAGTTAACAAGTGTCGTGTCTTTAGTATCATCCTTCTGAGCACTCAAACAATCAACAATAAACCTGCTAATATCCATCCGCCGTTCGAATCGGTTCTTAGTTACCTCTTTGGTAGATTGAAGCCGCACGTTGACGTAACCTGTAATGCTGTGCTCTTGCTTATAGATATATCCTTTCAGCGTCATGAAGTGAAGCAACATTCTAAGCCGCTTAACATTGGAATAATTCATGCCTACCTTCTGAGCTTCTTCATTCAGTTCCTTGTAGCTAAACCGGCTTTACTCTTCTGAGAATTGCTGTA
>JAEEGF010181331.1_pt1 | contig 11870 bp, 7 predicted proteins | sample 9134171 | NCBI WGS metagenome assembly JAEEGF01 (sample SAMN16246542, study PRJNA631951) | gut metagenome | biome: gut microbiome; feature: rumen; material: AP-attached | host: Bos | place: Iran: Karaj | collected 2018-10 | reverse complement strand
CAGAAACCTCGGAGACGACGTCAAGCGCAGCGTCCACATCGTCGGCGGCAGGCTCGGCTGCAGGTGCGGCCTCCTCTGCGGGAGCGGCCTCCTCTGCGGGAGCGGCCTCCTCTGCGGGGGCGGCCTCTTCAGCAGGCTCGGCTGCCTCTTCGGCTGCAGGCGCGGCCGCTTCTTCAGCGGCAGGCTCAACTGCTTCTTCGGCCGGGACCGCCTCTTCGGCGCTTTCCGGCGCCGCTTCGGCAGGCGGGTCACCCGCCTCCTCGGTCTTCTCTTCCGTCGCCGCCGGCTGTGCAGCCGGGGCATCGGCTTCGATTCCCGCCAGAAGATCTTCGAGATCGTCCTGGGCGAACGCGTTCTGGCCGAGCGCTAGCGCGGCGGCGGTCGCTGTCATTGCGACATAGGTCCTGAGGTGCGTCATATAGAACTTGCTCCTATGATTTTCCAAATATTATAGACTAATTTTTTTCACTGGTCAACGGCTTCAAGGGCACGAATTTTTCCGAGCGGATCCTCGATCGTGACTTTTGCGCCCTTTCCGACGCTCTTGATCTCGACCACTTTGTAGGTGTTTCCGTGCAGTTTGAACGCAGTTCCAGGCACTACGACGAGCTCGGAGGGCTCTCCGCGGCTGAACGAGAGGGTGGCCTGGATGTCGACCGGAGTGCGCTTTTCGTCGTCGCGAAGGACCAGCTTCTTGCCGTCCTCCTTCCGCTCCACGGTCGCAAAAAGGACCTCGCGCGGCTTTTCGAGGGCCTTTTCGCCCTTCACCGCGGCGACCTTCACCTTGACCGTTTTCTTCTCGAGACTCTTCACGACAAAGCCCGTCTTGCCGATCTCCTCGCCCTCGAGCGGGTTGTACTGGCGACCGCGCCCACCGTAGTCGTTCTTGGCCTTCGGGTCGCGGAAGTAGTACCTGATCTTTCCGCCCGGAAGGTTCTCGGCCTTCTCGAAGAAGAACGGAAGCACCGTCTCCTTGAGCGGCATCACGAGCTTGAGCGAGTCGAAGTAGTCAGGATGAGAGTTCTTGTCGGACGGATCGGTCCCTGCCTCGAACTCCTCGGCGTTCGTGAAGCCGTCGGCATCAGTGTCCGCCTCGGCGTCGGCCGTCGCGGCATCGAGCCCGAACTTCTTCTCCCAGTCGTCTGGCAGTCCGTCGCCGTCCGTGTCGAGCGCAACCTTCTCCGGCTCGGGCTGGTCGCCCTTGCAGATGGGGCACTTCTTCGCGTCGCCCGGAATCGGCTTGTGGCAGAGCGCGCAGAAGACGCGCTTCGGCGAGACGAGGAAGCTTCCGCCCTCGTCGGAGACCTCGGCCACGACCGGCGGCTTGCCCGCCATCATGAGCGCGCGCTCGAGCTGCGTCATCTCGACGGGCGCGACGCCGGTGTCCTTCTTCTTGTCGGACATAAGGCGCCTCACGACGTCGGATGCGTTCTCGTCCGGATCAGCTCCGCCGGACATCGCGAACATGATGCCGCCCGCCGCGAGCGCGACGATGCCGACGGCGGCTACTATCCAGTCCCAGTGCGCGGCGAAAAAGCCGCCTTCGTTGCTGCGGGAGATCATTCTTCACCCTCCTTGCTTTCGGTCGCGGCCTCGGCCTCGCCCTCTGCGGGCGCCTCCTCTGCCGCTTCTTCCCCGGCCGCCGGCTTGTTCACGGCGGAGCCGAAGTCATATGTGGACAATGTAATCTTGACGAGGAACGGAGACTCCTTGGCGGGGTCGTTCACAAGCCCCTTCTTGTCTTCAGATTCCTCGGCAGGCTTCTCCGCCTCCTCGACGGCCTTCTTGCGCCGGTTGTGGCGTCCGCCCGCGGCCTGCTGCGCACCCTGCGCCTTCTCGCCCTCGCCGAGCGCCGCGGCGATCATGTCGCCCTCGCGAGCAAAGGACATGGAGTCGACGACGATGAAGCGGGGCGCGGTCGCAAGCGCGTTCACCGCCTTGACGAGCGCCGCCGGCTTCGCGCGGAAGTCGACCGCGTACTGCTCGACGGTGTACGCCGGCTTCTCCTCCTCCGCATCCTTCCTGGCGCGGCTGCGGTTCTTGGCCTTCGGCTTCTCCTCCTGCTGCGCCTGCGCAGCGGCGGATACAACGCCGACGGGCTCGATGCGGACGATCTCCGCGACGCCGCACGCCTGAAGCATCTCGAACACGAGACGGATGTCGCCCCAGAGTCGCTGGTACTTCGGAAGCATCTCCTGCTCGGGAAGCTTGTCGCCAGTCACGAAGTCCGGAAGGCCGAAGTTGAAGCCCGGCTTGACGATCTTGCCGTCGACTCCGCCCTCGAGCTCCGAAAGCGCACGCGCCTCGTCCACAAGCTTCTGCTTGAACGCGGCGGGGTTGATGTCGTTGCTCACGGCGCGGTCTCCGGCAGCGGCAGTCGCCAGCGCGGCCTCGGTCCACCCCGCGAGCGTGTCGGCGTTCTTCTTGTACGCAAGCTCGCTCTCCTTGTCGGGGCTCACGTCGGCCCTGAGAAGGCGCCTTACGGACTCCTTTGCGCCGTCGCCCGCCTCGACCGCCTCGGCCTTCGACGAAAACGCGTCGAACGCAAGATAGCCGAGCACACCGGCCGCGACGAGCGTCACGCCGCCTATCGCGACCATGACGATCTGGTTCTTGGACATGCTCATTTCTTTTCTCCCTTTGCGCCGTTACCAAACTTGACCTTGACCACCAGCTGGTCGACGAGCGCATCCTTGCCGACCGACGTCATCGACTCGATGCTGACGGACGACGGATCGACGAACGGCGAGCCCTTGAGACGCGCCTCGATTATCTGCGCGGCCGTGGAGCCTCCGGTCTTGGAGCGGGCGATGAGTGACTCGACGTCGTCGTGCCATCCGCGTATCGTAACGCGGTCGCCCTCCCACTTCTCGATCCACATCTCGTTGCCGAGCGCGTTCCTGACGGCGTTCATCTTCGCCACGGTCAGACCGCGCTTCGCGAAGAGCTCGCGGAAGCCCTCCGCCTTCGCGCTCTCGCGCTCCTGGGCAACCGCCGCCTCCTTGACCTTCTTGTCCACGCCCTGGAGCTTCTGCGCCGCGGCCTGCACCGCGTCGCACTCCGCGCTCGCGACCGCCTCGCCCTTCTTCGCCGCAAGGAGAACGAGAACAAGCGCGACGACGAGCGCCACCGCGCCAGCGGCGACGAACGGAATCCTCGCGACGTCCGCGCGCTCCTTCACGAGCGACGGCGGAAGCAGGTTGATCGCGAACATCGCGGCGCCCGCCGCATGCAGCGCTACGCCCGCCGTGGCCGCAAGGCACGCACCGTCCGCCTCAAGCGCAGCAGCGTCGACCTTGGGCCCGATCCCGATCGCCGAGAACGGATTGAAATACTCGACCTCCACCTGCAGGCTCTCCGCGAAGAAGCGGTCGACCTGCGGAAGAAGCGCCGTGCCGCCCGTGAGGTACAGCTTAGTCGGCACCCCGCCGCCCTGCTGCGAGCGGTAGAAGTTGATGGAACGCGAAATCTCGGCATGAAGACGAGTCATCACCGCGCGGCACACCTTCGAAATCCTGTCGCGCGTCTCGTCCTCATCCTCCACAACGCCGCCGAGCGCGACGTATCCGCTCTCGCGCTTAAGGCTCTCGGCCTCGTCGTGCGAAACGCCGAGGGCCGACGCGATCTCCTTCGTGATCATGTTGCCCGCGACGGGAATCGAGCGGTTGTAGAGCTTGTCGCCGTCGACTATCACGAGCGACGTCGTCTTGGCGCCGATGTCGAGAATCACCGAGCAGCCGTCCACGCCAGACGCGGCTAGCACGTTCGTGAGCGCGATCGGCGCAACGTCGACGAGCTCGGGGCTGAACCCGGCGCCCCTCACGGCCGCCGTGATCTCCTCGATCGAGTCCGTCTTCGCCGCGACGATCATGACGTTCTTCTCGCCGTTCTCGTTGTCGCCGAGAACCTGCCTGTCGCAGATCATCTCGTCGATCGGGAACGGAATGTTCTGCTCGATCTCGAAGCGGACCTGCTGGTCGAACTTGTCGGCCCCGCCGGCCGCCGCTATCGAGGCGAAGCGCGGGAACACCATCTGTCCGGAAACGGACACGGACACGGGTCCGGGCTTGATGCCCTTCTCGCGCACGATCTCGAGGATCGCGGGCGAGAGTATCGCGTCGGCGTTGCCGGCGTCGAGCGGCGCGGCAAGCGCGGCCACCCCGTAGTTGACAAGCGTCAGCGCGCCCTTGCCGCCTTCGTATTCGGCAAGCTTGACGGACGACGCGCCGATGTCAAGTGTTAGGAATCTTTTTGCCATTTTTCTAACCTCACTGCGCGACCTGTTCGTAGTCGTTCGGGTTCACGAGCGCCCAGATCGTCTTGGAACGGTCCATGAGGCCCTGGCGGCGCTCGATCATCGGATTGCCTTCCTTGTCGTTCTTGTTCATGATGTCGTCGTTGTTCCAGAACGCGGCCTCGATCGTCTTGGGATGGTTGGGAATGCCCTGGATCTCGCTGACGCTGTCGCCGGCAAGCATCTCGCCCTTCGCGTTCGTGATGACGAGCCCGATCGCCTTCGGTTCGCCGAAGCGCTCCAAGTAGGACGGATGCAGGCAGACGGACGCCGCGTGCGAGCCCTGCGGAATGTTCTGGTACGTCACCGAAGTCGTGAAGTAGGAGTACGGCGCAAGACCTTCCTTGTTACCCTTGTTCTCCGTCGCGCTCTTCGTCTCGAGGAGGACGTGCCAGGTGAACGTCAGCTGGTCCTGCCACTTCGAGAACGTCGAATACTTCGTCTCGAGGACAATCCAGTTCCTCGGCTTCGTATAGCACTTGCCGATGATGCTGCCGCCAGAAAGGGACGGAGCGGGAAGAGTCGCGGCGCGGCCGAGCTTCGGGAACTGGTCGAGCGTGATCTTCGCCTCCTTGCCCGTCGTAGGCGCATCGTCGTCCACAGCCACAGGCGCCTTCTTCTTCGGCGCGGCAAACGCCACTGCGGCCGCAAGCGCAACCGTTGTCATCATCATAAGCTTCTTGTTCATCGCTTCGTTCCTTTCTTTGGTTTTTAAATTAAAGCACCTTCATCTTCGGGAGATCCTGTATGTCCACAAGCCCGACCACCCGGCCGGACCTGTCGCACACCGGCAGGTCGTCGATGCGCTTCTTCTCGAAAATCTTCAACAGCTCCGCCGCATACGCGTCGTCGTAGACGAAGAGCGGGGAGCGGGTCATGAATTCGGAGATGGGCGACATAAGAGGCATTGGGGTGTCCCCCCTCTCGCTCACCAGCCGCCTGAAGTCGCCGTCGGTGAAGATGCCGAGGAGCTTTCCGTCCGCATCCGCGACGACAGCGCTGCCGCCCTTCGACTTCGTCATAGCCATCAGCGCATCCAGAACCGTCGCCTCGGGCCCGACCTTCGCGAGGTGCTCGCCCGTGCGCATCACGTCCGTGACCTTCATGACGAGAGCCCTGCCGATAGCCCCGGCCGGATGGTTCATCGCGTAGTCCTCGACAGGGAACTTCTGCGCGTCGATGAGCACCATCGCAAGCGCGTCGCCCATAGCCATCGTCGCAGTCGTCGAGTTCGTCGGCGCCATGCCGAACGGACACGCCTCCTTCCCGCACGGAATCTCGATGTGTATGTCGCTGAGCGACGCGAGCGTGGAGTCCGGACGGCCCGTCATCGAGATCACCTTCAGCCCGTGGCGGCGGATCGCCGGAATGAGGTTGTTCACCTCCGCCGACTCGCCGGAGAAGCTGAGCGCCACGAGGACGTCCTTCGCCGACACCATGCCGAGGTCGCCGTGCATCGCCTGCACGGGATTGAGGACTATCGACCGGGTGCCCGTCGAGGAGAAGATGGCGCTCATCTTCTCCGCGACGTGCAGGTTCTTGCCGACACCGGAAACAACGACGATTCCGCCGTCGGAAACGGTGTCGAGGATAAGCCTGACCGCCGAGACGAAAGACGCGCCAAGCGAGTCGCGGGTCTTCTCGAGACCCTCGATCTCCACTGCGAAGACCTGCTTCGCGCGCGCTATCATCTCGTTGTCGGTCATGATTTACTTCGTCGTCGACTGCAGCAGCGTTACACAGATCGTGCCCACGATGTCCTCGGCGGAGCATCCGCGGGAAAGGTCGTTCATCGCCTTCGCGAGACCCTGGAGGTTCGGACCGATCGCGTCCGCCTCGCCGAGGCGCTGCGCGATCTTGTAGCCGATGTTGCCCGCGTTGAGGTCGGGGAAGATGAAGACGTTCGCATCGCCCTGCACCGCGCCGTCCTTGTTCTTCTGCTTTCCGACGGACGGAACAATCGCGGCATCGAACTGGAGTTCGCCGTCCATCTTGATACCAGCCTCGGCGAAGCGAGGCTTCGCGAGCTCCACGGCCTTCTGAACCTTCTCGACGAGAGGTCCGCCAGCGGAGCCCTTGGACGAGAACGACAGGTACGCGACGCGCGGCTCGTTGCCCGTGAGGTCGCGGTAGGTCTGGGCCGTCGCAAGGCCGATGTCGACGAGCTGCTCGGCCGTCGGATCGGGAATGACCGCGCAGTCGCCGAACGCGAGCACGCCGTCTCCGGAAGCCGTCGACTTCTTGAGGTCGAGGATGAAGCAGCTGGACGCCGTCTTGACGCCCTTCTGCGTGCCAAGCGTATGGAACGCCGCACGGAGCATGTCGCCCGTGGACGCGATCGAGCCGGCGACGAGTCCGTCGACTCGCCCGAGCTTCACCATCATTCCGCCGAAGTAGATGCGCTTCGTGCGGAGCGTCTTCTGCGCGCCCGCGAGGTCGATGATCTTCTGCTTCTCGGCGGGCTTCTTCGACTCCTTGGCGTTCCACGCCTCGAGATACGCGTTCTCGAGCTCGGCGTCACCGGCCGTGTAGTCGATCGTCTTGATTCCGCGCTCGGCTAGCTTGAGGCCCGCCTTCTCCTCTGCCGCGGCGATCTCCTCAGCCGTGCCGAGCACGACGGGGGTGCAGATCTTGCGGTCGACGCACGCGCACGCGGCGGTTATGACGCGCGGGTCCATGCCCTCGGGCAGAACGACCGTGCCGTTCAGCTTCGAGGCCTTTTCAATGATGTTCTTGATTGCGTTCATGTCTTGCAAATTTAGTCGTTTAAAAGTGATTTCTATTGGAGGGGATGAGAGGGGCAGGGCATGAGGGGCGTGAGCGACGTGAGGGGCGTGAGGCCGTTGTCTCTCACGTCTCTTGTGTCCCTAATGCCTCTTCTCATGTCTCTCATGTCTCTCGTGCCTCTCACGCCCTTGTCCTTACGCCCCCAGCACCTTCACGGTGTCGCGGGCGATCATGAGCTCCTCGTTCGTTGGGATGATGACGACGGGGATCTTCGAGCCCTTGGCGGAGATGACCTTCACCTCGCCGCGGACCTTGTTGGCCTTCGGGTCGAGCTTGATGCCGAGCGCGCCGAGGCGGCGGATGATGCGCTCGCGGACCTCGCTCGAGTTCTCTCCGATTCCGCCGGTCATGATGATCGCGTCCGCCCCGCCGACGACCGTGTTGTACGCGCCGATGTAGAGCGCAACGCGGTAGGCGAGCATCTCGAGCGCGAGTTCGGCGGCCTTGTCGCCCTTCTCGGCCTTCGAGCAGATGTCGCGGCAGTCGCTCGACCCCGCGAGGGCGAGGAGTCCGGACTTCTTGTTGAGGAGAACGTCCATCTCGGCCGGAGTCTTCTTCTCCGCGTCCATGATCGCGAGAACGGCAGCCGCGTCGATGTCGCCGCAGCGCGTGCCCATGACCATTCCGGCGAGGGGCGTGAGGCCCATCGACGTGTCGACCACTCCGCCGTTCTTGATCGCGGCGAGCGAGGAGCCGTTGCCGAGGTGGCAGGTGACGAGGTTGACCTTGGAAAGCGGCTTCTTGAGGAACTTGGCGGCCGCCTGGGTGATGAACTTGTGCGAAGTGCCGTGGAAGCCGTACTTGCGGATTCCCATCTTCTTGTAGTACTTCGGATCGATCGCGTACATTCCCGCGCAGTCGGGCATCGTGGCGATGTGGAAGGCCGTGTCGAAGACGCCCACGTTCGGGACGCCCTTGAAGATCTTCTCGCACGCCTCGATTCCGCCGAGGTTCGCGGGCATGTGCAGGGGGCCGAACTTGACGAGCTTCTTGGCCTTCGCCATGTTCGCCTTGTTCATGACGGCGGAGTCTTTGAAGACCTCGCCGCCATGGAGTATGCGGTGTCCGATCGCGTCAATGTCCTTCGCCGCGTCGCCGAGATCGGCGACGACCTGCGCGAGCGCGGCGGCGTGGTCCTTGGGACCGCCGCAGCCGATGCGCTCGACGAGGCCTTTCGCAAGGCGGGTTTCCGACTTCATGTCGAAGAGCTGATACTTGAGCGAAGAGCTCCCCGAGTTGATTACCAGTACTTTCCTTATTGCCTTTTTCATTGTTCGACCTTATTTCTCCAGCTTCACCTTGAAGAATCCGCTCGAGAGGTCGACGTCTCCGCCGAGGTCGAACGTGTACTCGTTCGTGGTGCGCTTGATCGCCACTTCAGACGTCTTGATCACCGTCCACGCCCCTCCGATCTCGTCGCAGTGGAGAACGGTGCAGGTGAGCGTGAGCGAATCGGCGCCGGACGGGATCGTGTAGATCTCGGACGTGATCGCGGAGGAGCCGGACTGCTTGCCCTCGGTGTCGGCCGTGATCTTTACCGTGCCCGCCTCGCGGTCGAGTTCGATCGCCGTGATCGCCACGGAGAACGGCTCGACGGTGACGTCGCTGCCGGCGGAGCTGAGTCCGCTGCTGACCTGGGCGTCGCTTCCCGTCGCGTTGGTTCCGAGAAGGAGTGCGGCGACACGCGGCGACTTGAGGTTCGTCGACGTGAGGACCGCGAGTCCCGTCGAGAACGAGCCCTTGGCCGTGATGGCCTCCGCAAGCTCCTTCCTCATTGCGAAGCCGCCGACGTTCTGGTTGATCTGCGCCGGACCATAGGAGGTCAGGTTGCCGTTCTGCGTCCATTCCCACGCGTCGGGCAGGCTGTCGCGATCGGTGTCGCAGTCCTCGATGAAGACCGGGATGACATCGTTCGCGTTGGAGCCCGGACCGACTGTGATGCTCTTGGGCGTGAAGATCGTTCCCGTCCTGGAGTCACGCGTGCAGTAGCAGCCCCACGATTCCCAGATCGCGGTGTGCTTGACGACATCCGTCGTGTAGGAGAGGGAGCCGTTGCGGTCGGTGTCGACGAACGCACGGATGTAGTAGGTCCCGGCCTTGAGTCCGAGAATCTGTGCGTTGCCCTCCGTGATCGCCTCGGTCGAGTCAACCGTGGTGAGGTCGGAGACGTAGCCCTCGCCGACGGGCGCGCCGGAGAAGTCGGGCGTCTTGAACGCCTGGACGCGGATCGGACGTCCCGCCGCAACGACCGAGCTCGGTCCGTAGTACCTGACGGCCACATGCGCCGTGCCGTAGTCCTGCGAATCGGTGAGGACGTTCGGGATGAACGTTCCGCCGGTGACCCAGGAGTCTTCCTGGAACTTCGCGTTGTAGACGGAGATCGACCAGGTGTAGGTCTCGCCGTTCCTGAACTCGGCCGTGCCGCCGGGCACGATCGCGCCTACGCGGAGCGGGAGCTCCCACGTGTAGCTTCCGTCGCTTGCGCGCGGAGGCATCAGCTGGTAGCCGCTCGTCCATGTTAGTCCGCCGCCGGTGACCCTGACCCTGAACGCGGAGTACGTCGGGTTCTTGAGGATCTCGCCGTCGTCGCCGAGGAAGGTCCAGGAGAGCTTCGGGGACGGGACGTTGACGAGTCCGTTGTTGTTGATCGGCGTAGGCGCGAGACGCGAGACGTCGAACTTGCGGCGCATCAGCTTCGCCAACATCGTGCCGTTCGTCAGGGTACCCTGCGAGATGTCGCCGTTGCCGATGAACACGCCGTAGTAGACGTTCGTGAACGCGAGCGACGCGCCAGCCCTGGAGATCAAAGCCTGCAGCGTGGGCTGCGCGGGATCAATCGCGGCTGCGTTCCAGTCGAGGTCGTACTGGTTGGTCGCGTAGGAAAGGATGTCCGCCTCGGTGATCGTCGGATGTCCGTCGGACGTGAGGTCGAGGACGCGGTCGTAGACCACCGCGAAGTACGAGCTGAACAGGAAGTTCGTCGCGCCGTCGACCGCGAGGCGGGCGATCCTGACGCGGACGTGGTCCTTGCCCTCGACGGAATCGAGGAACGCGTTCATGGTGCCGTAGGACTCGTCGGACATCGTGTAGACGCCGGTGCTCGTCGTCTCCCACATCGACTCGCGGTCGGTGTTGGACGCAGCGCCTTCGCCGCCGTTGCCGCCTTCACCGCCCTCGCCATCGCCGACGATGTTGTAGCGCATGCTGACGATATTGGTGTCGGTGAGCTCGATCGAGGCCTTGGCGTAGTTCCAGCCGACGTCGACGTTGCGGATGAAGCCGTAGGGCTCGCCCGGAGTGTACATCCCGTTCTTGTCGAAGTCGTAGAACGCGATGAACGAGTTCAGGCCCTGCTTGACGTGTCCGAGCGAATTGTTGCTCGCCGCGGACGGGTCGGCCTTGCCGAGGTAGTACGTGTGGACCTTGCCGCCGGTGATGAGCTTGGAGGCCCAGTTGACGCGGACGTAGCTCTTCCCGAGGTCGTAGATGGAGTACCAGTTGCCGTCGCCGGTGCTGCCGGAGACGTCGCCTGCGATCCAGAGGTAGTCGCGGACCTTGGTGAAGTCAATGAAGAGCTCACCGGTCTCGTAGTTGATCGTGCCGAGCGACTTGTCGGGTTCGCGCTGGTCGACGATGTCGCCCATCGAGAGGTCGTCAATGCGCGGACGGTCGATTATGGTTCCCTCCCAGACCGCGGTCGCGGGGTCGTTGACGTACGCCTGGCCCGTCTGCGCGTTGTAGAGAACCCAAGCGAGGTCCTTGAACTCGAACCCGACGCTGCCCGGCACGACGCTGCCCGGCGAGAGGTGCAGGAGCATCTCGCGCTGCGGGTTCATGCCGAAGTACTTAACGCCCGTGACGACGTTCGAGCCGCCGTTCTGGGTAACCGAGACGTCGCCTTCGCCGCCGAGGGTCCAGACCGCGTCCGGGATCGTCGTGAGCGTCTGATCGCTCCACGCCTTCACGACCACGGGCTGGTCGGCGATGTTCTGGTTGCCATGGTAGGCGACGGTGAACTCAATCGTCGGAATCGGATACTCGTCCATCTGGACGCCGTCGATGCTGAGCGATCCGAGGCGCGTCGGGACGGTTCCAGCCTGGAACTCGTCATAGTTGGACCAGCCATCTGCGTCGGCGTCGACATCAGCGTCGTAGAGGTACGGCGAGATCATGTCGCTGCCAACGAGGTAGTCGGACTCCCAGAGATCCCTGATCCTGTCGTGGTCGGTGAAGATCTCGCCGACGTAGAGCTCGTTCATGCGGTAGAAGTAGTCGGACACGTTCATGTTGACGCTGAACGAATTGTCAGGCGCGAACCTGAGCCACTTGCCCTCTGTATCCTTGAGGCCGAAGACCTCGCTGAGCAGGTACTCGACGTAGTTGCTCAGTCCGTCGCCGTCGTCGTCGCCGGCCGCGCCGGTCGTGAGGGCGTAGAGGTTCTGCCACCAGTCGAGGAGGCCGTTGCCGTCCGCGTCAGCCACGGACTTGTAGTCCTCGTTGACGCTGCCGTCTGGCTGCATGCCCTGCGCGACGTCGCGGAGGTACGCCTCCCACGCCGGAATCAGCGCGCCGGTCGACTCGTCCGGATAGGCGATGATCTTCGCCATGTCGCTCGCGTCGTTCGGATCGAGCCCGTACTTCGTCTCCCACCAGTCGGGCATGCCGTCGCCGTCGGAGTCCTCCTTCGTGTCGGACCACGCGGTGTCCGCGCCCTGGCCGTCCCAGTAGTCTGCGTCGAGCTTCGCGAACGCGCCGCCGAGCGGAACGAGGTCGTCGAGACCCGTGAACT
>JAEEGF012014304.1_pt1 | contig 11871 bp, 8 predicted proteins | sample 9134171 | NCBI WGS metagenome assembly JAEEGF01 (sample SAMN16246542, study PRJNA631951) | gut metagenome | biome: gut microbiome; feature: rumen; material: AP-attached | host: Bos | place: Iran: Karaj | collected 2018-10 | reverse complement strand
ACGGCGGTTCCGTGTACCTGGGCAAGCGCCTCAAGTGGCCCGACGACTACTTCTACGGCCAGGTCGGCTACAGCTGGCTCATGAACAAGCAGGGCCCCAACATCGACGGCAGCTACGTGGTTTACACCGGTATCGAATCTGCCATCAACTTCCGACTGGTGCGCGACGACAAGAACCTGCCGCAGTTCCCGACGGAAGGTTCCCGCTACCAGCTTGATATCCAGGTGGCGGACGGCGCGCTGTTCAGCGACTTCGAGTTCATCAAGACGGAACTCACCATCAAGTGGTGGTTCCCGCTGTTCCGCGACCGCCTCGCGATTGCGCTTACCAACGAGTACGGCGTGATGTTCGGCGACCAGCTGCAGTACCGCACGCTGTTCACGATGGGTGGCGTGATGGGCTACGAAGGCAACATGCGCGGTTACAGCTCGGGCTCCATTGGTTACCGCCGCCTGGGCCGCAGCTACCAGTACACGGGTGCAGAACTCCAGCTCGGCATTGTGCCGCAGGTGTTCTACCTGTTGCCGTTCTTCTTTGACGCGGGTAACGTGTTCGGTGAACGCTATGACCCCAAGACGAAGGTAGCAAAGCCGAGCAGGAACCCGCTCAGCGAATGGGACCCGACGAGCCTCAAGAAGGATATCGGTTTCGGGTTCCGCGTGGTGGTGCCGATGCTCGGTATTATCGGGTTTGACTTCGCCTGGCCGCTCGATGTGGGCGAAACTTACACGGGCCTGCAGCGCAGCAAGGTGGGCGACATGGAATTCAACTTTGTCATCGGTCAGGGATTCTAAGGAATCGGGAGGCTCTATGATTCGCAAGGTTCTAATCGCTTTGATGATGGTTTTCGCGTGCGCGAGTTTCGCCGAAGACGGCCTGCGCATCGCTCACGTGGATTCCAAGCTCATCTTCGATGGCTACAAGGGCACGAAGAAGGCGCAGGAAGAATACGACCGCCAGGTGGCCAAGTGGGAACAGCAGGCGAACCTCTTGCAGAAGGAACTTTCCGCCATCAAGGAAAAGCTCGACAAGCAGTTGCTGATGCTCAGCGACGAAAAGAAGCGCGAACTCGAGGCGGAATACAACAAGAAGGATATCGAGCTCAAGACGTTTATCGACCGCGTGTATGGCCGTAAGGGCGAGCTTGTGACCCAGAACGAGAAGGTGAGCGCGCCCATTATCCAGCTTATCCGCAAGGCGGTGAACGAGATTGCCTTGCAGGAAGGCTACGATATGGTCGTGGACCGCGCGACGGGTGCGGTACTCTTCTGGAAGAAGGAAAACGACCTGACCAACAAGGTGCTTGATTACCTGAACAGCCGTTAGTACAAAAAAATTGCGGGTAAAATCCCCCTACACAAAACGTGTAAATTTTTCTAAATTTGGCGCCGTCTTTAAATCACGGAGTGCCAGATGACCAATATTCACGCCAAGGAATCGTTCAAGAACTTCCTACTGGGCGTAAAAGCGACCGTAACCCCTGAATCTGTCCGGGTACTCCGCCGGGGTTACACCAAGAAAAACTTCGTGAGCGACCTGATGTCGGGCCTTATCGTGGGAATCCTCGCGCTCCCGCTCGCCATCGCATTCGCCATCGCCTCGGGCGTGGGCCCCGAACAGGGCCTGTACACCGCGATTATAGCGGGTTTTACAATTTCCCTGCTGGGCGGTAGCCGTTTCCAGATTGGCGGCCCCACGGGTGCCTTCATCGTGATTGTCTACGGTATCGTAAGCCAGTACGGCTACGACGGCCTGGCTTCCGCGACGCTCCTCGCGGGTATCTTGCTCATTATCTTTGGCATCGCGAAGTTCGGTGCAATAATCAAGTTCATTCCGTACCCGGTTACGGTGGGCTTTACCGCGGGTATCGCCATTATCATCGCGCTCGGCCAGGTCCCGAACTTCTTCGGGCTCCGCTTCCTCGCGAAGGACCCGGCCGATGCCATCGGGAAAATCAAGCTGTATGCGACTTCGTTCGATACCGTGAACATGTATGCGGTAATTGTGGGTCTCGTGGCGCTTGCGGTCTGCATCCTGTGGCCGAAGATCACCACGAAGATTCCGGGCTCGCTTGTCGCGATTGTCGTCGCGACCGTGATGGTGAAAGTGCTTGGCTGGGATGACCCGCTTACGGGTCACGGCGTGGTGACCATCGGCATGAAGAACCATATCCCGACCGGGTTCCCGGTGCCGCACCTGCCCAACATAAGCATCGAGATGATGCAGAAGGTGTTCCAGCCGGCACTCACGATTGCGATTCTCGGTGCCATCGAATCCCTGCTGAGTGCGGTCGTTGCCGACGGTATGACCAGCACCAAGCACCGCTCCAATACCGAACTTTTCGGCCAGGGCGTGGCGAATATCCTTTCCCCGATTTTTGGCGGTATCCCCGCGACGGGCGCGATTGCCCGTACTGCGACAAACATCCGTAACGGCGCGGTGAGCCCGGTTTCGGGCCTGGTGCATGCGGTGGTGCTCCTGCTCATTATGCTCGTGCTCGGCAAGTATGCCGAAATGATCCCGATGGCGGCGCTTGCTGCAGTGCTTTTCCAGGTGGCGTTCAACATGTGCGGCTACCGGAGCTTCATCAAGATGTTCAAGGCCCCGAAGAGTGATATTATCGTGATGCTCGTGGCCTTCTCCCTCACGGTGATTATCGACCTCACTGTGGCAATCGAAGTGGGCGTGTTGCTTGCGGCGGTGCTGTTTATCAAGCGCATGAGCGATGTATCTGAGATGGAGACTGTGACCGAGGCCCTCAAGGATGACGACGAGGAGGCCGCGCACAACGAGCTCAGCCGCCAGGTGCCGAAGGGCGTTGTGGTTTACGAGCTCGCCGGTTCGCTGTTCTTTGGCGCGGTCGACAAGTTCAAGGACACGATGGCCCGCATCTCGGACAAGCCGAAGATTCTTATTCTGCGCATGCGTAGCGTGTCGAGCATCGATGCCGCAGGCATCCAGATGATCGAGGACCTGCTGAACCGCTGCAACCGCGAAGGGACGCAGCTCCTGCTCAGTGGCGTGCATGCCCAGCCCGTGGTGGCCTTGACCCGCGCAGGCGTGCTGAAGCAACTCGGCGAAGAAAATGCCCTCGGGAACATCGACGCGGCGCTCAACCGTGCGCGTGAACTGCTTGGCCTGCCTGTGGTGGATGCCTCGCACGAGGTTCCGCAGGCGCCCACCGTTTCTTGGGAAAAGAGCCTCGACAAGCCGTGGATGCCCGAGGAATCCAACGCCGCGATTGCCGAAGAGACGCCCGAAGTTATTGCCGAGAAGATGATGGACGAACCCATCAAGATTATCGAGAACGAGAAGAAGTAGCGAAAAATTGGGAACTTGGTTCCCGCTTGTCAAGGACCGTTCGCATTTCGCGTGACGCAAATCGCAGTGTGATTTTCATTACTTTGAAAATGGAATATTGCATTCTATATTATGGAGCGTAAGGATAAGGGATGGATAAAATGATGACAACAATTCTCAAGGATCTCGCATCTAGAACGTTCTTCGCGAACTTCATGGTTGCCTTCATGGGCGTAACACTCTACCTTCTTAATACTCTCTCATAAAATTTCCAATCGACTCCTAAAAAAGACCGCCTCTTGCGTGAGAGGTGGCCTTTTTTTGTGCGAATTTCGGCGCGAGGCAAACTTTTTTGCCGAAGTTTTCGCTTAGATTTCCTGTAAAAGGCGCTTTTTTGCGGGGCCTTCGGGCAGGGGCGCAAAGGTGTCGAACGCAAAGGCGTTCATGAGCATCTTGCGGGCCGCCTTTTCGGGGATTCCTCGGCTTACCAGGTAGAACATCTGCTCGGCGTCGAGTTCGCCCACGGTATTGCCGTGCGTGCATTCCACGTCGTCGTGGTAGATTTTCAGCACCGGCTTCACGGAAACGCTGCAGTTTTCGGAAAGTAGGATGGTGTTCACGAGCTGGCTCGAGAAGGCCTTGGTGCAGTCCGCATTCACGATGACGCTTCCGTCGTAACTGGCGTTTGCGTTGCCGTCGAGCAGGTTGCGCGAAAGCTGCGTGCTCGTGGTTTCGGGGGCGTTGTGGTAGATGTGGAGCCTATGGTGGCTCGACGATTCCCCGTCGAGGATATTCAGCGTGCGTGCATCAAAGCTTGCCCCTGCTGCGTTCAGGAAGGCGTCGATGCTCACGCGGGTAATGCCGTTCCCGCGCTCGATGGCCGAAAAGCGCACGTTGCTGCCGGCTGCCTGCGTAATGCGGAAATGCCTGAAGGTGAGCGGCAAATCGTTCGCGGGGTTCGCGAAGAATATCTCCACGTCGGCGCCTTCGCCCACGTTCACGTCGAAACGTTCGGCGCAAATCGGGTGCATCACCTTGTTGTCGAGAATCTCGATGCTCACCTTCGCGTTCTTGCCGATGTTCAGCACGGTATGCCCGAAGTCGTTGTTGCACTTGAGCATCGCCATCTCTTCGGAACCGTCGGCGATGTTCTGGACCATCGTGCGGGCGTTTTGCGCCACCGGGAGGAGTGCCGCGAAGTCGTTTTCTTCTGCAAAGTCGTCACTGCAGGTGCATGCGTCGGGGAATTCGGGCGCGGGAATCTTTGCCACGGGGAAGAACGTCCACAGTTCGTTGTTCCTGCGGGGCATTCCCAGTTGCTTTATGCGGGTAATGGCGTCCATCGTTATTCCTCGATCCAGTCGTAGCCCTGTTCTTCGAGCTTGAGGGCGAGTTCGGGCCCGCCGCTCAGGATGATTCTGCCGTGGCGCAGTACGTGCACGTAGGTGGGCTTGATGTAGTCCAGGAGCCTCTGGTAGTGCGTCACCAGGATAACCGCCTTTTCGGGGCTCATGATGTGGTTGATTCCGTTTGCCACGATGCGGAGCGCGTCGATATCCAGGCCGGAGTCCGTCTCGTCGAGGAAACTCACCTTCGGGTCGAGAATCGCCATCTGGAGGATTTCGTTACGTTTCTTTTCGCCGCCGCTCATGCCGTCGTTCACGCCGCGTTCACGGTAACGCTCGTCCATTTCGAGCAACTGCATTTTTTCTTCGCAAAGTTTCTTGAAGTCGTTGTCGTTTATCTCGGGCTGGCCGAGGAATGCGCGCTTGCTGTTGAGCGCCATCTTCAGGAATTCCACGTTGTTCACGCCCGGGATTTCGGTCGGGTACTGCGTGCTGATGAACAGCCCGGAGTTCGCGCGGTCGCTGATGTCCATCTCGAGCAGGTTCTTGCCGTCGAGTTCTACGCTGCCCTCGTCCAGGTGGTAGGCGGGGTGGCCCATGATGACCTTCGAGAGCGTGCTCTTTCCTGAGCCGTTGGGGCCCATGATGGCGTGGACTTCGCCCGGTTTCACCTCGAGGTTGATTCCCTTGAGGATCTGTGTACCGTCTTCGATGCTTGCTTTGAGATTCTTGATTGATAACATAGGGCTATCCTTGCGTGGCGGCTAGAATATGTAATAGCGGTTGTTTACTTTTTATAAGCTGGTCGGCGAGTGCGTCGAGCGAAAGCTTGCCCTGCTTGTAGAGACTGTAGAGTTTTTCCATGTTCTGCATGAACTTGTTCAGGTCGAGCCTTTTCTGCACGCCTTCGGGCGTGTCGAGCGCAATACCCTTGCGGAACCGGTCGCAGAGCCGCAGGTTCAACACCATGAGGCTTTCGTAGAATTCGTAGATTTCTTTCGGGCTGGTCCACGTTTCTTCGGGCAGGTTTTCCATGAACTGCTTGAGCAGCGGGGAAAGTTGCTCGTAGAGCGTCTGCGGCGAAAAGTAACCTGTTTCGGTGTAGCCCGCGATGACCGTGTTCACGAACTCGTCGATGATGCTCGATTCGAAGAACTGTATGCCGCTTGCGGCGAGTTCCACGTCAAAGTATTCACAGGCGCGGTCCAAAAGCGTGGGGTTGCGGACAAGCAGGTTCGCAAAGCGCACCTCGAGCGGTGCGAGGAGTTCCCACGGGACGCGTTCGGGTTCGGCAGACTGTTGCGGCACTTCGCCGTATTCCGCGTATTCCGCGATATCTTGCGGGGCTTGGGGTGCGGCTGCCTTGGGTTTCTTTTGCGGGCGGATTCCCTGGATGCCTTCCAGCGTGGGCTTCGTGTTGAAACGCTCGGCGATGAGTTCCACGTACTGGTTCTGGAGTTCCTTGTCTTGGATGCTCTTGACGACGGATTTCACGTAAGTGATAAATTTCGCGCGGTCCTCGATGCCCTGGAGGTCGCTGTTGTGCGAAAGGTAACTGAGCCAGTCCTCTGCGCCCTTTAGTTGCTCGTGGAACGCTTCTGCTCCCTGCTCGTTCACGAAGTTGTCCGGGTCAATCTTTGTGCCGTCGGGGCGGGAGAGCGCGAAGATTCGCGGAACGATTCCCTTCGGGAGCACAATCTCTATGGTGCGGTGGGTTGCCTTGCGCCCGGCCTCATCGCCGTCGAACACGAGGTATGCGGTTTTCGCGTAGCGGGCGAGGATATTCGCGTGAAATTCGGTGAGGGCGGTGCCCGATGCCGCGACCACGTTCTGCACGCCGCCCTGATAGAGGCTGATGAGGTCGAAGTAGCCTTCCACGATGATGACCGCATTCTCCTTTGCGATGGCAGTGCGGCTGTGGTTGAGCCCGAAGAGAATTTCGCTCTTGTTGTAGAGGGGCGTTTCCGGGCTGTTCATGTACTTCGGGCGTTCGAAGCCTTCCTGCTTGGGCGCGAGGTCGCGGCCCCCGAATGCGACGACTGTCCCCGACTGGTTCTGGATGGCAATCATCAGGCGGTCGCGGAACTTGTCGTCGATTCCGCCGTTCTTCTTTTCGACGGCGAGGCCCGCCCTGAGGCAGTCCTTGGGCGAAAAGCCGTTCTTTGCCGCATAGGCGATAAGGCCTTCGCGCTTGTCGGGGGCGTAGCCGATGTGGAACTGCTTGCGCGTCTGTTCCGAAATGTTGCGCTTTGCGAGATATTCGAGGGCTTTCTCGCTCAGCGAGAGCTGCTGCTCGAACCAGTTGCAGGCAAGTTCGTTCAGCTTGCGGATCATGCCCTTTTCTTCTTGCACTTCCGCGTTTTCTTTTGATGCGAACTTGGGAAGGCTGAACCCGACGAAGTTCGCGACCCACTCGACGGCGCCATTGAAGTCGATTTTCTCGTGTTCCTGCACGAACTTAAAGACGTCGCCGCCGGCCCCGCAGGCAAAGCACTTGTAGATGCCGAGCGTCGGGTTTACCGTCATGGAGGGGGAGTGGTCGTCGTGGAAGGGGCATACGCCCACGAAGCGGTTTGTGCCGGAGCGTTTCAGCGGCAAGAACTGCTGAATCACAAGCGAAATGTCCGCCTGCGATTTGAGCTGCTGAATGACGTCATCCGGGTAAAAGGGCATGCGCCAAATTTAGCAATTTTTATTGTTGGAGATTAATTATGTTGGCTTCGGTCACGCCCCGCACGCTCGCACAATCACTTCGTTCCAGTGCTCTCTTAGCGGGGTGTGCTCCTCCGCCAAAAAGTAGCGGTTGCTCCAGTAGAAAATAGTTTATTGCTATGGCGCATGTAGGGAATGAGCGGCGGGAGGAAATCCTCGTGACTGTTAGTCACTTCGGATTTCCTTTAAACTGCAGGGGAAAGATTAAACTGCTTTTATTCAGGTAATGTTTGCTACGAGGGGCGCTTCGCACGCTCACACGATCAGAAAAATGTGAAAAAATGTGAAAGTGGCGGTGAAATGGAGTAAAAAGTGTCAATTTCACCGCCAGAAATTAACTTGTGTGTATTGAAATGTATCTTTTTCTTGTCGCGGAGGGTGTTGACGGCGGTGAAATGGGGTAGAAAATGCGAATTTCACCGCCAATAATCGCGGAAGAACTTCATTTTATGCCGAATGTTTACAAATAAACTAACAAAATGGCGGTGAAAATAGCAAAAAAGTTCCGATTTCACCGCCACTTCGGCATTTTGAGCGTAAATGGATATCTTATATTTTATGCAGGTAATGGAAAAAGGAGGAAATATGACGAATTTGTGGTGTCATCCTGGATTGCGGTCATCCTCGCCCGTTCGGCAAGCTCAGGACAGGCTCTGGCGAGGATCCATACATCTTGTACTTTCGCTTATCTTGGCTGCATTCTTTGTCGCCTGTAGCGACAACGATAGCGATGTTACGATCCCGCCTTCGGGTGATTCTTCATCGAGCGTGTGCAATGACTGCGAAGATGGTTCCTCGTCCAGCGTTACACCGCAGTCGAGCAGTTCCTCAAAGGTCCCTGAGCCTGTCGAAGGGTCCAGTAGCAGTACTATATCCAGCAGCAGTTCGGTCACTTTGGCAACGCCTTGCAAAACAGAGACAGAAGACAACTGCGAATACGGCGAATTAACTGACGACCGCGATGGCAAAAAATACAAGACGGTAAAGATTGGTGACCAGTGGTGGATGGCGGAGAACTTGAACTACGAAACTGGAAGTAGCGATTGCTTCAGTTATGGAAATCCCAATTGCGTCAAGTACGGGCGCCTTTATGCTTGGGGTGATGCAATGGATAGTGCAGGGACATGGAGCACGAACGGCAAGGGTTGTGGCCGTTTTGGGAAGGATTGCTCGCCGATTTATCCCGTGCGCGGGATATGCCCTAACGGTTGGCACCTGCCGGACACAACGGAATGGGGAACCTTACTTGCCGCGGTTGGCGGTAGAGAAATCGCTGGTAAAAAACTCAAGTCCATGTCTGGTTGGTATGATTACAAAGGTGAAAAAGGCGGCGGCACGGATGATTTTGGGTTCTCGGCGCTCCCTGCAGGCCTTTTGGGTGACGATGGGTATTACGACGAAGGCGAAGCCGCGTATTTCTGGAGTTCTGTACAGCGCAGGAGCCTTGATGCGTATGAAGTGTTCTTGTGCAACCAATGGGACAAGGCGGAAATGTCCAAGTTTACCGGCAGTAAGGACTATCCTGTTTCGGTCCGTTGCATCAAGGACGATGTTCCTGGGCAAACTGCGCAATTCAGCAGCAGTTCGGCGAAATCTTCTTCCAGCGTTACACCGCAGTCGAGTTCCAGCGTCACACCGCTGTCGAGCGATAGCGAGACAAGTGTGTCTAGCAGCAGTTCGGTCACTTTGGCGACTCCATGCAAAACCGATAGCACGGACACTTGCGAATACGGAGAGTTGGTGGATGACCGCAATGGTCAGACTTACAAGACTGTGAAAATTGATGACCAGTGGTGGATGGCGGAGAACCTCAACTTCAAAACGGACTCTAGTTTCTGCTACAATGATTCTGCCGAGTATTGTGAAAAGTACGGCCGTCTTTACATGTGGGGTGCTGCGTCATCCGCTTGCCCTAGTGGTTGGCACCTGCCGGACACAACGGAATGGAAAACTTTGATCAATGCTGTCGGTGGACAATCGACCGCTGGCAATGTGCTCAAGTCTATGTCCAGAAGGAATAGTAGTGACAACGGTACGGATGATTTCGGGTTCTCGGCGCTCCCTACTGGTTATAGGAATGAAGATGGGGATTACTTCGGCGAGGGTAGCGACCCGGACTTCTGGAGTTCTACGGAGAACGGTAACAGCTACGCGTACCACATGGGCTTGGAATCCGGCGACTATGCGTACTTGGGCTGCATCTATAAGGTCGATGGGTTCTCGGTCCGTTGCGTCAAGGATTAGGAGAAATTATGAAGAATTTGTGGTGTCATCCTGGATTGCGGTCATCCTCGCGTAGGCGAGGATCCATACATCTTGTATTTGCGCTTTTCTTGGCGTTTTTCTTTGTCGCCTGTGGCGACGACGATAGCGATTTCGCGGTGCGGCCTTCGGATGGCTCGTCGTCGAGCGTGTGCGAGGACTGCGATGACGGGTCTTCGTCCAGCGTCACACCGAAGTCGAACGATAGTGAGACAAGTGTGTCCAGTAGCAGTACTAAATCCAGCAGCAGTTCTGTGGAGTCTTCGTCTAGTTCACAAATAGGCTGCAAAACCGAAACGGAAGATAACTGCGAATACGGAGAGTTGCTGGATGACCGCGATGGTCAGACCTACAAGACGGTGAAGATTGGTGACCAGTGGTGGATGGCTGAGAATCTAAACTATGCATACATAGACGATCCTTTTGATTCTGGAGAAGTTACTTCCGATTCCACTAGTTGGTGCTATGATAACGTCTCTGCCAATTGCAATAAGTATGGTCGCCTATATACGTGGTCTGCGGCCATGGACAGTGCTGGTAGATGGAGTACGAATAGCAAGGGTTGCGGCTATGAAAAGATGTGTTCGCCGACATACCCCGTGCGTGGTGTTTGCCCCGAAGGCTGGCACCTGCCAAACATAACTGAATGGGAAATTCTGTGCAACGCAGCTGGCGGCAAAGACATCGCTGGAAAGAACCTCAAGTCTACATCTGGCTGGGATGATTACGAAGATGAAAGTGGCAACGGTACGGATTCCTTCGGATTCACGGTGCTCCCTGCTGGCAGCTGGAACAAGTATGGGATTTCCAACTTCGAGGGCATCTCCGCGTTCTTCTGGAGTTCTACGGAGGACGATAGCAACTACGCGTACGAAGTGTTCTTGCTCCACCTCACCGAGGCTGCGGACCTGAGCAGCAGCAATGTCAAGTACAACGCATTCCCTGTCCGTTGTATCCAGGACTAAACCACGGCCTTGCTTTTCCAGCGGCCGCTACGCCAGCGCCAGATGTTCGCGAACGAGCGGTAGAATTCGTCGCTCGCCATGCCGAGCCAAAGTCCGGGGAGGCCTAGCCCCACGACAAACGCGAGGATAAGCGATGTAGCAAGCCCGAGCGTCCACATCATGCCGCTCCCGACAATCGCGGGGAACTTGGAATCGCCCGCGGCACGCAGTGATGTGGTGAGGATGAAGTTTACCGCCTTGAACGGCTGCACGGCCACGTCGCACCAGAGGCAGATTTTTCCGAGCCTGAGAACTTCGGGATTGTCGGTGTAGAGCCGTAGCAGGTGTTCGCCCAAGAGAGCGACGACTATCGAGAGCAATAGCCCGCTCGTGATGCCTACGGCAAGCGTCTGGTAAACGCGGCGGTTCGCCTTCACAAAATCGTGCGCGCCCACGAGATGCGCCACGAGAATCTGGTTGCCGCTGCCGAGGCCGACCCCGAGAATCACGGAAAGGGCGGCGAAGTTACCTGCGAACACGCGGGCTGTCATTGCGGTGGTGCCCACGTACACGACCATCGCGGTGATGAATACCTGGAAAAGCTGGAAACTGATGGGTTCCGCGGCAGCGGGGAGGCCGATGCGAATCCAGTCGGGGAGGAGTATGCGGGAGCGCTTCCAGTCGCGGGCCCTGCTCTGGTGCTTCACCTTGAACTTGAGCACCAACCACAGAATGCCCGAAGATATCAGCCACGAGAGCGCTGTCGCGAGGGCCACGCCGTAAACGCCCATCTTGGGAAGCCCGAAATACCCTTCGAGGAACACGACGTTCAGGCCGGCGTTACTTGCGATGGTGAGCGTGTTGCCCACGAGGTTCCATACGGTAAGGCCGTGCGTGGCGATGAGCGCGGTGAGGATGGTCTGCAATGCGCGGAAAGCGAACCCGAACGAAACGACGCTCAGGAACATCATCGCGTATTTCGCGGGTTCCTCGGTGAGGCCCATCCATTGCGGAATATGCCCCGAAAGCGGGAAAATGACGAGCGTGAGGGCGACCCCGAGCAAGATGCTCCCGAAGAGGACCATCGTCTGCGTGCTGTTTGCGTGGCTGTTCTGCTTGGCGCCGATGTACTGCGAGACGATGCTTGCGCCGGACTGCGCGAAGGCGTGGAGTGCGGTAAAGAGTGCCCCGAGAATCGGGAGCATGGCGCCGACGCCGGCGGCTGCGGTTTCGGAAGTGCGCGAGAGGAACCAGCTGTCCATCATGGGCTGGATCATGCCCACGGCGAACGTGAGGATAAGCGGCCA
>JAEEGF010030358.1_pt1 | contig 11871 bp, 10 predicted proteins | sample 9134171 | NCBI WGS metagenome assembly JAEEGF01 (sample SAMN16246542, study PRJNA631951) | gut metagenome | biome: gut microbiome; feature: rumen; material: AP-attached | host: Bos | place: Iran: Karaj | collected 2018-10 | reverse complement strand
GATCGTATAGCCGGTGGCTTCCATCATTGCCTCATAATCAAAGCCGATGCCGGGCTTTTCGAACTTCTCGAAATCCATACCGACGGCATTCTTTATGATCTCGTTTTTGCGCGCCATTATAGCATCATAGCTGTTATCCATCAGTCTTCACCTCCGAACGTGATCTTGCGTACCTGGTCGCCGATCTCAAGTACCTCGGGCACAAAGAAACCGAAGTTATGCTCGAAATAAGGATTGACCTTGACAACGGTGCCCTTCGTGTGACGACCCGTGCGGGTGATCACTTCCGCAACTTCGCCGATCTCGGCGTCCTCGGTAAGATAGCCCTTTACCCACATTTCGAGAGGATTGACTTTCGTATCCTCGGGAAGGGCGGAGGAACGCTCCTCGGGCGGAAGAACGATATTATGGATCTGTACCCAATCGCCTTTCTTTGCCATATATTACCTCCAAATACAGTACATTGGGAAGCCTCTGTAAAGAGGCTTCCCGTAATGATTTTTATTTCTCGATATAATCACGGAAGTCGCCCATGATGGCATGGGGGACGGGGAGATCGATCATGGTCTTGAGACCCGGCTTGGCGTTTATGACGTGGGGGATCATGTTAACGCACATCGCGATGGTGCCGAGACCGCCCTCGACTTCGGGAGTATTGGCGACGTGGATGGCGGGAGTACCCTCGATCACTACGTAATCGCCGGTATGGGTGCCTTCCATCTCGGGCTCGATCTGCTGGGGATGGATGAGGTCGATCCTCATCTTGCCGTCAACGTAGGCCTGGGCGGTCATGTTGACGCCGGCGACGTTGCCCGCTGCGGCGAAGCCGTAGGGAGCCTGACGGTCGACCTTGGTGACGATGGGAGCCATCTGCTTTTCGAACTTGTCGATCTTCCAGCCGATAGCTTCCGCGATCATGCCGGCGGACTCTTCAAAGCCGACGTGACCGGCAAGGGAACCGTCCTCAACGCCCTTGTTGAATTCATCAACGGTGATGCCGATGCCCTGCTCCTTCATAACCGCGGGGCCGAAGGGGGAGAGGGAGTTGACGCGCTTGCACATAACGCTCTCAACGTCGATCATGCAGCCTGAGAGGCAGATGGCAAGAAGGTCCATCATGAGACCGGGGTTGATGCCGGTGCCGAGAACGGATACGCCGTTCTCCTTCGCGATACGGTCAAGCTCTTCGGCAAGCTCGGGATGCTGCGCCTTGGGGTACGCCATTTCCTCCGCGGTGGTGACAACGTTGATGCCGTTTTCAAGAACCTTCTTGAGCTTGGGGAACACGGCGGGAACGAAAGAATCGGTCGCGACGATGGCGACGTCTGCAGCGCCCTTGTAGATAACGGTGTCGACGTCGTTGGAGATAAGAACGTCCTTACGGTCGCCCCTCTCGATACCGAGGCGCTCGAATATGCTCATGCCGTTAAGCTTATCCCACATGTCGCAAACGCCGGTGATCTCAACGCCTTTTTTGCCGAGGAGCATCCTTGCGATGCCGGAACCCATAGCTCCGAAGCCCCATATAGCAACTCTAACATTTTCCATACCAAAAACCTCCGTGAAATAATAGAATACATAGTAATCAAACCGGGATATACCCAAATACAAATTATACCATATCAGCGGTATATCTGTAAAGAATCAAAGCAATTTCCAAATATTATATTTTCCCGCGGAAGCGGGCTAAAAAGCATAATAATACCGCATGCGCAGCGTGTGCGCATGCGGCAGGGTGATATCATTTCGGAAAGCTCAAGCCCAGGCGTCCTTGCTTTTGGGGATGCGGATACCGCTTAATACCCCCGCGAATTCCCACAAGAACCACTGATCCGTTGAGGGCTTGTGACGAAGATCGACGTACCGCGGCGAGTCCGCTCCGGAGGACTCGACAAACAGACGCAGATAGCCCTGATCGAAATTGTCCTTGCTGTGTGCAAGCTCCATTACTTTTACGGTATAGGGCAAGGTCGGCGTATACTCATTATCCGGAGAAGTGCCTGCAAAATAGGAGCGGGGGACGTAATCCACCCCGTCCATAAACCTGTCCCTAATGAACATTGTTTCATAATTCGTAAGAGGGCGGGGACCCTTTAAGTAATTCATCATCTCGACACAGGCGTCCTTGTTTTTCGGGAACACATTGAGCGCCGCAATCGCAAACGCGGCGACGGCAAACGGATCGTGCAGCGCAGACGCGGGATGAGCCTTGAGATCGTCCAGGCTTTCGGGAAGCTTGTCGAAACGGACCTCAACGGTTTTCCCGGAGAAGGCAGGGGGAGTGTTGACGGCATTTTTAACGGTATTCTCGGCTTTTTTGAAAAGTTTGTCGAATATACTCATGATTATCTCCTTTGCATTTTTTCATCAAATAATATATTACCACAGATCAGGAGTTAATGCAAGAGCAAATATCTTCAAAATGTGCTGAACACTCCGCTCTCGAAGACTATCTCGCGCATCTTAACGAGCCAGTTCTCATCATACTGTACGCTCGTTTCCCCGTTGGCGGGGATCAAACCGAGCCGCCCTAACGCCGACTGGCGTTCAGGAGAGAGCGCAGTTTCAATAAATCTCTGCGCATAGGGAAGCTTTACGGGATCGATGCCAGCCGATATGCCGAGCCTCTGAACAAGTCGCGCGTCAGCGCGGAGAGGCTCGACCTCAAAATACGGACATTTGCCGAGCAGCTGGGCGCGCGCAAGATCACCCGCCGCACGGATATCGCATATGCTGCAAACGGCCTTGCCATTTTTGAATTCGTCGACCGTACCGGCGTTTTTTATCAACTCATCAAGCCCGTCGGAGTCAGCCTTTACCGGATCGTAAACGAGTACCGTTCCGGAAGCGCAGTAGGGGATATCCGATTTTTTATAAACGTCCGATCCGTTTTCAATGCATTGGATCAGCTCTATCGGACGATCGCCCGAAAAGCTGATCACGTCCGGCAGGACGCCCCGTGAAAGCTGTTCCGCGGCTTCTTCCCCGGTAAACGAGCTCACCTCAAAGTATATGCCGATATACCCGGATGAGCAGGCGTTCGCGGTATCTTCCAGCCATTTTCCGAGGCTGCCGACGTAGGGCTTAAACCCCACAATATGCCATACTTTTATTACGCCGACGGCAGGCTCGCGCTTAAACTGCATCCATTCGCGGTATGGGTCGGTGTTCAGTTTATCCTTAAAAATCCCGGGGGAGAAGATAAGAAAAAGCATTTGCGGAACAAGAAGGAGGATCGATACTGCGATCCTCTTGTTCCTGCGCTTTTTATCGTGTTTTTCAATGCCGATACCCATACCGAATGATATGAGACCGCAAAACGGCTTATTCCTCGCCGTTTTCGGGAGGCGGGGGAGTCGGCTCTCCGTTATCTTCACCGCGGAGCTTTATAACCTCGGCGGCAAATCTGCGTCTGTCCTCGCTCATGGCGGCATAATGCTTGCGTGTGGTGTTGACGTCCTTGTGACCGAGAACGTCCGCAACAAGGTAGATATCCCCGGTTTCGCGGTACAGCATGGTACCGTACGTGCTGCGAAGCTTATGAGGAGAGATCTTTTTGAGCGGAGCCGCTATGGAAGCGTATTTCTTGACCAGCACTTCAACGGAACGAACGCTCATCCGCTTTTTCTGCATCGAAAGGAAAAACGCTTTTTCATGCCCTTCGGATGGGACGACGCTTTTGCGGTATACCAGGTATTTAAGGAGCGCCCCGCGTACCTCTGAGCCGAAAACGATCTGCTCCTCGTTGCCGCCTTTCCGGGTGATCCTGACCTCGTTAGAAGAGAAATTTACGTCGTCAAGGTCTATACCGACAAGCTCGCTGATACGCATGCCGGTTCCGAGAAAAAGCGTGATTATCGCCGCATCGCGAACGGAATTGGCGGAATGATATATTTTTTGTCTTTCAGATAAGCCGTCGCCGCTTTCAACGGTCTCGAGCAGTTTTTCCATCTCATCCGGTTCAAGACGGATTATCGGCTTCTCGTGGAGCTTGGGGGTATCCACAAGGGAGGGGGCGTTGTTTTTGATGCGTTCTTTTTTGTAAAGGTATTTGAAAAGGGCTCTTACGGCGGAGAGCTTGCGGGCTTTGGCGCGCTCGCCGTTTATAACGAGTTCCGAATCGTCGTCCGGCTGATAAAGCGATACGTATTCGAGGAAGCATTCGATAGTTACGGGATCGACCTTTTCAAGCGTATCGTAATCTATGTCGCGCATGGAAGATTTTCCGGCGCAGATATCCGTGCCCAAAAGATAAGTGAAAAATGTTTTGAGATCGACCGCGTAACCGTAACGAGTCATTATACCCGTTGTTAGTTCGACGCCGCGGAAGAAATCCGCGCAGCAAGGCGGAAGCGCTGAAACGATCTCTCGAAGCTTTAGCGTGTACTTTTTTGTTTTTTCAACCGAATATTCGCTCATGGGGAAGCCTCCTTTTCACAAGCCGATTATAACACAACATTGCGTTAAAGGCAAGTTTAACGCAATGTTAAATGTACATTTATCCGAAATATATTATTTTAGGGCTTCCGGGGAGCTTTCGGCAGTTTCGGCGGCTTTGAGCTTTTTGATCTCATTTCTTGCAAGCTCATCGCATTTGTTGTTGTATTCGTAATCAGAATGACCTTTGACTTTATGCCAGGTGACTTTGTGCCGCTGCGTCAGCTTGAGCAGGCGTTCCCATAACTCGCGGTTCTCAACGGGTTTTTTATCGGCTTTTTTCCAACCGCTGCGTACCCAGTTATCGATCCAATGCTGATTGAACGTATTGCATAGATACGCGCTGTCGGTATAGATATCGACCTCGCAGGTCTGCTTGAGCGCCTCGAGCGCCATTATCGCGGCAGTGACCTCCATGCGGTTATTTGTCGTCATAGGCTCGCCGCCGGCGATCTCTTTTTTGACCGTCTTGTACATCAGTACTGCCGCCCAGCCGCCCGCACCGGGATTCTCCGAGCAGGCGCCGTCCGTATAAATAACTACGTGTTTCATGTGTTTATACTGCGGTCAGGCGTGAATAACGGCAATCTGTCATCGGTCTGCCAGTCGCCGTAAACGCCGCAATGCGCCGCGCCGATCTCGATATGCAGCATAGCGATGCCGCAGTCGACGCCTCCGTAGCCGAAGTTTTTGGAGATACAGGCTACCTGAACGGCGTCCTCGAGGATATCGAACTCCCATGGCTGAACGTTCCTTGCCGAAGGCGCGAGCCTGCCGCATTCAACTGCACATTTCTGCCAATCTGGCAGTTTCCTGTATGCCGTATCCTCCAGTCCCGTAAGATTATATATTGTTTTGCGAGTTCTCTTATGGGCGGGCGCCGTGGTAAAGTGACCGACGGAGATCAGGCAACGGATCTTTTCGCGCTTGGGATCATATTTTATGCTTTGATTGGCGACGCTCCTGTTATAAGAAGCTCCGAGCCAACAGGTCCCGAGACCCATCGACGTGCATTCAAGCACGAATGCTTCGCCCACGAGACCGACGGTATAATCGTTATCGCCGTTTCGGCTGATAATTGCGGCATAGGTATCGGTACCGCTGATGGTCTTTGCGATAACGGGATTAAAAATGCCGACTTTTTTCCCGACCACGATCCTCACGTCGTCCGTGCTGAAATATGCGGCGGCTTCCTTCAAAACCTTAAGCTCGTCCCTTGAAACGCCGCTCGAATACTTGCGTACGGAAACTCTCTTTTTGATCGCCTCGTACCATCTTTCCATTGTAGAATCCACAGTGTTCCCCTCCCCCGTCATCTTTTGTTTTTCAGCAATTCCTTAATAAACTGCCCTGTATAGCTTTTTTCGTTTTTCGCGACCTCTTCGGGCGTGCCGCAGGCAACCAGCCTGCCGCCCTCGTCGCCGCCCTCAGGACCCAGATCGATTATGTAATCGGCGGTCTTTATTACGTCGAGATTATGCTCTATCACGAGTACGGAACTGCCACCGTCGCAAAGACGCTGCAGTATCTCAAGCAGTCTTTCCACGTCGGCAACGTGCAGACCCGTCGTCGGTTCGTCCAGCACATACAGGGTCCTGCCGGTATTCTTCCTTGCAAGCTCCGTTGCAAGCTTGACCCGCTGCGCCTCACCGCCCGAAAGCGTCGTCGACGGCTGACCGAGTTTGATATAACCGAGACCGACGTCGCAGAGGGTCTCGAGCTTTTTTGCGATCTTCGGAAGCGGCTTGAAGAAATGATAAGCCTCTTCCGCAGTCATGTCAAGCACGTCGGCGATAGTTTTTCCCTTATAACGTACTTCAAGCGTTTCCCTGTTATAGCGCTTGCCCTTGCAGACCTCGCATGGGACGTAAACGTCGGAAAGAAAGTGCATCTCTATCTTGAGGATACCATCGCCGGAGCATGCCTCGCAGCGCCCGCCTTTTACGTTGAAGCTGAATCTTCCGGCGCCGTACCCGCGAAGCTTCGCGTCGGGCGTCTGAGCGAATACTTCCCTTATAAGATCGAATACGCCGGTGTAAGTTGCGGGATTGCTCCTCGGAGTGCGCCCTATCGGGGACTGATCTATGTCGATGATCTTATCGAGGTTTTCGACTCCGTCGATGCGGTCGTGATCGCCGGGCCGTATCCTGGCTCTGTTCAGATCGCGAAGAAGGGATTTCTTTACGATCTCGTTCACCAAACTCGATTTTCCGGAACCCGAAACGCCCGTTACGCAGGTAAACACGCCAAGCGGGATATCGACGTCGATGTTCTTGAGATTATTCACTCTCGCGCCGTGGACGGAGAGCCATTTGCCCGTCAGCTTTCTTCTGTTTTTGGGGACCGAGATCTCCCTTTTGCCGGAGAGGAACTGACCGGTGACGGATTCCGGCACAGCCATTATGTCTTCGATCGTACCTTCTGCGATAACGTGTCCGCCGTGCTCGCCCGCTCCTACGCCGATATCGACGATATGATCCGCAGAACGGATCGTTTCTTCGTCATGCTCGACCACGATGAGCGTGTTTCCGAGATCCCTCAGTCCGCAGAGTGCGTTCAAAAGCTTCCTGTTGTCGCGCTGGTGAAGACCGATGCTCGGCTCATCGAGTATGTAAAGCACTCCGACAAGCCCCGAGCCGATCTGCGTGGCGAGCCTGATTCGCTGCGCTTCACCGCCCGAAAGCGACGATGACGAACGCGAAAGCGTCAAATAATCGAGACCGACGTTTATAAGGAAACCGAACCTTGCCTCAAGCTCCTTTACTATCTGTGAAGCGATCATCGTTTCCGAAGGAGAGAGCTCGAGCCCTGCGATAAAATCGCGCGCACGCCCGATAGACATATCGGAAAGCTCGGCGATGTTGACCCCGCCTACGGTGACAGCAAGTGTCTCCGGCTTCAGTCTTTTGCCGCGGCAGACCGGGCAGGGAGTGTTTCGCATGAAAGCCTCGATCTCCTGCTTTGACCAATCGGACTGCGTTTCACGGTAGCGCCTTTGAAGGTTAGGTATAACGCCTTCAAAGGGAGTATCGAAAGTCCCGCTGCCGTATTCCTTGGTGTACTCAATATGCAGCTTCCTTTCGCCGGTGCCGTATAAAAGCGCCTGCCTGCCCTCCGCAGGGATATCCTTCCAGGGTGTATCGCCCTTGAATCCGTATTCCCTCTCGATCGCCTTGAAATACATACTGGCGATGGTGTTCCTTGAATTGCTCTGCCAGCCTGTGACCGAGATCGCGCCGTCGTCAAGCGAAAGGGACGTGTCCGGAACGACGAGCTGTTCGTCAACGGTAAGAGTAAAGCCAAGCCCCGTGCACTCCGGGCATGCGCCGAACGGACTGTTGAACGAGAACATCCTCGGAGTAAGCTCCTCGATGCTGATACCGCAGTCGGGGCAGGCGTAATTCTGTGAGAAAAGGTACTCCTCACCGTCCAAAACAACGACTTTTGCAAGCCCGTCGCCGAAGCTGAATGCGGTCTCAAGCGAATCGCTCAGGCGGGATGCTATTCCCGGACGAACGACGAGCCTGTCGACGATCGCGTCGATGGTATGCTTTTTCTTTTTATCGAGCTCCGGCACTTCGTTTATATCGTGAACCACGCCGTCGACCTTAACTCTGACGTAACCCTCTTTTCGGATCCTCTCGAAAACCGGCTTATGCTCGCCCTTCCTCGCGCGGACGGCGGGGGCGATAACGAGTATCTTAGTACCCTCTTCAAATGACATCACACGGTCAACGACCTGGTCGATGCTCTGCTTCTCTATGGGCTTGCCGCACTGCGGACAATGAGGATGACCAATCCTCGCATAAAGGAGCCTTAGATAATCGCTGATCTCCGTAACGGTGCCGACGGTCGAACGCGGATTATTCGACGTGCTCTTCTGGTCTATCGAAATTGCGGGCGAAAGCCCCTCGATATGATCGACGTCGGGCTTATCCATCTGACCCAAAAACTGGCGCGCGTAAGCGGAGAGCGACTCGACGTAACGCCTTTGTCCCTCCGCATAGATCGTATCGAACGCGAGCGAGGACTTGCCGGAGCCCGATACGCCGGTGAATACTATGAACTTATCTCTCGGAAGCTCAAGGGAAACGTTTTTAAGATTGTTTTCCCTTGCGCCCTGAATCCTGATGGAATCCTTCATTTTCTGGTCCTTTGCCTTGCTTTCTTTTTACTGCCTATCGTGCCCGGAGCAAGCCTCGGCGCGCCCTCGGGATCCTTCCCCTGAAGCTTGAACAGCTCGTCGCGCAGCTTTGCCGCCTGCTCGAATTCAAGCTCCATGGCTGCCTGCTTCATCTGTTCCGTAATAAGGCGGATCTTCTCCTCGCGCTCGGCGTCGGACATATCCGACCTGCCCGGCTTTGCCTTGGAGCTGATCTCTATAACGTCATGTACGGCCTTTTTTATGCTTTGGGGAGTTATTCCGTGCTCCTCGTTATACTTTATCTGTATCTCCCTGCGCCGATTGGTCTCATCGATCGCGCGCTGCATAGAATCGGTCACGGTATCTGCGTACATAATAACGCGACCTTCGGCGTTGCGCGCCGCTCTTCCGACCGTCTGCACGAGCGAGGTCGTCGACCTCAAAAAGCCTTCTTTATCTGCGTCGAGTATGGCGACGAGCCCGACCTCGGGGATATCGAGTCCCTCTCTCAAAAGGTTGATGCCGACGAGAACGTCGAATTCTCCGAGCCTAAGATCGCGGATGATCTCCATCCTCTCGATAGTTTCGATATCGGAATGCATATAACGAACGCGTACGCCCATACCGTCGAGGTACTCCGTAAGCATCTCCGCCATACGCTTTGTCAGCGTGGTGACGAGCGTGCGGAAGCCCTTTAATGCAGTAAGCCGAACCTCGCCGAGCAGATCGTCCACCTGCCCCGTTACAGGTCTTATTACTATCTCCGGATCGACGAGTCCCGTCGGTCTTATGATCTGCTCCGCGACCTGCGTCGCACGGGAGAGTTCATAATCTGCGGGAGTCGCGCTCACGCAGATGAGCTGCCCGATACGAGATTCGAATTCATCGAAGGTGAGCGGACGGTTATCGTAAGCGCTCGGTATGCGGAAGCCGTATTCGACGAGCTCCGTCTTTCGGGAAAGATCGCCGCGGTACATCGCCCGAAGCTGCGGCAGAGTAACGTGCGATTCGTCGATTATCGTGAGGAACCCCTTCGGGAAATAATCGATAAGCGTGAACGGGGGCTCGCCCGGCTTTCTGCCGTCAAAGTACCGCGAATAATTCTCTATGCCCTGGCAGTAGCCGATCTCGCGGATCATCTCCATATCGAAGGTCGTACGCTGCTCGATACGCTGCGCTTCTATAAGCTTATCCTGAGATTTGAACTCCTCGACGCGTTTCATCATATCGCGTTTGATCTCGGCAAGGACCTGCTCCGTCTTTTCTTTATCGATCGCATAATGAGTTGCCGGGAAAACTATCACGTGAGCAAGCGACCTTATCGGGACGCCGGTCACGACCGTAATCTCGGAGATATTGTCTATCTCGTCTCCGAAAAACTCCACCCTGATCGCCTTCTCGTTCTCGCTCATAGGGAATATCTCTACAACGTCGCCCTTTACGCGGAACGTTCCGCGGGAGAAGTCCATATCGTTTCGCTGATACTGCATTTCGACAAGCTTGTGAAGGAGCTGATCCCTTTCCATTTTTGAGCCGATACGCAGCGAAATGCTCATTCGCTCGTATTCTTCGGGGCTGCCGAGTCCGTATATGCAGGAAACCGACGCGACTATGATGACGTCCTTTCTCTCATTCAGCGCGCAGGTTGCGCTGTGACGAAGGCGATCTATCTCCTCGTTGACCGAAGCATCCTTCTCTATGTATGTGTCTGAAGACGCGATGTACGCCTCCGGCTGGTAATAATCATAATAGCTGACGAAGAATTCGACTGCGCTGTTTGGGAAAAACTCCTTGAGCTCCGAACAGAGCTGGGCGGCAAGCGTCTTATTGTGTGCGATGACGAGAGTGGGCATCTGTACCTTCTCGATGACCTTCGCCATCGTAAAAGTTTTGCCCGAACCGGTAACGCCAAGAAGCACCTGCAGGCGGTCGCCCCTTTTGACGCCCTCTGCAAGCTTCTCGATCGCCTGCGGCTGATCCCCCGTAGGCTCGAATGGCGAAACTGTTTTGAATTCGTTCATCTTCATTACTCCTTAAAATACCACATTATACATTATAACACCGATCCGGTCCGAATAAAAGCGTTAATTCATTATTGCGATCATTTGTAAATAACAAAAGCCGGCAGATCATTCTGCCGGCCGGCAAGCAAAAGTTAGTCTTTGGGCTCACGCCTTGTTTTTTCCCTTTTGAACATACCTTACTATTACGACGATAGCGGGAACGAGTATCATATTGATAGCGAATTCCAAAATGAAATTCAGCCCGACCATACCGACGATCATGAACGAGAATGCGTTCGATCCGCCCGCCCATTCTTTAATGGTATCGAAGAAGAAGAGCCGGCATCCGATAAGGAAAATACCCGTGTTTACAATTGGGCAGACAGCCGCGGAAAGGAACACCGCGGGAGAAACGCCAAGACCCGGCTTTTTGATAAGCAGATAAAGAACAAGGAACAGACCTGCGGCGAAGATCAAAGCGCCCAATGCGATAATAACGCCTGCGGGGATCAAAACCGAGTGAAGATTTACCGGGTTTGAGGAATCGGGCGAAATGTTGGGATCCCTCAACGAGAAAGCCATCGGTTCGTACTTCCCCGTGCTTTGAAGGATACCGCGTGCGACAAGGAAACCTCCGCCGAGCGCGAGCAAGGATCCGCTTACTATTATCGTGATCTTGCCTGTTGATTCTTTTTCCGCAAAGAGTTTGTAAATGCAGCTTGCGGCAACACCGGCAAGCATGCCTTTAAGCAAAACGACCAATATGGTGGCAGGTGCGTTAACAGCAAGGAACGGGGCCGCGTCTCCGGAAAGGAGGACAACGATACCGAATACCAAACCAAGCCACGCGCCGGCAGCAACGCCGTATAAAGCTGCGCCGATGACAATGGGCATAAGCGCAAATGTAATGGAGAAAGTTCCGAGTTTGATCGTTGCGGCAATAAACTGAACAACAAAGACTATCGCAGTCAAAAGCGCAAGTCCGACGACAGTCCTGATGTACTGGGAGTTTTTTGAACGATTGACCCTTTCCATTTATACCTCCGTAATGAATAATTCAGTTTTCAGACCAAATGGATTATACATAAAAAAGCTTTGTCTGTAAAGGATATTATTAAATATATTGGATCGCGGCAGAACGTGAGATCTACGCAGGTTCGCAAACGACAGTCAGTATTTTGTCAGCCTTTGAATACTTGAGTTCAACTATGTAAATACCGTATATCAAGCTTGCTTTTGAAGCCGTACCATCTATGATAAGCTTCAAAGCTTCGGAAACACCTGATG
>JAEEGF012307306.1_pt1 | contig 11872 bp, 9 predicted proteins | sample 9134171 | NCBI WGS metagenome assembly JAEEGF01 (sample SAMN16246542, study PRJNA631951) | gut metagenome | biome: gut microbiome; feature: rumen; material: AP-attached | host: Bos | place: Iran: Karaj | collected 2018-10 | reverse complement strand
GATGTTCTTCACCTCCTGCTGCATCAACCACGGCATGACGCACATAATCACAATGGGGAACAGGACGATGAGGCGTGGCAGGAACGCATTGCGGCGAATCTGCAGAAATTCCTTTTGTATCAAGTATTTCAGTGTCATCGGCTATCTAATCTTACGTTAAACCTCTTCAGCGCTATAGCCAGCAGCACGACAGTCATCCCTGCCAGCACCGCCACCTCATGAACCACATCGCCGATGCCCACCCCCATAATCATCAGCTTGCGCATGGCCTGGATGTAGTAGCGCGGCGGCACGACGGCCGACAGCCACTGCAGCACCTGCGGCATCGACTCCACCGGGAACAGCATGCCCGAGAGCATCACCACAGGCATGAGCAGCACCATGGCCGAGAGCAGCAGCGCCACCAATTGCGTCTGTGCCACGTTGGAGATGAGCAGACCTAACGAGAGAGCCAGCAGGATGTAGAGCGTGGAAACGGCCAGTATCCAAAACAGCGAACCCGCCAGCGGCACATCCAGCACAAAGCGCGCCATGAGCAGGATGGTGATGAGAATGGCGAAGGCGAGCACCAGATAGGGCACCGCCTTGGCGATGATGACCATCAACGGCCGCACGGGCGACACCAGCAGCACCTCCATCGTGCCCCGCTCCTTCTCGCGCACAATAGATATCGAGGTCATCATGGCGCAAACGAGCATCAGCAGCATGCCCATGATGGCAGGCACGAAGTTGTAGGCCGAACGCATCTGGGGGTTGTAGAGGAGCCTCACCCCCCCCAGTCGCTCTGCCCTTGGAGAGGGGCCTTTGCTGCCGACGGGCTGCATAAGTATGGACTGGACATAGGTAGTCCATTGCTGCGCCATGTTGGGGTCGCTGCCATCAACCATCACCTGCCACCTGATGTGGCCATTCCCCTCTCCCCTGGGGATGAGGCTGATGTCTGCCTTCTGACTGCGGATGAGTTGCTCTGCCTCCTGTGGCGTGCTCACTCTATGGGTGATGATGAAGTACTCTGATTGCGCCAGTCGCTCTATGGTCTGCTGTGTGCGAAGCGACATCTCGGAGGCGACCACCACTGTGCGCACGTTCTTCACATCCGTGGTGATGGCGAAGCCGAAGAGCAGCATCAGCACCACAGGCATGCCAAAGAGTATCAGCATGGTGCGCTTGTCGCGCAGGATGTGACGGGCCTCCTTGACGACAAAGGACAGGAACAGCCTCGCCCCCTGTCCCTTTCCAGGAGAGAGGGGGGTAGCCTCTTTTTCCACTGTATCTTTTCTATTCACCATCTATTTCTACTATTGGTCTATCAACTTCGCCCTTTTGGAGAGAGGGGGCTACTCCTTGCGTGTTGCCTGCCGGGCCAGATAGGTGAACACATGGTCCATATCGGGCTGGTGGCATTGTTGTTTCAGTTCTTCGGGTGTGCCCATCGCCTTGATTTTGCCATCTACCATGACGGAGATGCGGTCGCAGTATTCGGCCTCGTCCATGTAGTGGGTGGTGACGAAGACGGTGATGCCGCGTCGTGCCGCGTCGTAAATCAGTTCCCAGAACTGGCGGCGCGTGGCGGGGTCGACGCCGCCCGTAGGCTCATCGAGGAACACCACACCCGGCTCGTGAAATATCGACACGGAGAAGGCCAGCTTCTGTTTCCAACCGAGGGGCAGCGAGCCCACCAAGTCGTCGCGATGCTCCTCGAACTTCAGGCGGCACAGCAATTCGTCAGTCTTCGCTCTTATCTCATCGCTCTTCATGCCATAGATGCCGGCGAAGAGACGGATGTTCTCAGCCACCGTCAGGTCCTCGTAGAGCGAGAATTTCTGCGACATGTAGCCGATATGTTTCTTTATCTGCTCATATTCCGTGCGGATGTCGAAGCCCACCACCCTACCCGTTCCACTCGTGGGTTGGTTCAGTCCTGTCAGCATGTGCATCGCCGTCGTCTTGCCCGCACCGTTGGCGCCCAAGAAGCCGAATATCTCGCCCTTCTTCACAGAGAAGCTGATGTCGTCGACGGCGCGGAAAGAGCCAAAGGCCTTCACCAAGTGCGAGACCTCGATGACATAAGCCTCCCCTACGGCCCCCGAAGGGGTTTCTGCAGTTTTGCTGGTCGTGGGTTCTGTCGTGCTTCCCTCGGGGGGCGAAGGGGGAACTGGCTGTACTGGGGGTGCCGGATTGAATATATCAGCAAACTCGGTCAGTATTGCCGCAGGGGTATCGATGCCCCTCACTCTTCCATGGTCGAGGAAGGCTACACGGTCGCAACAGCGCACCTCGTCGAGATAAGGTGTGGAGGCCACGATGGTGATGCCACGCTCCTTCAGCATCAGCAGCATCTCCCACAGCTCCTTACGGCTCACAGGGTCGACGCCTGTGGTGGGCTCGTCGAGGAAGAGCACGCTGGGCTGATGCACCAGCGCACAGCTCAGCGCCAGCTTCTGCTTCATGCCACCCGATAGTGCCCCTGCACGGCGGTCCTTGAACCGTTCTATCTGCTGATAGATGGCGCGGATGGAGTCGTAGCCCTCCTCGACAGTGGTGCCGAAGAGCGTGGCGAAGAACTGGAGGTTCTCCTCTACGGTGAGGTCTTGATAGAGCGAGAACTTGCCTGGCATATACCCCACCCTACAGCGCACCTGCCGCATCTGCTTCACCACATCGAAGCCATCGACCATCGCAGTCCCCGCATCGGGCAGCAACAGCGTGCAGAGGATGCGAAACATCGACGTCTTGCCAGCGCCATCAGGGCCGATAAGGCCGAACACCTCGCCCTTGTCAACACAGAACGACACCTCGTCGAGTGCTTGCACCCGGCCATAGCTCTTTGAAACCCGATTAACTATAATTGCATCCATGGTTCTGCTTCCCTTTTCCCCTCGCTCGGCTCGTCCAATAGCTTAGGGCGTAACAAACTTCACTTCGCCGTACATACCTATCTTTACAGCCCCGTCGTTGTGTATGGCCACCTTGATGGCATACACCAGGTCGGCCCGTTCATCATCGGTGAGGATGGTCTTGGGCGTGAACTCCGAGCGCGAGGAAATCCAGGCGATGGCACCCTCGTACTCCTTGCGCTGACCGCCGCCATAGTCGGCAAAGACCTTCACCTGCTGCCCCAGTTGGATGTGCTGCAGTTGGACCGAGGTGACGTAGACACGCAGATACATCTCCTCCGTGTCGGCCATCTTGAACAACGGCTTGCCCACGCTCACAAACTCGCCCCGCTCCACGTATTTCTCCAGCACGGTGCCCTTTGTCGGCGTCACGATGTGGCACTTGCGCAGCATGTCCTTCAACTGGCTCACCTGCACATCGGCAGCTGCCGTCTGCTTGTCCAGAGCGCGGGTGCTGGCGCTTAGCGACGACACCTGCGCCTCCAACTGCCTCTGCAGCACCTTCACCTGACTGCTGGCATCGTCGAGCATTTTCGAGGGGGCGGCACCATCAGCTACCAGTTCGCGGTAGCGCTGCTCGTCGTGCCGGGCCTTGGCCAACTGCTGTTGCGTGGCGGCAATCTGGCGCTCCATATCGGGTTTCTGACTCTGATACACCTCCTTCGTGGCCAGCAGCTGCTGAATCTTTAGCCACGTCTGCATGGTGTCGACGAGTCCCACCTCGCGGCCAGCCTCGATGTTGTCGCCCTCGCTCACGCCAAATGTCAGAAGCGCACCGCTCTGCTCGGCAAACACGGTGGTCTCCGTAGCCTCAAACGTGCCCGTGGCATCATATCCTTTCTTGCTCTCTCCGCAGGCAGCCATCATCAGCGCCACGCCTGCTGTTATCATCATTCTCTTCATCGTTGTATAGTTTTCGGCATATTGTTATTTCGTCATATCGAGATTACGAGTGAACATCAGCTCGTAAACTTCTTTCAGCATCTCAATCTCGTGCATCGACCGTTGCACGCGTGCGGCGTTCTCCTGATTAATCTCACGCACCAAGTCGTTCACGTCGATGATGCCGTGCGAAAGCTTCGACTCAGCAGCCTTGCGCACAGCCTGTCGCAGCGCGATGATTTCCTCGTCGTTAGCCATCAGCTTCTTGTATCGCGCAATGTTCTCGTTCTGCTGCATCTGCTCCAGACGGTTGTTGAAGAGGAAGGTCTCGCGCTGAACGTTGAGCGATGAGCGTTGGGTGTTGAGCTTCGCCTTGTCGTTCTTGCGGGTGTACAGGGCGCCAATGTTCCACGTCAGTCGTGCTCCCACGATGCCGTTCAGGCTCCAGTGGTGCCGCATCATGTCGTCAAACATGTTCAGGCCCGGATAGCCATAGAAGCCTTGAGCAAACACGCCCACCTTAGGCATCAGCGCGGCATCCAGTGCCTTCTCCTGGGTGTTCAGCATCTCTATCTGCGCATCCAGCGCCTTCAGTTCTGGGCGAAAGACCTCGTAAGTCCCCCAAGCCCCCCCTACGGCCCCCGAGGGGGCTTCTATAGTTTTGCTGGTCATGGGATCTATCGTGTCCCCCTCGGGGGACGAAAGGGGGGCTTTAGGGACTTTGGGGACTTTTACCTCTATCCCACAGAACGCGCTCAGCATCCGCAGCAGCATCTGCTTCTGCGACTCCAGCTCTGTGGCTTTCTGCACAGCGTTCAGCCGCTCGGCCTTCACATTCTGAAGGTCGCTCTCAGCTGCCGTGCCGCCCTTCACCATCGAGGTCAGCTTGCGCTCGTTGCCTGCCAACAGCTCCTGCAGGTCGAGGTTCAACTTGATTTGTTCGTCGAGCATCAACAGCGCGAAGTACATCTCGTTCACGCGCCGGCGCACTTGATATATACTGACCTCGTTCTGGGCCGACTGCACCTTGCCCTGCTCTCGGGCGATGGCCTTGCCGTGCTTGATGACTCCCCCATCAAACACCGTCTGACTCACGTCGATGCCCCCCCTATACTGGTCTTTCTTCAGCCCCTTCATGTCGATGCCCATTCCCGCCATCATGGCTTTCATCTGGTCGGGCCATGCCGCCACATCGCTCTGATAGGTAGCCTGTGCCGATGCAGTCACCTGCGGCAGCCATCCCTTCTGGATGTTTGCCACCGTCAGCTCCGTCGTTTGCTCGATAAGCCCATACTGCTGTATCAGCGGGTAGTTGCGTTCCGCCGCCTGCTGACACACCTCCAAGGTCTGTGCCACGCAAAACGAGAAATGGCAGATGACAAATGATAAACTTAATGCTGTTCGTCTCATTATTTTCTTTAGGTTTTGAATCTCGCAGCAAAGGTACGGCGTTTTTTCCAATCATTCGTTATCCTTCAGCATCCAATTATGTTCTTTTTGTTCGATTTATGCAAAACCAGGGCAGTATTTCGAAGAAAAAGATTATCTTTGCAGCAAATTTTGGTAACAACGAAAGCAGACACAAGCGAATATGATGGACACAGCCCCCGACACCAAAAGACGCTCGCCCAAGCAGGAACCGCTGCTGATGGGCCGCTCGCAAATGCAGGACATCCTGGCTCCCAACCTGCCGAGGATTCATCGGCAGGTGTTCTTCAACAACGAACTGGGCATCGTGCACGGCGACCCAACGCTGTTTCGACTCATCATGAAGCAGCGACCGCCCTTCATCATCAACGACCACCGAATGGGCATCGTGGTACGAGGCGAGGCCGACATCAACTTCAACCTTCAAGACCGCCACCTCAAGGCACCCTTGCTGGCCTATCTGGGTCCAGGCACCATCATCATGCCGCAACGTTTCTCCAGCGACTTCGAAATCTACGGCGTGATACTATTCAGCCAGTTCCCCACCCCCTTTGCACCGGGACAGTTGCCGTCGGCCTTCAACGGACAGGTGCGCGACTTTCAGCTGCCCGTGGACGAAGATGACCAGCAAACGGCACGCAACATCATTGAGACGCTGTGGCAACTGGTGCATCAGCACGACTATCACCAGCCCACGGTCCACACGCTCGTGGCCGCACTGATGCACCACTACGACGGATGCTACCGCAAGCAGGCCGACCAAGCCATCTTGTCGCAGTCGCGCGAGCAGACCATCTTCAACCGCTTCATCACGTTGGTGAACCAACATTGCTGCGAGCACCATCAGATAGGCTACTATGCCGACCGGATATGCCTGACGGAGCGCTACCTGAATACGGTCGTCAGGCAGACCAGCGGCATCACCGCCAAGGACTGGATAGACCGCGCCCTCATCACCCGCATCAAAATAGAACTGCGCCACACAGACAAGCCGGCTGCGCTGATTGCCGAGGAGATGCGCTTCGCCAACCCCTCGTTCTTCTCGAAATACTTCCGACGGCTAACGGGCATGACACCAGGGGAATATAAGGCACAACCATAAAAGGCCTGAAAACAACCGCAGAATCCCTCATATAAATCTAAAGAGGCCCGAACTCCGTCTGTCCGTTGGTGCCTGCGGCCGCAGCTTTTCTGGCTGGGCGCGACGGTTCTATCGGACAGGTGAAATCCTTCAGAGCTGGCTTTGGGGCGTTGGCATCGAAGCTGGGCGTTCCGGGGAGGACATACTGGCTCAGGCCAAGCCCAAGGTCTCTGATGGTCTGCACGATGGCAAGCGAGAAGAGGTAGGCTCCATAGTTGTCGGTATGGGTGCCATCGGCATAAACCGAAAGCGCATCGCGGCCGAGGGCAGCCACGATGCTGCGGCTCATTCCCCACAAGTCGATATAGGCGCACTCACCCAGCTCGGCACCGCGGCGGGCATTCGTGCCGTAGGGTGTCATCACCTCAGTGGCAGTGGCCGTTCTGCGGTCAATCTTCGTCATGGGCGAAACGATGACGGGTATCATCCCGTGGCGCTTGGCCTCGAGTGCCATCGTGGCCAAGCCCCACACATAGTCCTTTTCGGGGTCGGAATGCGTGCGCACCCAGTCGCCGGCGTGGTCGGCAGCATCCCACATCGGGTCATGGCCACGCTTCTTCTCGTCGTTGGTTCCGAGCTGTATCAGCAGATAGTCGCCCGGCTGGGCACTCTCCATAATCTTGTCCCAGCGCCGACCGAAGCGGAATCCCTTGATGGTCATGCCACTCTCGGCATGGTTGGCCACGACGACCCGCGAGTCGAACCAGCGCGGCAGATACTGACCCCATGTGCCTCCGCTGGCCTGGTCGGTCACGGTGGAGTCGCCAATGATGAACACCGTCACCACGTCATCCGTAGCGGGTTCTATCTCTACGGCGCATACCGCCGGGGCACTGCCATAGAACTGCAGGGTCAGCTTGTCGTCCCAGGTGTAGGTCTTGACAATGCCGGTCGCATAGTCCAACTCGCGCGAGTTGAGCTTGATGGCGTTGCCCTTGGAGAGCTGAGGTGTGCGCACGTTGACACCAAACGTGGCGGTGAGCGTCTCGCCCTTGTTCGTCGACAGGCTCTCTAACATCAGGCGGCGCACCTCCGACTTGACCGTGGTGCACGAAGTGCCCTGCGTGTCGCCAAGCGTGATGGTCACCTTGTAGTTCCCCTCAGGGAGTTTGACCGAGAAACGGAACAAACCGTCTGACGTGACGAAATCCTTTGTCACGTCGGTGCCCTTCTTCCTAACCATGTCCATGGGAACCGCTCCAGGCTCGAAGCCGAAGCCACGGTCGGGGGTATAAATCATCGACGACGTTACGGCCTGAAAGCCCTCGGCGGCCACCGGGGAGCCGAAGTCGAATCGGTAGGTTTGTGCATGCAATGCCAGCGAAAAGGCCAATGCTGCTGAGCATGCTGAGAAGCGTCTTTTCATCATATCATTCGTTTTTATCCTGGCCAAAGATACACATTATTGATGACAGCACCCGCATTCTGCCGCCGCTATTTTCTGCGCTGACGGAAATCTGTATGCTGATTGACGCTTTTCCACATTCCCGGCCTTCGCTGACGACACCTATCTCCCCAGAAACTCGCTGGGCGTGAGGCCAGTCGTCCGCTTGAAGAGACGGGTGAAATGGTGGGGGTAATCGAAGCCGAGCAGACGCGAGGTCTCGCTGATGTTGCGGCCGTTCATCAGCAGGCTCTTGGCCTGGTTGATGACATAGTTGTGGATGTAGCCGATGGCCGTGCCACCCGTGGCCTTGCGGACGAGGTCGCCGAAATAGCGCGACGAATAGGCCAGCTCCGAGGCACAATAGGCGACGGTGGGCAGGCCCTTCGACAGCTGGCGGTTCTCGCGGAAATACGTTTGCAGCAGATTGTGGAAGCGCTTCAGCAGGTCGTTGCCATCTTTATCCTCCTCGGAGAGCTGCCGCAGGAAGATACGGTTGCAGTATTCCAGTATCAAGCGCAGGTAGCCCAGCAGGATGCTTCTTAAGGATGGCGAATCCTCATGCTCTGTCAGCTCCTGCCGCATCTGTGTGAGCAACTGCGTGATGCAGAGCCATTCGTCGGGCTCCATCCGCAGCGAGTCGGCAAAGAAATAGGAGAAGAACTGGTAGCGGTCGATCTGTCGCTCCAGCTCAGAGCCATGCAGCAGTTCGGCCGACCACAGCAGCACCCATCCGCTCAGCGAGATGCGCTCGCCGTTGTCCTCCAGTCCTCCAATCTGTCCCGGCTCCACGGCAATGATCGAGGCATCGCTCGCCTTCAGCGTCTTCATGCCGTAGGAGAGGTTGACGGGAAACTGGCGCTGGATGAAAAGCCCATACACGCCATAGTTGTTCAAGCTGTGGCGGAAGGGGGCCAGCTCGTCGTAGTGGATGATGCTCACCAGCGGGTGCAGCACCGGCGCATCCACAAACCGGGCATAGTCGTTGACACTGTCAACTTTCAGAATCTTCTTCATTTCAGGGGCAAAGGTACGATTAAGCGAGCGAAATACAAAAGGAAAACGAGTTTTTCTTTTTTATTTCCGAGCGAGAGTACCTTCGGGCAAAGCTCAAAGGTACGATTAAGTGAGCGAAAAACCAAATTTTGCCGCAACCAAATAATCGCTTGCAAACGATTATTTCGACCTATGCAGTTGACAAGACTTAACGACAACGCAAAAAATGCCTGCACTATTTGCACCTACGCCCCTGGAGGCACATCGACGGTGGGTGAAGAGACCGAAGGAAATGACAGGTCATGACGCGTGCGTTTTCGCACAAAAGCGTGCGAATATGCACAAAAACGTGGTGGCAAAAGGGATGGAGTATATTTTGGGCAGAAAAGTGGCGGCTATTTGGAGTTTTTTCTTTATCTTTGCCATCGATATACGAAAAAGCCAGAACAAAGAAAGATGGAAGAGAAGAAAAAAGGCAAGGTGCTCATCATCGACGACAACGAGGACATCCTCTTTGCGCTGAACCTGCTGCTAAAGCCGCTGGTGGACGACATCCGCGTGACCACACAGCCCGAACAGATAGACCGATTCTACGATCTGCTGCACCCCGACGTGGTGCTGCTCGACATGAACTTCCGCCGTGATGCCATCAGCGGCGAGGAGGGCTTCGAGTGGCTGGAGCACATCCTGCACCGCGACGCACAGGCGGTGGTCATCCTGATGACGGCCTATGCCGATGCCGACAAGGCGGTGCGGGCACTGAAGAGTGGTGCCACCGACTTCATCACCAAGCCGTGGGACAACTCCAAACTGTTGGCCACGCTCTTTGCGGGCATCGAGCTGAGTCGCGAGCGGCACAAGAACCGCCTGCTGGAGCAGCGCATGGAGGTGGCGGCATCGCCCTTCGGCGCTGCGGCGGCACCCACCATCATCGGCGAGAGTCCGGTGATGCAGCGCGTGTTGCAGACGGTGGCGCAGGTGGCTCCGACCGATGCCAATGTGCTCATCCTGGGCGAGAACGGCACGGGCAAGGATGTCATCGCCCGACAGCTGTGCGCCCTCTCCACACGCGCGGCAAAGCCCTTCGTCAGCATCGACCTGGGCAGCGTGCCCGAACAGCTGTTCGAGAGCGAGCTCTTCGGCTACGAGAAAGGGGCGTTTACAGATGCGCGACAGGCAAAAGCTGGACGCATGGAGACGGCCAACGGCGGCACCCTCTTCCTCGACGAGATTGGCAACCTGCCCCTTTCTCTGCAAGCGAAGCTTTTGGCTTCGCTGGAGCGTCGCCAGATATCGCGCCTTGGCAGCACGCAGACAACGCCCATCGACGTGCGCCTGCTCTGCGCCACCAATGCCGACATCCACGCCGAGGTCGGCGAGGGCCGCTTCCGCGAAGACCTGCTCTACCGCATCAACACCATCGAACTCACCATTCCCCCGCTGCGCGAGCGTGGCGAGGACATCATCCTGCTGGCCGAGCACTTCCTCAAGACCTACGCGCGCAAATATAACAAGGTGGTGACGACGCTCAATCGCGATGCCCGTCAGCGGCTGCTGCGCCACACGTGGCCAGGCAATGTGCGCGAGCTGATGCATGCCGTGGAGCGCGCCGTGCTGTTGGCCAAGGGGCCGACACTCTGTGCCCAGGACTTTATGCTGAAGGAGTCGGCACACCGAGCATCACAAACGCCAACGCTGAACCTGGAACGCCTGGAACAGGAAGCCATCGAGCGTGCCATGCAGATTGCTGGTGGCAACGTCACCCGCGCCGCCGAGCTGCTGGGCATCACCCGGTTTGCGCTGTATAGGAAGCTGAAATAAGGACACTCACCACCACCTCCCTTATGGGAGGGGAGGTTAGATTGACTGAGTATGAAATATAACATATTGGGAATTGTGGTGCTTGTGGCGGGCTTGTCCGTCAGCATCCAGCACCATCTGATATGGCCATCCATCGCGCTTGGAGTATTGTTGCTCTGGCTATGTGCCTCGCTCTATGGCCGCATGAGCCGCATGCTCTATGCTTACCGTGAGACAGAAAAGGAAAACGAGCGACTGCACACACGACTGGCAGAGGCCGAGCGGCAACTGCAGTACCTGCGCCAGCTGACGGAGAACGTGGACACCGCCCTCTTCGTCTGCTCCACCGACGGGCGCATCGACTGGATGAACCATGCAGCAAAAGAGATTCATCAGAACCAGCAGACCCTACAGACCCACCCCTGCCCCTCCCTACAGACCCACCCCCTACCCCTCCCTGTGAGGGAGGGGAGTAGTTACACTCAAAGGCAGAATGCACATAGAGAGCAAGCGGCAGGTCTATCTACCCCCCTCCCTCACAGGGAGGGGCAGGGGGTGGGTCTTCAGGGGGCGGGTCTCTTTCTTCCTCCTCATATCCTTCAGGCCATCGCTGCTCATGCCGAGGTGGTGAATGGCTGTGCCCTCTCAACGGTGCTCCTGCGCATTGACAGCCAGCGGCGCTTGGTGGTGGCGCTGAAAGATGTGTCAATGCTGATGCAACGACAGGAGATGGAGGCATGGCAGCAACTCATCCGCGTGCTCACCCACGAAATCATGAACTCGCTCACCCCCATCATCTCCATCAGCGAGACGCTAACAAACGAGAACGAGGCCTTCGCCGTCATCAACCGCCGCTGCCATGCCCTCCTCGACTTTGTGGAGAGTTATCGCCAACTGACACGCATTAAGATACCCGAACGAGCCACCTTCCCCATCAATGAATTATTGGAGCATATTAAAGGGCTTTATCCACAAATAAAAACACAGGGCGAAGGACTGTTGACGGCTGACCGCGCCCAATTGGAACAGGTGCTCATCAACCTCATCAAGAATGCCTACGAGAGCGGGGCTACCAAGGTGGAGGTCTCTGCCAACGAGAGCGAAATCCGCATTCACGACAACGGCAGCGGCATGTCGCCTGATGTCGTTGACCATGCTTTCATTCCCTTTTTCACCACCAAGCCCAATGGTACTGGCATCGGCCTCAGTCTCTGCCGCCAGATTATACTCAAGCACGGCGGTACTATCCGCATGGAGAGCGAGGAAGGAAAGGGCACCACCTTCATCATCACATTGCCATCCCATTCCTTCTAATTGAGATGTAGCAGAAGCAGATAATCCTAA
>JAEEGF010467185.1_pt1 | contig 11872 bp, 9 predicted proteins | sample 9134171 | NCBI WGS metagenome assembly JAEEGF01 (sample SAMN16246542, study PRJNA631951) | gut metagenome | biome: gut microbiome; feature: rumen; material: AP-attached | host: Bos | place: Iran: Karaj | collected 2018-10 | reverse complement strand
GTCCACCCAGCCGTTTCTCATAGCCGAAGCCGCCATGCCGTCGCAAAGCAAAGTCACGTCCATGCCCGCTTCGGAAAGCTCGTAAGCTGTCAGTCGTGCTCCCTGCAAAAGCGGGCGCGTCTCGTCGCAAAAAATATGGAAACCGTAGCCGCGCTCATGGCCAAGATACATCGGCGCCGTCGCCGTGCCATAGCGGCTCGTGGCAAGCTGTCCCGCGTTACAGTGCGTGAGCAGCCCCATACCGGGCTTCAACAGCGAAAGACCGTGCTCGCCGATTTTCCGGCACATCTCGATATCTTCCGCCTGTATGGCTCGCGCCTCCGCCAGCAGGCGTTTTTTTATTTCCGCAACGCTTGTCCCCTGCCCCGCTTCGACAATTTTCCCCATACGCGCCAGCGCCCAGGAAAGATTGACCGCCGTCGGACGGGAAGAGTTCAGGTATTCCCTCGCCTCGGCAAATTTTTTTGCGAAGATGTCATAGTCCGTCGTCTCGATTCCCTTGGCCGCAAGGTAAATCCCGTAGGCCGCCGCCACGCCGATTGCCGGTGCGCCGCGAACCTGCAGCAGATAAATCGCGTCCCAAATTTCCTTTTGCGTTGTCAGGCGCAGGATTTTCTGCTCGTTCGGCAAGCGTGTCTGGTCAATGATGACAAGAGCCGAAGCCTCGTCGTCCAGCGAGACCGTCTCAAAACCGAGCTTGTTCGTTTTATCCGTGTCCGTCATGCTTCTCCCTCCGTCATCGTATAAATACGGATCGCACGCTGAATCGTATCAACACGCAGCGGCAGCGCCGGTCCGCGTTCGCCGTCGAGATCGCTTTCCGCCGGTTCGTCCGCCTCCACGATAAAAGATTTGGCCTGGATATGCAGCAGATTTTTTTCGTCCGGTTTGATATTGCCGGAAACGACGTCTTTCGCCAACGCCATGAACTCTGTGATGCCGGAATCACGTGCCACGAGGAGATCCAACTTTCCGTCGTCGATTTTCGCGTCCGCCGCCACGTTCTGCATACTGCCCGCGACGGAGCTGTTGACAATGACGAAAAGATAAGCACCCGTTTCAATTTTTTCACCGTCGGCGTCGATATGCAGATGGAGCGTATGCAGCTTCGGTATCTCTCCGATACCGCGCAGATAGTACGCCATCTTTCCCATCGCGTGCTTCAGGCGCACGTTGACTTCATGGGCTACGGAAGTCAGCGCCCCCGCGCTGGCAACGTTGATAAAATATTCCCCATTCGCACAGCCCACGTCTACTGGGCGGGAAATATCGTCCACGATACAGTCGAAATACGCTTCAAGGTCGCTGTTGACGCCAAGATAGGTAGCGAAATCATTGGACGTGCCGCTGCCGATGATGCCGACGGGCAGGGAAAGCTTCTCCCGCATCAGCACGTTGACCACCTCATGCAGCGTCCCGTCACCGCCTGCGGCCAGTATTCCCTCCGGCGCAGCCTCCCGGATAAAATCCCCCATTTTCGTATCGCCGAGGCTTGTCCGATAGGGAATCAGCATCGTCTGCCGACGTTGAAACGCCTCGATGATCCCGTCCAGCCGCTGGCGGAACGTCGCATGGCCGGACACGGGATTATAGACAAGAACATATCGTTTCATCATGACTCATTCTCCGTCGGCGTCTTGAAAACGCCCACTCGCCGCAAAATGCGGATAAACGTATGGCCGACCATCGGCACCCGCTCCATGTCCTCTTCGCCGATGCCGCCGATCACGAGCATAGCCGCGATATAAACCGCGCATCCGACGAAGGTCGCGCCGAAGGTGGATACCGCGTTGATTCCCCACGCCGCGATCGTCGTATCATAGAAAAACTTCACGGCAACCGCCATGACGACGGAAGCGCAGCACGCCTTGAAAAGATGCTTCCACTCCATCGAGCAGCCGACATATTTATAAATGAAAAACATATTGATGAACGCCGCGACGCCCATATCCGCCGCCGTGGCGAATGCCGCGCCGAGGATGCCCAGCGTCGGAATCGCCGTCAGCGTCCAGTTCAGAATAACCTTCGCCACCGCCGCCAAAATCATATTGACCATCGGAATCGTCGGATGGCCGAGTCCCTGCAGGATGCCCGTAGAGACTTGATGAAGTCCCAAAAGCACGATGCTGAACGAGCAGGCCCAAACCGCAGGGCCCGCGCCCGGAGCGCTGTATATCAATGTCGAAATCGGCGTCGCCAGCATCAGCACAATGATAAATGCTGGAAAACAAACGAAGTGCGAGATACGAATGCCCGCGGCGGACTGCTCGTAAATGCGCGCCTTGTCCCCCACCGCCCGGGCCTCAGAAAGCGCCGGAATGATACTGACCGCCAGCGACGCCGTAATAATCGTGGAAAGATTTACCAGCGGCACCGCCATCCCCGTCAAGTACCCGAAAAGCTCCGTCGCCTGGTTGACCGTATAGCCCGCAACTTCGAGACGCTGCGGCACGATGGCGAGATCGAGGTTCGACACCACGGGAAGCATGATGCTCGCCGCCGACACAGGGAGCGCCAGCTTGAACAGGCGATGCAATATCTTCCAGCAGGATTCCTGCTCCATCTCCGGCTTCGGCAGGAGCTCCTCCGGCGTATAATCGCGGCTGATATCGCGGTCAAGCTGCCAATGATACCAGACCAGCACGATCAGACCCGTTATCGCGCCGGCGCAGGCGCCGAAACTTGCGCCCGCCGCAGCGTATTCGAGTCCCTGCGGCAGGAACAGCCGCGCCAAAAGCACCATCGTGATCACGCGGAAAATCTGCTCGACGATCTGCGAGACCGCCGTCGGCGTCATGCGCTGCCAGCCCTGCAAATACCCGCGGGAACTGGCCAAAAGGGTTACGAAGAAAATCGCCGGCGCCAGTACTACGACGGAATAATAAGCGCGAGGATCGCGAATGAATTGATATTCAATCAGCCAGCCCGCGCCGAAATACGTCAGGAGCGAGAACAAAACGCCCGTCACCAACATCAGCGCCATGGAAATGCGGAACACGCGCCGCGCGCCCCAAATATCCTTGACCGCCACACGCTCCGCCGTGATAATGGAAATCGCCACCGGCACGCCGGCCGTCGAAACGGAAAGCGCGAAAAAGTAAATCGGAAACGCCATCTGGTACAGACCGATGCCTTCTCCGCCCAAAACCCGGGACACGAAAATCCAGTTCAGCGAGCCGATAATCTTTACGACGATGCCGGCAATCGTAAGGATAAACGTGCCCTTCATCAGGGATTCGCCCTTCGTGGACTTATTTTCTTCCTCCATTGCCGTCACCACCCTTCTCTTTGCAAAAAAGCCCGTTTACTATATAATAAATATGTCAAAAATAATATGGTTTGATACTCGTCCCATACATAAGGAAGATTATATCATTTATCCGCCGTTGTTTCCAGTCAAATCAAGAAATTTGAGGGATTTCAATGAAAATCAATCGGATTCGATTCGACATTTCCGTCGGACGCAACAAACCGGAAAACATCCTGAACAAGGAAAACGCCTGTCCCTTCTGCCATCCGGAAGGATTAACCGACATCCTCTCCACCGGCGAGGGCGGCATCATCCTGCTCAAAAATAAATACAACGTCCTCTCCGACGCCGACCAATTCGTATTGATAGAGACCGACCGCTGCGGCGTCGATATGCCCGACTATACGCCGGAACACATGCGCCGCGTTGTCCGTTTCGGCGTCGATACCTGGCGCGGATTTGAAGCCAGCGGAAAATACACCGCCGTGATTTTCTTCAGGAACCACGGACACCTGTCCGGCGGCACCATGCGCCACGCCCACATGCAGCTTGTGGGTTTTTACGACGCCGACCCATCCCTGTTCCCCGGCGAGGAAGAGGATTTCGACGGCCTTCCCATCGTCGAGGAAAACGGCGTCCTGCTGAACGCAGCCACATATCCCCGTATCGGATTCGGCGAATTCAATCTCATTTCCACGCCCGACGTCCCTGACATTTTCGCCGATCTGCTGCAAAAAACGGTCGCCTATGTACGCGACCGCTTTAAAAGAAGCCAGGACAGCTACAATATCTTTTTCTATCATTTGGGCGAAAAAATCGCGGCAAAAATCATGCCCCGCTTCCCCACCTCCCCGCTTTTGATCGGCTACGACATGCGGATACTGCCGAGCAATCTGCCGAAAATGGTCGAGGATTTTCGGAAACATTATTTATGAAATCGAAAAACAATCGTCAAAAAAGACTGCCTCGCGGCAGTCTTTTTTCCATTAGTATTGCCTTGCCCCGAAAATCGCCGTGCCGACGCGGACAAGATTCGCCCCTTCTTCGACGGCGATCTTGTAATCGTGAGTCATGCCCATCGACAGGTATTTCATTTCAGACGAGAACAACGGGAACTCTCTCAGGCGGTCGAAAATCTCGCGCATCTCGCGAAACAGCGGGCGACATTCCTCCACGTCCTCGTAATTCGGCGCAATGCACATGAGCCCGACGAGATGCACGTTTTTCATCATGTCCGCCTTTTGCACGAGGATCGGCAAATCTTCCTTATAGATTCCGAATTTGCTGTCCTCCTGCGCCAGATTGACCTGTATCAGAATATCCTGCACCTTATGGATTTTCTGCGCGGCGTCGTTCACCGCCGTCAAGAGATGCTCGCTGTCTACGGAATGAATCAGGTCGAAAAGCCTTACCGCCTGCTTCGCCTTGTTCGTCTGCAAATGTCCGATCAAATGCCACGAAACGCTTCGTTCCAGCGTTTCTTTTTTTTGCGCCGCCTCCTGCACGCGGTTCTCGCCGATAATGGCCGCCCCCGCGTCGATGGCTTCGCGCATCGCCTCGACGCCGTGGTTTTTCGTCACGGCAATCAATCCCACCGGCTCGTCTTTTCCTGCGTGTCGACGCTCTTTTGCCGCCTCTATTTCCCGCTCCACCGCGTGAAGCTGTTCCGCAATATCACTCATTTCTCTTTCCCCTTTCTCCTCATCGAATCGCCATGACCGCCGCGATACGTCCAATCGTCGGCCCTTCCGCCCGATAGGAATAAAACGTCCGCGCATGGCACGAAGTGCAAACGCCCGCCACGTCAATATGCTCGGGCAAAAGCCCCGCGTCCTCTAACTGCAACCGGTTCGCCTGCCACAAATCAAGACGGATTTTCCCGTTTTCCTCCGACAGGATATCCTCCGCGAATTGCGGAAACGCTTGGCGAAATTCGTCCGCCACTTCGCCGCCGACCTCATAACAGCACGGTCCGATGGCCGGGCCGATACCCGCAAAGCAATCCTCGGGGCGCGTGCCGTAAGCGTCGCCCATGGCGCGGACCGTTTTCGCCGCAATCGAGCGAACCGTTCCTTTCCATCCGCCGTGAGCGATTGCCGCCGCACGGTGTACGGGATCGAACAGCAGAATCGGCGTGCAGTCCGCAAAACAAAGCATCAGCGGAATTCCCGGCACGTCCGTCATCAACGCGTCCGTTTCCGGTATCGCATCCGCATAGGAGAGTCGACCGCGCCCCGCCTCGGCCTCGCCGACGCGCACGATATTGTCGCCGTGGACCTGCTCCGGCGTCGTCAATCGCTCGAAATCAAGACCGAGCAGACCGAGAAAACGACGGCGGTTTTCCACGACGTCCGCCGCGTCGTCCCCAACGTGCAGCGCAAGATTCATCGAATCATACGGCGGCATGCTCACGCCGCCGTGACGCGTAGATACTGCATGAACGACCGCCGCCGGAAATATCGAAAACGTCCCGTAACGCTCCGCGCCGGTATCATCTTTATGCAATACGAAAGCCATGCGTCACCTCACCCCTCGCAGACGCCGCAGCGGCGACATCCGTCAAAGCACGGTATCGTTGCCTCCAATCGTCCGGCGCGTTTCCATTCCTCGTAAAGATACTCTTTTTTTATCCCCATATCGAGAACGTCCCACGGAAGCGCGTCCCGCCGCCCATATTCCCGATGCAAGTAAAACGCCTCTTCTAAGCCTTCCTCTTTCATGGCACGATGAAACGCTTTCGAGCCTCCCATTTGATGCGCGCGGTAAAGCGCACCGGAGACGCGGCGGTCACCGCGGGCAAGGACGCCTTGAATGTAAGCGGACTTTACCGGTTCGGCAATCAACTCGACGCCTTTGCGGGAATACGCCAGTTTTTTCAACCGCTTGAACGCCGCCTCGACATATTTTTTGTCCGCCATGGGCGCCCACTGGAACGGCGTAAACGGCTTCGGGATGAACGGATTGACGCTGAGCGTCAGCGTTCCCTTGCTGGCGTGCGCCTCCAAATAATCCTTGAGCCGGTTCGCCAGTTCCGCGATCGCATCGATATCCTCGTCGATCTCATAAGGCAGCCCGATCATGATATACAAACGGTAATGGCGAATTCCCGCCGACATGCCGAGATCCATCGCGCGAAACAGATGCTCTTCCTCGATGCCCTTGTTGACGACGGCACGCATCCGCGCGCTGCCCGCTTCCGGCGCAAGGGTAATGGTCTGCATCCCGCTCTCGGCAAGCGACCGAATCATCGTCTCCGTGACGGAATCCGCGCGAAAAGAGGCCACCGACATCGTCAGCCCTTCCGAAAGGATGTATTCGGAAAGCGCGTCGATCTCGGGATAATCGGAAATCGCCGCCCCCATCAGCCCGATCCGTTTTCCGTACGCCTTCGCAGCTTTCACCATTTCCTTCAATACGGAGAGAGAACGATTCCTCGGCCTGCGGAAACAATACCCGGCCATGCAGAATCGGCAGTGGCGCCCGCAGCCCCGAGCCGTCTCGATCAGATACAGATTGAATTCCGTCTCGTCGGTCACGACCACCGTATGCGCCGGATAATCGTCAAGATTCTTCACCCACTGCCGCTCGACGCGCGGAGGCGCGCCCCCGACGGGGCGGATGGCGTCCAGCGCGCCCGAGTCCTTATAGGTATGCTCATACAGCGACGGCACATAGACGCCGGGAATATGAGCAAGACGTCGGAGAATTTCCTTCCGCGCCGCGCCTTCGGCTTTCGCGCCATGATACGCGTCCATAAAACGCCCAACCGTTTCCTCGCCCTCTCCGATGATGAAGGCGTCCACGAACAGCGCAAGGGGCTCGGGATTGAACGTCGCGCAGGGTCCCCCCGCGATCACCAGCGGATCCGACTCGCCGCGCTCCGACGCCAACACGGGTACGCGCCCCGCCGCGAGCATATCCAAGAGATGGAAATAGTCCATTTCAAAAGAAACGGCAAAGCCCACGACGGCGAATTCGGCAAGCGGCGATTGCGTCTCCATGCTGAGCAGCGGCGTTTGGGTTCGCCGATACTCGTCAAGCTCTCGCCCGTCGGGCAAAAAAAAACGCTCGCACGCGGTATCCGGCCTGCGATTCAAAACGTCGTAAACAATATGAAAGCCGAGATTTGACATCCCGACGAAATACGAATTCGGATAAGCCAGGGCAAACCGGGTTCTGCCTCCCGCGGGATAAATATAATGCCCTTGTTCCCGCGAGAGGCGCGCCGCCAGCTTTTCCTTCAATTTCCAATTCAAGCCGTTTCCTCCGCGTCAGTTCTTGTCCGCCCGCGACCGAAGCAGTTCTTCCAATTCTTCCTTGAACATGCTGATGTCCGCGAATTTCCGATAGACGGACGCGAAACGGATATACGCGACTTCGTCGAAACTTTTCAGTTTTTCCATGACAAGCTCGCCGATGGCCTTCGTCGTGACTTCCCGCTCCATCGTATTCCGAAGCTCCCGCTCGATTTCGTCTGCCAGCGCTACGACGCGCTCAGTGGGGATATTCCGCTTCTCACAGGAACGAATCAGACCGTTCAGCAGCTTGTCTTTGTCGAAGACCACACGCCGGCCGTCGTTTTTGATGACCATCAGCGGCATTTTTTCCACGACCTCGTAAGTCGTGAACCGGCGACCGCAGGAAGTGCATTCGCGTCGTCTGCGAATCGAGTTTCCGTCGTCGGCCGCCCGCGAATCAATGACGCGGCTGTCGAGCTGCTTGCAATAAGGACATCTCATTTTCCCGCACCTTCATTTCTCAATTTTATCTTTCGTCTGCCGCGCAGCAACGCAGGCGCTTTTTTATGTCCTGATGTTTGCGCAGGTTCCCGTCCGTCTTTTCGACTTCGGCTTCGGTTAGTACCTGCGCCCGTTTCCGGACGTACGAGACATTGCTTGCCGTATCCGATCAAATCCTCACGATGCGCCAAACGAAGCGCTTCACGGACGACGGGCCGGTTTTCCGGGAGCCAATACTGCATCAACGCGCGCTGACGCCGTTTTTCCTTCGGCGTCTTCGCCGTATAGACCGCCTCGCCCGTCAGCGGATGAATGCCCGAATAATACATGGCCGTCGAAAGCGTTCCCGGCGTCGGGATGAAATCCTGCACCTGCTCCGGTCGGTATCCGAGGTCGCGGATAAACTCCGCCAGTTCCACCGCGTCGTCAATCGTCGCCCCCGGATGGCTGGACATGAAATAAGGAACCAGATACTGCTTCTTGCCGAGCCGCATATTGATTTTCCGAAAGCGTTCGGCAAAACGAAGATACACATTGCGCTCCGATTTCCCCATCAGCCGCGTCACCCGGTCGCTGATGTGCTCCGGCGCGACCTTCATCTGCCCGCTGATATGATGACGGCAGACCGTTTCCAGAAAATCATCCTTTGCGAGCATCAAATAATCGAAGCGGATTCCCGAACGAATGAAAACCTTCTTTACGCCCGGCACCGCCCGCAATTCCTTCAGCAAATCCAAATAATCGCTGTGATCCGCAATCAGGCTTCGGCACGGCTTCGGAGAAAGGCACTCCTTTCCCCGGCAAGTGCCGCGCGCAAGCTGCTCGTCGCAGGACGGCCTGCGAAAATTCGCCGTGGGACCGCCCACGTCGTGGATATAGCCTTTGAATCCGGGAAGTTTCGTCAGGATCGCGGCTTCCCGAAGGATCGAGGCATGGCTTCTGCGCTGGATGATCCGCCCCTGATGAGACACGATCGCACAAAAATGACATCCGCCGAAGCACCCGCGATGGCTGACGATGCTGAACTGCACTTCGCGCAGCGCGGGAACTCCTCCCTCCGCCTCATAGCGCGGATGATACGTCCGCAAATAAGGCAGGTCATAAACCTCGTCCATTTCCTCCTCGGAAAGCGGGAGCGCCGGAGGATTCTGTACCACGCAGGCCTCGCCGTTTCGCTGGACGAGCTTTCTGCCGCGAATCGCGTCCTGCTCCAAATATTCCAGTTTAAACGCCTCGGCAAAGGCTTTCTTGTTATCTTTTGCCTCGTCGAAGGACGGAAGCTTCAGGTAGTCATAAACGCAGTCAAAATCCGGCACGCGATAGCAAGTGCCCCGAACGTCCTGAATCGCGCTTATACTCACGCCCCGGTGGAGCTCCGCCGCGATTTCGAGAATCTGCCGCTCCCCCATGCCGTAGACGAGCAGGTCGGCGCCGCTGTCCATCAGGACGGAACGGCGCACGCTGTCCGTCCAATAATCATAATGCGCCAAACGCCGAAGGCTCGCTTCGATACCGCCGATGACGACGGGCACGCCGGGCCATATCTCCCGCAGCCGGTTCGAATAAACCGTGACGGCGCGCTCCGGCCGGCAATCCGTCCGGCCCCCCGGCGAATAAGCGTCTTCCCTTCGCTTTCTCTTTGCCGCCGTGAACTTATTGAGCAGAGAATCCATATTCCCGCCGGAAACGAGAAAAGCCAGCCGGGGACGGCCCAGCTGGCAGAAATCTTCCCTTCCGCGCCAGTCCGGTTGTGCGATGATTCCCACCCGGTATCCGTGCTTCTCAAGAAGACGGCAGAGTATGGCCGGTCCGAAACTCGGATGATCCACATAAGCGTCCCCGGACACGAAGATAAAATCCAGCGTATCCCAGCCCCGCTCCGCCATATCCTGTTTTGTCATCGGCAAAAAAGCATTCATGCGGTGCCCCCGTGAGGAAAAGGGTTATTTGACGTCCTCGATTTTTCCATTGGAAAATTTCTTTTCGACGACAATGCCTTCCTTGCCAAGCTTCCCGACATGTTGCCCGTTATATGTGACGTCAATGGCCCCGGCGTTGCCCGCCGTGACGATGACCTCTTTCTTTCCGGTCCAGCGCAGCGTCTGGTTTGCTTCCACAGTACCTTCATAAATGACTTTACCGTCGGCAATTGCCTGTATCCAGCAACGCCCGGTGAATTTCGCCGTCACATCCGCCTGTCCTGCAGAGGCGTTCGCAGTATTTCCGATCGTCTGAACGGGCTGCTGCGCGGCAGCTTGGCCATTTTGCGTCGACGCAGAGTTTTGCGCCTGCGGATTTTGACCCGAGGCGGGATTTTGCGCCGCCTGTGTCTGCGGTTGCTGCGCTACGTTCTGCTGCGCCGTCTGCGCCGGTTTTTCCGCATTCGGATCGTCCCCGAAGAAATAATAGATGCTGCCGACAAATGCGATCACCACGGTCGCCACAGCCATAAATATCATTTGCTTCTTGGAGGATTTCTCCACCCGCTCGCGAAAATCCGAGCCGGAAGAGAACGGAGCGCTCTCGTTGACAAGAGAAGTCGTTTCCGGATTGGCCTTCTGAATCGGCCCCACGTCGGCGCCATGAATCGCCTCGCGATATTCCTGCACCAACTTTTCCGTATCCATATGCAGAAAACCCGCGTAGCTCCGTATGAAGCCCTTTACGTAAACCTCGTTCGGCAGGGCATTGTAATCCCCCTGCTCCAAGGCCTGTATATAGGCCGCGCGAATACTCGTTTCTCGCTCGATATCCTGAATCGTCAATCCTTGTCGTTCTCTTTCGGCCTTCAGGTCAGCCCCCATCATGACGACATTTCCCCCAATCATTGCACACAAACAACGCCGCAAAACGGCGACGCCCCAAAACATATATATTTCAGCCGTTCCATGAAGAAAAAACGGCGGAATGATTCTTAATTAAAGCTATTCTTTTATATGATTGTAAATCAAAGCCGGGATATTGTCAATTTCCTAATAACGGGAATTGGCGATAAATTTACATTCCGCATAGACCGAGCCCGCGGAAAATGATATAATATGGACACAGTATTCATTCACTATATTAAAAGGGGGTATTTAAATGCCATTAGTCACATCGACGGAAATGTTCAAAAAGGCTTATGAAGGCGGCTATGCCATCGGCGCCTTCAACGTCAACAACATGGAAATCATCCAGGGGATCACCGAGGCCGCAAAAGAGGAAAACGCGCCGCTGATTCTTCAGGTTTCCGCAGGCGCGCGCAAATATGCAAAGCCCGCCTACCTCGTCCATCTTGTCAAAGCGGCTCTCGAAGACACGGATTTGCCGATTTGCCTGCATCTGGACCACGGCGCTGATTTTGACATTTGCAAATCCTGCGTTGACGACGGCTTTACCTCCGTCATGATCGACGGCTCCAAACTCAGCTTTGAAGATAATATCGCGGTGACGAAAAAGGTTGTCGAGTATGCGCACTCAAAAGGCGTCGTCGTGGAAGGCGAGCTCGGAAAACTGGCCGGCATCGAGGACGACGTCAACGTCAAAGCCGAAGACGCTTCCTATACGCGTCCCGAGGAAGTTCAGGAATTCGTCGAAAAAACCGGCGTCGACTCCCTCGCTATCGCCATCGGCACCAGCCACGGCGCTTTCAAATTCAAGCCGTCCCAGTGCACGCGCAATGCGGAAGGCGTGCTCGTACCGCCCGAACTGCGCTTCGACATCCTCGCGGAAATCGAGAAACGTCTGCCGAAATTCCCGATCGTACTGCACGGCGCTTCCTCCGTCGTTCCGAAATTCGTCAAGATTATCAATGATAACGGCGGCGCTTTGGACGACGCCATCGGCATCCCTGAGGACCAGCTCCGCCGCGCGGCGAAATCTGCAGTCTGCAAGATCAACATCG
>JAEEGF010542732.1_pt1 | contig 11873 bp, 8 predicted proteins | sample 9134171 | NCBI WGS metagenome assembly JAEEGF01 (sample SAMN16246542, study PRJNA631951) | gut metagenome | biome: gut microbiome; feature: rumen; material: AP-attached | host: Bos | place: Iran: Karaj | collected 2018-10 | reverse complement strand
CCGGAGCATTCCCGTCGATGTTGCTTGGACATCAGGATACAGCCCCAGCCGCCAGGTCCTGGATTGCCGGAGCATGCGCCGTCCGTGTAGATTGTCACTGACTTTTTCATATATTATCTATTCTATATCCTTAATTAATATATTATATTTTAGTATAGATTCGATTTGAAAGTGCTTGATTGCGGCTCCGCATTCGATTTTAGTCATTGTATCACTCTTTGCAAGGAATGTCGATATGCTGTCCATGATCCAGGAAGCATATTCATCCATTTCGCTCAGGGATTTTGTATCTGTGAGACCTTCAAAACACTGTCGCGCTGCGGACAAAGACACGCTCAGATCGTTCAAGAACCGAATTGCCTGTGCCGGCGTCCATTGCTCTTCATCGTATTCCAGTGCGAAATCCGTCAGCTTTCTCGGTATCTTCTGGATGGTTTCCATGGCCGTCTTCAATCGCTGCGCGTCGGTGCTCACTCCGGACAGGGTCACTTGAACGCCATCGGGATGTATGGAATAGGCCGTGTTATCAAACCCGCTGTTGCGGACCTGCTGCTGAACCTGAAGCAAGCTTTCCTGGTCTGCATATGCTGCGGCAAAGACCCGACTGAACCCCTGCTCGTCCTCATAGATATAGCCTCCGGCCCCCATACTCTGGATGGACAGCGCTTGGGCGTGAGCTTCCTCCGGATCCGCATACGCGCCCATTTGCAGCAAATACCAGGAGGTTTCCGGTAAGTCAAAGACAATTTTATCCACGGCTGGCGTTACGGTGGGCAAAGGATCTTTCCCCTGCGTCATAGCCGGGATCCCGGAAGGTTCCGGTGTCATGGATTTCCCCATGATCTTCGCAAAAACGGGCGTAATGTACTCGTCCACCAGCTTGTCACCCAAATACGATGTGCTGAGCAAAAACACAGCCAGTGCGCAGCAAAGCAAGATGAAAACCACGGATCTGCCGGTATATCCCCTTCCTGCTGCCCTCTGCTGGCGGCCGTATCCGTTGCTAAAGGTTCGTGACATATATTTGACCTCCTGTTATCCTTTGTGAAAGGATATGCACAGAAGGTCATCCTTAAGAACGGCGGAATAATAGGGCCTCTATTTCGACTCTTTCTTTTTGATGGCTCTTCCCTTGAACCGTGACTTATCGGCCTTTTTATCCTGCTTCAGGACTTCGAAGGGGGCATCCACGGCGTCCTTCTCCGCTTCCATCTGTTGGGACTGATCGTCAGTCAAATCGCTGTAAACGATGGCAGCGTCATCCACGGGGCCGAGGGCTATGGCGTTGGAAACATATTTTTTCACAGTGAAGGTAAAGCAGGTCCACTTGCCGACCTCGCTCTCCACGGTTATCTGCTCGTCCAGCTTGTCCATGATCTGCTTGGCGATGGACAGTCCAAGGCCTGTGCCGCCTTCCTTGCGGGATTTGTCGGTCTTATAGAACCGTTCAAAAACGTGGACCATATCCTCCGGAGCAATGCCGCAGCCCGAATCCCAAACGGAAACATGGACGTCGCTGGTATCCTGGCGGGTAATTATGCGGATGGTGCCACCTTCGCCAGCATACCGCATGGCATTGTCCAGCAGGATCACCAACACCTGTTCGATCCTGTCCGGATCCGAGATCACATCGGGTAGATCATCCTCTATGTCCAATTCCAAGCGAATGCCTTTATGCTGAGCGTTTTGAAGGTAACTCTGATAAACATCGTCAATGAGTTCGCCGATATTGAAGGCGGTTTTTTCCATATATTCCGTGCCGGATTGGAGCCGAGACAGCTGTAGCATATCGGTGATAAGCCGAGACAATCTTTCAACCTCATGAAGCATGATGCCGTAGTATCGCATTTTTACAGCGTCGTCTTTTATCATGCCGTCAGATAGGGGCTCCAGAAGACCGCGTATGGCCGTCAACGGCGTCCTGAGCTCGTGAGAGATGTTGGCAATGTAGTCGCGCCGCATCTTTTCCAGGTTTTCGATCTCCGTCACGTCCTTGAAAAGACCCACTACACCGGTACAAACGTCGTTCTCCCCCATGACAGGCACGATGGAAATCCATAGATATTTGTCCCCGGGCAGGGTATATCGCAGCGTATTGGACTCCCGTGTTTCCAAAACATGGCGAAACGCCTCCCAGATCTGGGTGTCCGGGATAAGATCATGAGGCGTTTTCACATCTACCGCCCCGAACATCTTCATCAGAGCCGGATTATAATGGGTCAGGTTTCCGGTGTTGTCCAGAGCTGCCACGCCGTCCGTAAAGCTGGACAGGATATACCACAGCTGCCGCTTTTCGCTGTCCAGCTGATAGATAGTCTGTGAGACGGTATCGCTCATACGATTCATAGCGCGGGCAAAGATACCGATCTCGCCGTGTACGTTTTCGTTGGCGCGAACGCTGTAGTTGCCGCGGGTGAGTTCGATAGCCACCTTCGTCATCTCGGTGATGGGTTTGTTGATTTGGCGGATGCACGCCAAAGCGATGATAAGCAATACCGGCACGATGGCGATGCCCAACAAGCGCAGCGCCGAATTCAGTTTTCCAAAGGCAGCATCGATATGCTGGATCTCCCGCACGAAGATGAGGCCGCCCTCAATGTCGCCATCGCATCCATAGAGCGGCTCTCCCACGGCGATGGCGTTTATGTGGTTGGTGAGCTGCAGGTCCTTCTTGCGGATCTGTTTCCCCTCCAGGATGTCGTACTGGACGCTCTGGATGTATGCGTTGCTGTATTCAGCTATATTGGTGACGGCTTCGATCCCACCAGAAGCATAGTAGAAATAGTAATACTTCACATCCGCAGTGCTGCTTAAAAAGCCCAGGGATTTGGAGAAGGAATTGCGGCTGGAGAACATGTCGTCCCTTACCTCGTATATCCCCTGTGCGGAGTTCATGACGGAATCCAGAGAATCCAATTCCAGCTCAATATAGGTTTTTCTGCCGAAATAGGAATATGCTCCCAGGATAGCTATATCCGCAAGGAGCAGTACCAAAACGAATAATGCAAGAGTTCTGCGGAACAAAACGCCTTTCATTTTTTCGATTATTCCAGTTCGAACTTATACCCAACGCCGTAGATGGTTTTGATGCTCCATCCAAGGCCGGCGGAGTCCAGCTTGGCCCTGAGGCGTTTTATATGCGTATCCACCGTGCGAGTCTCGCCGGCAAAGTCATAACCCCAAACTTTGGAAAGCAGGGTGTCCCGTGTGAAGACATGCCCCGGATTGGAAGCCAGCAGGAACAGGATCTCGATTTCCTTGGGCGTGCAAATGACCGGCTCGCCTCTGAGCAGCACCGTATAGCTGTTGAGATCGATCAGCAATCCGTTATGCTGGATCACGTTCTTGCCGGAATCCTCGCCCGCCGCACGATTTTCCGTGCGCCGCAATATGGCCTTTATCCGAGCAACCACTTCCCTGGGGCTGAAAGGTTTAACGATATAATCGTCTGCCCCCAGTTCCAACCCGACGATCTTGTCCACCTCTTCTCCTTTGGCGGTGAGCATGACGATGGGGACCTGACTGGTCTTTCTTATCTCCCGGCACACGTCGATGCCGGATTTGCCGGGCATCATAATATCCAGCACACACAGAGAAACGGTGCTGTCCGCCGCGCTAACGGCGGAAATGCCGTCATAGCAGTCTACGGTTTTGAATCCCTCGGCCTCCAGATATATCTTCAACGATTCGTGTACTATGGGATCATCGTCGGCAATCAGTATTTTCGTGTCCATAAGATGCCTCCTTACGCTTTATCAGCATAGATTATATCATATTTGAAAAAAATGGGAAGAAGGAACCCGTCTTTTATGCAAAGCGTTTGCATCCTTGACACATTTTTCGACGGGATCAGCCACGTATACGTTGAAAAGCCTTTTGCAGCGCTTCGATAGCTTGCTCGATCTCGGATATGGTGTCGGCGGCCGCCGCTCGGGCGATGAGGTCGGCCAGCTCTCCCCTGTCCTCTTCAGAAAGCTCCGGCGTATCGGACAAAAAAGCGGTGACATCACGTATAAGCGTGTCACGGTTACTTTTGGCGGCAGACAGGCTTTCGGCCACCGTACATACCGGAAGGCTACTGATGAACGCTTCCGGCGTTTTATCCGTGCGCACATAGGTCTTTCCGAATATCTTCTGCAACACTTCATCCGACAGATTAAAGAACATGGAATCGGGGCGGATCAGCACATAGGTCACATCTTCCACCGACTTTGGGTCACAGAAAGCACCGGCTCGGCAACTGCTGTCCCGACAGATGCTGACAGTAACATGCATGTCGCAATAATCCGTGGGTACAGAATCGTAGTCAAACCAATCTGTGACCAGATTGAATTTCTTTCCGTTGCTCTGGTACTTGATGCATCCGGGAGACGCCAACTTGCCTGAAACGGGACAAACGGTCCTCTGGACCATGCCCAGCATGGTGGTATTTTCATTGATGATAGGACGGTCTACGTGTCCTTCCATCACCTTCTCCATAAAGGCTTTCCACAAGGCAGCCGCGTAATCTCCGCCGGTGGAGCCGGTTTTCAGCTTGTTGCTGGGCAGATCATGTCCGATCCAGACGACAGCGGTATAATCGCAGGTCATGCCGGCAAAGTACACGCTGGAATACTTGGAGTTGGTTCCGGTCTTCCCCGCCACCGTAAAACCATCCATACGGGCCAGTTTTCCGGTTCCGCTTTTAACCGCGTCTGTCAGAAGATCCACCAGCTGATAGGGTGTGCTGGTCTGCTCGTATACCTTTGTGGCTCCGCTTCGAACCACATCCGCATCTAAAATGACGCGTCCGTCCTCATCCTCCACGCACGTAAAGGAGATGGGCCGCCAATAATAGCCGTTGTTGGCTATGGCTGCATATGCAGCGCACATCTGGATCGGGGTGATGCCCGAGGTGCCCAGAGCTAAGCCCGGGCCGTCCAAATTGAGCTGTGAGGCCGGAATGCCCAGCCGCTGCATGTATTCGGTCGCCAACGTAATGCCGACATCCTCCATCAGCACCCGGGCCGCCACCACATTCAACGATTGCGCAAGGCCATTGCGCAGCGTGACAAAACCGTAGGAACGGCTGGAGTTCAATCCACCGCCCGGATATCCCTTCTCGGTTCCCCAGCCAGCAATCGTGCCCTCCGCGTTGATGACCACGGAAGCCGGCGACATACCCTTGTCCAGCGCCGGCCCGTACACCGCCAGAGGTTTGATGCAGGAACCAACTTCCGTATAGCTCTGAGCGGCTCGGTTCAGGCCCTTGCGGATCAGAGGTTCGTCCCGTCCGCCTATGATCGCCCTGAGATAGCCTGTGGATTGGTCGATGACGACGGCGGCAGCCTGGGGCTCCACGGTCTGAATGGTGACGGTCTCGGATATCTCCTCCGTCAAGGTAGCGGCGCCGCTGTCTGCCAGTTCCGGATACCCATCCCAGGTGGACAGTGTTTCCTGAACCGCGTTCTGGATGTTCGGATCGACGGTGGTATAGATCTTGAATCCGCCGGTACGGAGCATGTTTTCATAGTATGTCCTGTTGGCGGCCGTGTCCGGCACGCCGTCCTGAGCCATCCAATGAGTGATCACATCGGAGATGGCATACTCCACAAAGTAAGCCATCTCATACATTTTAGCGTTCTTGCTGACGGGCAGGATAACATCCTGCTCCTCCAGCGCGGAAACATATTGTTCACGGGTGATATACCCGTTCTGATACATGCGTTCCAAAACCGTATTGGTTCGATTAACGGTCCGATAATAGGGATTTCCCTCCCGATAATACATGTTCTGACGCGGATTATAATAATATGGGCTCTGGGTCAACCCGGCCAGCAGCGCGCATTCCCGAATGGTCAGTTCGGACAGCTCCTTGCCGAAGTAGTCCTTTGCGGCTGCTTTCACCCCGTAATTGGAACCTCCCAGGTAGATATCGTTGAGATACGCTTCCAGGATCCTATCCTTGTCCACCACCTTTTCAAGCTGGATCGCCAGATACGCCTCCTGCATCTTTCGTTTGTAGGTGCGCTGAGCGCCCAGGATCTTGTTTTTGATAAGCTGCTGGGTGATGGTGCTGCCACCGGAAGAATTGCTGTTGCCCAGGATTTCCAAAGCTGCGGAAAAAACCCGTTTGAAGTCTACCCCCTGATGCTTATAGAACCTGACGTCTTCGATGGAGACGAATGCGTTTTTCAGAATATCGGGTATATCGTTGAAATCTGCCCAATCCCGATACTCCATGGAAGTGAGGTTTGTGATCTCATTCCCATACATGTCATAAAGATAGCTGGTCCTATCGCTTCGGGTCAGTTGGGAGACCTCCAACAAGGGGGTAGAATCCACATATGCCTTCCCCACCCCATATACAAGGCCCAATCCACCGAAACCCATGACGATCAATGCGAACAGCAGCAGTTTCAGAGCGTTGAAAAGAACCTCCAAAAGGAAAGGACGCTTGCGCATATGATCCTTTGTCAAAGGACCAGCCAAAGCGTTTTTGCGAGCCGCAGAAAGAGTTTGCTGCGTAGAAGAACCCTTTCTATTGATTTTTCTGTATTTTTCAGCCATCTTTTACTCCGATTCGATTATACCACACGGATTCTCTTCTGCAAAGGCATACACGGATTGTTCAAAATTCTATTACAATGAATGATCGTAGCTTCAGATTTTTCCTCAAAATATTAAAAATACCCCTTTACAAATTCATTCGCAGCGGTTATAATATGCAACGTTGCAAGGGGCATTAGCGCAGTTGGTAGCGCGCCACAATGGCATTGTGGAGGCCAGGAGTTCGACTCTCCTATGCTCCACCAAACAATAAGACCATCCATTTGGGTGGTCTTATTGTTTTTGATCTAATCCGAGAGTCGAACTGGTCACAGTAGTGAATTGGGTGCCAGTGGCACCCAAGAGCCATTCCCTGAGCAAGCCGTAGCAAGTGTGAGACTCTCCTTCCACTACAAAAAACGCCATCCGGCGATGTTTTTTGTATATTTGAGCAGGAGATTCGCACCGAACTTGGCATAACAGTGATTTATATTATCTTGAATCATATGTTTGTATATGCTATACTATAAAAAATTATTGGAGTATACATACATGAAAATCGCTATCATTTATTATTCCCTTTCGGGTAATACTAAATATGTGGCTCAGCAAATGGCTCCGTCTCTGGATGCAGATCTGATCCCTCTGATGCCAAAGAAGGCATATCCCGATTCCGGTTTCAAAAAGTTCTTTTGGGGCGGCAAGAGCGCTGTTATGGGCGAGCAGCCAGCCCTGGAACCCTATGCTTTTCACGTAGATCGATATGACACGGTTATTTTAGGCACCCCCGTCTGGGCCGGGACCATCGCGCCGCCCATGCGTTCCTTTATCACGGAGAACCAAAAAGCGCTGCAGAACAAGCGGATTGCAATTTTCGTCTGCTGCAGCGGCGGCCCGGGAAAGGTGATGGATAAGGCCAAGAAAGTTTTAGGCATGGATGGTATTGCCGCAGAGCTGATCCTGATTGATCCAAAGGATAAACCATCAAAGAAGAATGAGGAAAGCATCGAAGCCTTTTGCAACAGCCTGTAAGCAGAAGTTAATATAAAAAAGGAGCTGTTCCCTGTAACAGCCCCTTTTTGGTTTCTCTTTGGATCATGTGTTCTCCAGGAATTTGAGCAGCATGCTGGCCGACATGGACGCGGCATGCCGTTCAAAGGCGGCATAGGATTCGGAAGCGGACCCGTCGGCAAGATCCGAGATGGCTCGCACCACCAGGAAGGGCACCCCGGCCGCCTGGGCCACCTGGGCGATGGCCCCGCCCTCCATCTCGCAGGCCAAAGCGCCGAAGGATTCATGCAGCCTGATCTTGGTTTCCCTATCCGCCACAAAGGTGTCGCCGGAAGCGATCCGTCCCCGATGGATGGCAGCTTCCCCCGCCGTCTCCTGGGCTACCTTCTCAAATCTTGTCAACAGCGCTTCATCCGCATAGAACAGGGTCGGTTTATCCTTCGGCCCTTCCAAGCTGAGGCACCCGTCTACGCATCCAAGAGCGTTCATATGAAAGTCATGCTGCACGAGATCGGTGCTGAGAATCATGTCGCCCACCTTCAGGCCCGGACCAATGCCGCCGGCTACACCGGTGTTGATAAGGTAATCCGGGTTGGAACGGTCGATAATAATCTGAGCACAGCGGGCGGCGTTCACCTTGCCGATGCCGCATTTAGCCAGGACCACGTCATGACCGCCGATCCGCCCCTGATAAAAGGTCAGCCCATACAAAGAATTGGTCCGGCAGCGGTCCATCTGCTCTCTGATCATCTGTATCTCCGTGTCCATGGCGCCGATGATCCCATAGCATGAAAGGATCCTGTTCATAGCGTCTCCCCCTTGGCTTTATACTTAAATAAGTTTATCATATATTTCAGACGCTGAAAAGGCAGAATTTTCAATACCCGTTCCAGGGGTCGATCAGTGTGCCGTTCACGGCGTTGACGATCAGCAGGTCCTCCGGCCGCCGGCCGCCGTCATAGTCCTCCGTGTGGATATCCATGTCGAGATAAAAGCACCAAGCAGGCACCAACAGGCCCGTCTCCACCGAGTCCTTTTCCCGAATGCGCCAAAGGCCCAAATCCACCCGGTTGATATCCACCGTGAGTCCCTCCTCTCCCAGCCGTTCGTCCCGGGCGTAGTCGTCCAACAGCAACGGCAGCCGCTTGTCCACCGTTTCCAGGATCTCACGGAAGGGCAACAGCTTGCTGTTCGCCACCAGCACTTCGTCCGTAGCCTGGGGCGAGGACCAGGAGAAGGAATACTCCGGGCCGTCATCGAACCACAGCTCCATCTGTTCCGGCTGCCAGGAAGGGGCCGTCAGATCCTTAAATTGGAATAGATAGACGCTGTAATGCTGGGTGCTGTTGCAGGGCACGCCCCGGACCATGCGGGAAAAATGGACCTGATAGGCGTAGCCCTTGATCCCCTTCATTACGGTCCGCCCAAGAGAGCTCACCTCCCAATCCACATCGGGCATCAAACGCACTGCGGCCACCTGGAAGCTGCCGGATAGGCCCATCTCTTTCAATATGCTCTCCGCTCTTTCCCACGCCTCCCCGGGCGTGGTTTTCAAAAACTTATCCACGCCTTCCGGCAGGGGATCGTCCCGGTTTACCCAGATGCGGGGATACCGCTCCCGGGGATCGTAGGGATGGGGCGTGTTGCCGGAGGAATAATAAGATAGATAAGCGCCTCGGGTCACGGGCAGCCCCTCCCCTTTCCCCTGGATTAGCTTGTCGTTGTCGCAGTTGTTGCGGACTCGTATGCTCTTGTAGGTCTTCGGATCGTAAGCTTCCAGGCACGAATAACTGGCCCAATGGGATCCCTGCTCCGAAGTGACCTCCATCTGCTGAAGGGTACCGTCGGCCCGCTGGGGCGGCTTACCCTCTGGGGCGGTCCGGTATTCCTCCTGCAGGCGTTGTAGCTCCTCCCGGGCCTCCTCCGGTGTCTCCATGCCGTTGTCATATTCGCCGTTGGCGATGGCGAGATAATACTCCATCTGCTTCTCGATGACCTCCTTCGTCCGCTCGTTGGATTCGATGTACATCTCCGTATCGCCGATGAGCTTGTCCCACAGCTGAGAGACCATCTCCTGGGAGAAGTCGATGGGATGGACCCGCACGATGGGCATGGCCTTGGTGGGCACCATTACATCCGCATCGATGTGGACCACCAACCGCCCCTCTGCACCGGTCAGCTCCTTCGTCAGATGGTCCGGGATGTCGTAGAGGGCGCGAAAATCGGGAGCCTGGGTCTCCACCTGCACATGGACGACCTCTTTGACTGCATCCGCCCCTTCCGGTTCGGCCTTCGCCATGTCGATCATATCCCCCTGATTCTTCTGCCGCACGGCGTCCACCTCCGGCGTAGGCTGACAGGCAGTCAGCAACAGCAGCGCAACGATAAAAACGAATGATCTTATCATACCTCAATACCCCTTGTCCTTGTCGATGATGGTACCGTCCAGGGCGTTCACGGTGATCCCGCCCCAATATTCTCCGCCGAAGACACGGCAGAAAGCCTGCAGCATATAGTAGTTTTCCTCCTTCTCCAAGCATTTTAAAAACCGTTCCCGATAGGTGGAGCTGCGGCTGATGCCCAGCATGTCGGCGCTTCCGCTGCGGGGATCGTCGTCCACGTACTCCTTCCAATCCACGTTGCTGCCGTCGCTGAAGAAATGATATACCGGTACATAATAGAACCCACCGTTCTTTTTGGCGATGCGCCAGAGGCCGAAGGTGACCCGGTTGATATAGACGGTCAGCTCCCGGCCGTTCTTTCGGTCGTTCTCCACGGTGTACTTCCACCGGGCGGCAATGCTGCTCACGGCGCTGCGGGCCGCCTCGTCGAAGGAAATGAGCCGGGCGTTGGAGCTGACCACGCCGGTCACCTCCATGGGCGTGTTCCAGCGGAAGTAACTGACGCCCTGATCGTCCATATGAAGCTCCATGCGCTCGTATTGGACTGGCTGACTGACGGTGGAATCCATGCTGCCGCCCACCTCCTCGCTGGCGTAGGCCGAGGGACAGCCGTTGAAGGTGCGCATGAGCACCAGGCCCCACTGGGACCAGCGATCCTGCAGCGTGGCGACTTTGTTGTCTCTCTCGCCCTCCTGGTCGGGCATGGCCATGAGGGGTGCGCAGTAGCAGACACTGTATTCGTTTCCGCCTGTGACGGTACGGATGAATTCGTTTGCTTTCTGAATAGCCTCCTCCCGGCTCATCTGCACCCCGTAGGGCGCGTCCAGGGGCTGCTGCCGGTCCGTCCACAGAGGGACGCGGATCGCTTCGATATATGTCAACAAAGGGTCATCCGTGCTTGTCCGGGCGTTCAGCGTCCAATGCTCCCCGTTCACCCGGGTCTCCACGTTCACGCCGGGGTACAGCTTTCCCTTCTTATCCAAGCGATAATCTTTCTGACAGTCGTTGATCATCAACGTGGTGGGCGCCACGTCCGCCGCGTAAGGCGCTTCCTCGTACCGCTCCTTGTACATAGCCAGCTTGTCCTGGTAGTACTTGTCGTCCCGGTGCCACTCCTTGTCCTTCTCCGGGTCCCGGTTGGCCATTTCATCCATAAGTTCCTGCATCTTTTGGGCCATGTCCTCCTTTGTCCACAATACCTCAGGGTACCAGACCGTATCCGCCGGGAACATGGCCGCCGCCACCGCATCAATATCCGCTTGGGTGAAGTCTCGGCGCGCCGCTTCCACCACGGGCACGGCGCTGACATCTGGAAGATAGACGGGACAGTCCTGGGCGGTTATAAGAAAACCATAGTCGTTGTTCTCCATGCTCCAGGTGGGACAGGCGCCAATGATTTCATATAGAGGACTAAAATGCTGTGCAGCATCCATTGTAACGGCTACAGTCGAAGAAGTCTCTGGCAGCACATCGGGCACATAGGGCTTGGCCTCCACCTGCCATTCCTTCTGCTCGCCTTTATTGGGAATGATCTCTGCTTCCGGCGTTGGCAGACACCCGGTCAGGAGAAGGATAGAGCAAAGAAATAAAAATATCACACGTTTCATACGATCCTCCTTGTCATATCGTTGATACCAGTATAGAAAGGAGATTCGTCCAAAACGTCACAAAAGGATTATGAAGATGCGTACAAAACGTAAAATATGGCGGTTACTGTAGTCAAAAAGCTGCGGAACTAGGATTCGATTCGCGCCTGCGGGCTTGGTCGGGCTGCGGCTCTGAACGTCCACCGAACGTTCATTCACTCCCGCAGCCTTCGAATCCTATTTCCTCTTATGTAACAAAAATAGGGCACTGGATGTGCCCTATTTTTGTTGGCTGCGGAACTAGGATTCGATTCGCGCCTGCGGGCTTGGTCGGGATGCGGGTCTG
>JAEEGF012209407.1_pt1 | contig 11874 bp, 5 predicted proteins | sample 9134171 | NCBI WGS metagenome assembly JAEEGF01 (sample SAMN16246542, study PRJNA631951) | gut metagenome | biome: gut microbiome; feature: rumen; material: AP-attached | host: Bos | place: Iran: Karaj | collected 2018-10 | reverse complement strand
GGAGTGGGAGAGCGCATAGCCCGCCTTCATCAGCAGCTCGCGCGTCTCCTCCAGATCCAGCTCCAGCGCGATGGCGAAGGCGACGGCCGTAACCTTGCTGGGCCGGTAGTTCGGGTTGGTTCGGATTTTGTGAAAGAGCTTCCGGTCTACGCCGGCCTTCTTGTAGCACTCGGCGTCGGTCATGCCGCGCTCATCGATCTTGCGCAGGAGCATCCGGGAAAAGCTCTCGTCGAGCACGCGGTTCGGGCCTGCGCCGGCATTGGACGGCCGCATTGCAGGGCGCGGCTTCGGGCGGGACGACGGCTTCGCCTCCGGGCGGGCGGAGGACATTGGGAGCGCCTCGCTGAACGACATGGAAAACGATATATCCGATTCGCGCCGGTTGGAGCGCCCGGAACGCGCATCCACATAGTTCTGATCGATGAATGCCTGCACGCGCGCATAGCGCTCGGCGCTGATCTCGAAGCACTCCCGGTTGAAGACGACGAGCGTAACATCCATGTCCTGACCGCGCAGGAAGGCGCGAATCTCGCGCACGGCAATCTCGAGCGCCTGCGCCTTCGGAAAGCCGAAGGTGCCGGCGGCGATGATCGGCAGCGCGACGGACCGAAACCGGCGAGAGCGCGCGAGCGCGAGCACGGAGCGATAGCAGGCGGCCAGAACCTCCGCCTCGCCATGGCTGCCGTCGACCCAGCGGGGGCCGACCGTGTGGATGACATACTTCGCAGGCAGATCATAGCCCTTTGTGAGCACGGCGCTGCCCGGATCGCACCGGCCGATGCGCGCGCAGGCGCGATCCAGCCCGGCGCCTGCCGCGCGGTGCAGCTGCGCGTCCACCCCGCCGCTGCCGGAAAGCCGCTCGTCCGTGGGGTTGACCACAGCATCACACGCCATGCGCGTGAGATCGTTTCGGATGATATTCAGCGGCACTGGAATCCCTCCATTCCGAATAAAAATACTTATCTAACATTATAAAGCGCACCCCCGAAATGTCAACCGGAGACGCACCGGACGGAATTGATACAGAATTGGATCGTTGTTGGTATTGTCTGGAAAAAGTATCTGTTTTGTTGCCGAACGTCTCTTGACGCAATCGATTTAGTTCACTAAAATATTGCGCATGACACCGGATTGTGTTTCATGTCAACCCAGAATCGGCGCCGGCGGAGCGGCGGCGGTTCGCAGCACAAAAGAAAGGATGCATGAGATGAAAGGAACCAAAAAGCTTGCGGCGCTTGTTCTGACGCTGCTGATGGTGTTCGGCATCTTCCCTGCCGCCGCGTTCGCGGCACAGGCAGATGAGGACGCAGCCGCTTCTGACATCCGCTGCGCCTACACGGCGCAGGAAGCAGCCGAGACGGCGGATCCGGACGAATGGATCACCGTAATCGTGGAGCTCGACGGTGCCGCGACGCTGGACAAGGACGAATTCGTCAAGGCCTTCAAGCAGAGCAGCAAGGGCTTCTCTGCGGACAAGACCGTAGCGGCTTACCGTGAAAGGCTCGTGAACAAGCAGGAGTCCGTCGCGAACAAGATTTCCAAAATCAACAGCGACGCCGGCTTCCGCTATCACTACACGAACATTCTCAACGGCTTTGCCGCCACCGTGCAGCGCAGGGACATCGACGCCATCAAGGCCATCCGGGGCGTGCTGGACGTCTATGAATGCCAGACCTACATGTATGACAAGGACTGGATGGAGCACGAGACGATGGAAGCTGCGGACTACGCGCAGCTCGCCGCCTCCGACTCCGGCTCGATCGACCAGCTGGATCTGCAGGAGGCCTGGGACGCCGGCTACACCGGCGCAGGCAAGGTTGTCGCCATCTTCGACAGCTCGCTGCGTCACACCCACGTTCTCTTCAACTATATGGATCCTGAGATTGCGGCGGCGAAGCCTGACAACTTCAAGACCAAAGAGAGCCTGCTCGAATCCATCGACGCCAACAGAGACACCATCAACCTCTTCAACTCCGACTGGGGCAGCTGGTTCCATGGCCGCGAGGAGACCGGCTTTGACGAAGACACACAGGCCGCCATTGCCGCAGGCGATTTCTGGCACAACGACAAGGTTCCCTTTGCCGTCGACTACTTTGACGGCGATCTCGAGGTCTGGGACGGCGACACCTCCTCCCACGGCACCCACGTTTCGGGCATTGCTGCAGGCAACGGCGGCCCCGACTTCACGGGCGACGTGAAGGGAGCTGCCTACGACGCGCAGATCATGTTCTTCAAGATCTTCTCCGAGTATGATGATTTTGCGCAGGAATCCGACGAGGCCGTGTTCGCGGCGCTGGACGACGCCGTGACCCTCGGTGCGAACTCCTTCAACCTCTCCCTCGGCATTGACTTCGGCTTCTCCACGATGCAGTCCTATGCTCAGGGCGGCTATCAGAAGGCCTATATCCGCGCGCAGGCCGCCGGCATCTCCGTGGCGGTTTCCGCGGGCAACTCCGACCGCACGATCCGCAGCGGATCCATGGTTCCCGCTGCGACCACCATGCTGCCGAACAAGTATTCCGTCGGCTTCTCCGGCTCGATGTTCGGCCCGATGACCGTCGCCTCCGCGCAGGGCACCGGCTACAAGAACGTTTATAATCAGTACACCACGACCCTGACCATCACGCCCGCTGAGGGCGATCCGATCACCTTCTCCGCGACGGATAACAACACCGTCGCCGTCGGTGAGGCCGCGAAGGACAGCTATGAGGTCGTGAACATTGGTCTCGGCTCCGAGGCGGAGATCCTCGAGGCCGCGGGCGCCGACGCGATCGAAGGCTGCCTCGCCGGCAAGGTCGCGCTCGTGACGCGCGGTGAGCTGACCTTTATTGAGAAAGGCCAGAACGCCGCAAGGGCCGGCGCGGCCGCCATGATCATAGTGAACAGCTCACCGAGAGACCAGGTGCTCTCCGCAGCGCAGCTCGCCCCCGAGATGCCCACCTTCGGCGCACTCGGCACCAACAAGTTCACGGAAGACGTGATCGCCGCGATGCTCTCCGGCACGGTCAGCTTCGCCTCCGAATCGAGAGAGGTGGACGGCGGCCGCACCTACGCCGACTCCGGCCCGTCCAGCTTCACGAGCTGGGGCGTGACCGAGGCGCTGGAGCTCAAGCCCGACATCATGACGCCCGGCGGCAGCATCTGGTCTGCCGGCGCGAGCACGGACACCGCCCTCGCCTCCATGAGCGGCACCTCGATGGCGAGCCCGAACATGTGCGGCTCGTTCATCCCCGTGCAGCAGTATGTGGATGCGAATCTTGACGTCTTCGGCGTGGAGAAGGGCACGCAGGAATACTCCAACATCGTCAACCAGCTCGTGGCCAGCAACACCAAGGTGTATGCGCGCAATCACAACAACTACACCTCCGAGGCCGACGCCTTCAAGGGCGACGCCTTCCATTCTCCCCGCCGTCAGGGCGCAGGCATGCCGCAGATCGGCGATATCACGAAGAGCAAGGTTGTGCTGCACAACAATGTGGAGTATGATCCCGTGACGGGCGTTGCCCCGCGCACGAAGGTCGACCTCTATGACAAGCTGGGCGACACCTTCGATATCACCTTCAGCCTGGACAACTACAACGACGAGGCGCGCACCTTCGACGTTCGCGCGAACGTCCAGACCGATGAGACCGGCACCGACCGCAGCACCGGCCGCACGATCATCGCCGGCGGCGCGGACAACAGCGCCTACTCCTTCAAGGACGCCGTGCTCACGGTGAAGAGCGTCTCCGGCAGCGCGAAGATCGACACTGCCTCCGAGAACATCAACTGCTTCGCCGACGACGGCGCCGCGACGGTCATCACCGTGCCCGCTCAGAGCAAGACCACCGTAACCGTGACGGTCGCGCTCAACGCCGACACGATGAAGACGCTCGACGCGCTCTGGCCGAACGGCATGTTCCTCGAGGGCTTCGTGTTCTTCAGCAGCGAGGAGAACGAGAACGTCTCGATCCCCTACATGGGCTTCCGCGGCGACTGGAATCAGGCTCCGATGTTTGACTTTGCGAGCATCTATGACGATTACAGCGACAAGACCGCAGCAGACGGGGACTACCCGCTCTATGCGGTGACGAGTCTCGCCACTTATCTGCCGGACGGCACCGAGGCCTTCCTCGGCGCAAACCAGTTCAGCGGCATGGAGGCGCCGAGCTACTATGTGGAGCGCAGCGCCTACAACGGCATCCGGAACTATGTCAATGAGCTGAAATCCGGCGAGCTGTTCTTCTCCGACTATGCGGCCTTCTCCCCGAACGAGGACGGCTTCAGCGACTGCCTGTTCGCCAATCTCGCGCTGCTGCGCCATGCCAAGGCCGTGTGCGTGGACATCGTGGATGAGAACGGCAAGGTCGTCGCCACCGTCGGCCCCGACTTCGACTACTTCCTCGCCTATCAGAACGACGGCCTGATGGTGCAGCAGATTGCCCAGACGCAGGACGGCCCCTACAGCCACACCATGGGCTGGGACGGCAGGGACGCGGACGGCAAGGTCGTTCCCGACGGCTGCTATACCTACAAGGTCTACGCAATCACCGAGTATCAGTATCTGAAGGATCTCAAGGGTGAGACCGACGACCCGGACGCCGGCAAGGTGATTCAGAGCCTGAAGGACAACGGTCAGTCCTTTGAGATGGCCTTCCGCGTCGACACCACCGCGCCCGAGGCTGAAGTCAACGAGATCAGCGCCGACGGCACCTGCTGGAAGGTGAAGCTCTCCGACGACAGCGGCATTCAGGCCGTGGCCCTCTATTACGACGGCGAGATGGTCGGCGACGTGATCGTCGTGACCGGTCAGGACGGCTGCGAGGCCGAGCTCAACGTGAAGGAGCTCGTGAAGAGCGACACCGACGCGAACAAAGAGCTGTTTGAAAACGGCAACACCATCGACGTGAGCAAGGTGCAGCTGCAGGCGCTCGACTACGCCTTCAACCGTCTCGTGCTCGACGCGGAGCTCCCCGCGGAGCCCACCGCGGAGCCGACGGCCGAGCCTACTGCAGAGCCCACCGTGGAACCCACGGCGGAGCCTACGGTCACGCCCACCGCTGCGCCCTCCAAGGAGCCCTGCGACGGCGGCGACAACTGCCCGAGCAAGATTCTCGATGATGTGGACCGCTCCGAGAAGAGCTGGTATCACGAGGCTGTGGACTGGGCGTTCGTGAACGAGATCACCAAGGGCACGAGCGAGACCAGGTTCAGCCCGACCGAAGGCTGCACCCGCGAGCAGGTTGTGACCTTCCTGTGGCGCGCGGCAAACGAGCCGGAGCCGGCCAGCACCGAGAACCCCTTCACCGACGTGAAGGAAGGAAGCTTCTCCTGCAAGGCAATTCTCTGGGCGAACGAGAACGGCATCACCAAGGGCACGAGTGCGACCGCATTCAGCCCGAAGGAGACCTGCACCCGCGAGCAGATCGTGACCTTCCTGTGGCGCTATGAGAATGAGCCCGCACCGAAGGCCACGGACAATCCGTTCAAGGATGTAAAGGAAGGCGGCTATGCCTTCGACGCGATTCTCTGGGCCGCGGAGAACGGCATCACCACCGGCGTGAAGGCTGATCTCTTTGCGCCGAAGGAGACCTGCACCCGCGCACAGGTTGTGACCTTCCTGTTCAGAGCCGTCGCGGAGTAAATACCGATCGCATCAGTTCTTTGGAGGATGGACAAAAAAGTCCATCCTCCAATTTACTTTTCTCCTCCGGCTGTGTTATAATCCGCATACAACTACGCAAAAGGACTTTGTTTTCCATGACTTTTCGGGAAAAATACATCGGAGACCGGGCGTTTTACCGGCGGGTGTTCGCCGTGATGGTGCCGGTGCTGATCCAGCAGGTGATCACGAACTTCGTCAGTCTCCTCGACAATCTCATGGTCGGGCAGATCGGCACCGAGCCGATGAGCGGCGTGGCGATTGTGAACCAGCTGCTGTTCGTCTTCAACCTCTGCATCTTCGGCGGCATGGCGGGGCCTGGCATCTTCACCGCGCAGTTTTACGGGCGCGAGGATCCCGACGGCGTGCGCCACACGTTCCGCGCGAAGTGGTACGTCGGCGTGGTCTCGACCGCGCTCGGCCTGCTCGTGCTGACGCTCGGCGGAACGAAGCTCATTTCCCTCTTCCTGCACGAGGGCGACGCGGGGCTGGACCTCGCCGAAACGCTGCGGCAGGGGCAGGATTATCTCGCCGTGATGCTCTGGCAGATGCTCCCCTTCGCTGCGGTGCAGGTCTACGCGAGCACGCTGCGCGAGACGGGCGAGACGATGGTGCCGATGCGCGCGGGGCTGATCGCCGTGGGCGTGAACCTCGTGTTCAACTACATCCTGATCTTCGGCAAGCTCGGCGTGCCCGTGATGGGCGTGCGCGGCGCCGCGATCGCAACGGTGCTGGCGCGCGTGGTGGAATTTCTGATCGTGGCGCTCTGGGCGCACCGGCACACCGACCGGTGTGAATTTCTGCGCGGCGCCTATCGCTCGATCCGGGTGCCGCTGGAGCTCACAAAGAAAATGGCCGTGATGGGAATGCCGCTGCTGATTAACGAGGTGCTCTGGTCCGCCGGTATGACGACGCTGAACCAGTGCTATTCCCTGCGCGGGCTCGAGGTTGTGTCGGCGATGAACATCTCGAGCACGGTGTCAAACCTGTTCTTCTGCGCGTTTTTCGCCATGGGCACGACCGTGAGCATCGTGATCGGGCAGCACCTCGGCGCGTCGCGGCTGCAGCAGGCCGTGGACGAGGACCGCAAGCTGATTGCCTTTGCCGTGGCGCTCTGCTGCGGCGTCGGCGCCGTGATGGCGCTGATCTCTCCGCTGATTCCGCGGCTTTACAACACAACGGACGTGGTGCGGCATCTGGCCGAGGAGCTTCTGATCGTGACGAGCGTGATGATGCCGTTTTTCGCCTTTACCAACGGCTGCTACTTCACACTGCGCTCCGGCGGAAAAACGCTCATCACCTTCCTCTTCGACAGCGCGTTTGTCTGGGGCGTCTGTATTCCGCTGGCGTTTATCCTCTCGCGTTATACCGGTTTGGCCATTCTGCCGATGTACATTCTTGTGCAGTCGATGGAGCTCATCAAGTGCGTCACCGGTTATTTCCTCGTGAAAAGCAGACGGTGGGTCAACAATCTGGTGAACGAAATCTAAAACTGTGTCAGAAACCGTCCTTTGGGCAAACTCCGGAGGATGGTTTTTGTGTTTTGGGAGGAATTTACACGAATTGAGAAAAATGTATGTCCCGGAACGGAGTTTTCAACGAAACATTTACCGAAATCTATGAAGAGAATACCACAATGCGCTAAAATATTGCATGGGGTGATATGCTGTGCTTTATACCGCCTTTGGTGAAAATCTCAGATCGCTGCGCATCGGCCGCGGGCTGACGCAGAAGGAGCTGGGAGACCGTGTCGGCCTGAGCAAGGCTGTCGTGAGCAAATACGAAAACGCGCTGGGATACCCCACTCTGGATATGGTCATCACGCTGGCCGCGTTCTTCGGCGTTACGACGGATTATCTGCTGGGCGTGAAGAATCAGAAGACGGCGGACGTCTCCGGCCTCACCGACTGGCAGCTGAGCGCGGTGCTCACGGTGATCGACGCATTCAAGCACACCGAATGACCCCGGGTTTTCTATTTTAAAAATCGCTTACTGGAGGCACTTCCCTTGAAGTTTTCCGAAATGACCTATACCCGTCCGGATCTGAAGGCGGCGGAGGCGGAGCTGCAGAAGCTCACGGCCGACCTGCGCGCAGCGAAGGACTATGCCTCGGCGCGCGAGGCGTTTCTCGCGGAGGATCGGCTTGACCGCCGGATCGACACGCAGGCGACGCTCGCATCGATTCGCCACAGCATCGACACGCGCGACGAGTTCTACGACGCAGAGCAGACCTTCTGGAACAACGCGGCGCCGGAGCTGCAGGAATATCTGCAGCAGTGGACCGAGGCGCTGCTGGAAAGCCCCTTCCGCAAGGAATTCGTCGGGGAGTTCGGCGAGATCATCTTTACGAACGCGGAGATCGAGCGCAAGAGCTTCTCGCCCGAGATCATCCCCGAGATGCAGAAGGAAAACGACCTTGTGCAGGAATATGAAAAGCTGATTGCCAGCGCGCAGATCCCCTTCCGGGGCGGCGTGTATACGCTCAGCCAGCTTTCTCCTTTTAAAAACGACGCGGATGACGAGACCCGTCTCGCCGCGTGGAAGGCCGAGGGACAGTGGTACAAGGACCACCAGGCAGATCTCGACCGGATTTATCACGAGCTGACCCAGCTGCGCGATCAGATGGGCAAAAAGCTCGGTTACGACGGCTACACGCAGCTTGGCTACTATCGCATGCAGCGCAACTGCTACACCAAGGAGGACGTTGAGGCCTTCCGCAGGCTGGTGGTGGAATATCTCGTGCCGGTGGCAGATCAGGTTTACCGCGATCAGGCAAAGCGCCTGGGCAAGCAATACCCGATGAGCTTTGCAGACAACGCGCTGCTCTTCCGCTCCGGCAATCCCAAGCCGCAGGGCACGCCGGACGACATTCTGGCGGCAGGGCGCGAGTTTTACGACGCGCTGAGCCCTGAGACGAGCGTGTTCTTCCGCACGATGCTCGACGGCGAGCTGCTGGACGTGCTCTCCACCGAGGGCAAACAGGGCGGCGGCTACTGCACGAGCATCCTCGACTATGACGTTCCCTTCATCTTCGCCAACTTCAACGGCACGAGCGCCGATGTGGAGACCGTGACGCACGAGGCGGGCCACGCCTTTGCGGGCTGGTATAACCGCAAGCGCGTTCCGGCGAGCACGATCTGGCCGACGCTCGAGAGCTGCGAGGTGCACTCCATGAGCATGGAGTTCTTCGCCTGGCCGTGGGCGGAAAAGTTCTTCGGCCCCGACACGCGCAAATTCCGCTACAGCCATCTGGCAGGCTCCCTCACCTTCATCCCCTACGGGACGATGGTGGATCACTTCCAGCACATCGTCTATGAGCGCCCGGAGATGACGCCCCGGGAGCGCCACGACGTGTGGAAGGAGCTGCTCGGCGTTTACATGCCGTGGATGAAGCTCGACGGCGAGATTCCCTTCTACAGCGAGGGTGAGGGCTGGCAGCGGCAGCACCACATCTATTCCTCTCCGTTTTATTACATTGACTACTGCCTCGCGCAGACCGTGGCGCTGAGCTTCTGGGCGCGCATCCAGAAGGATCTTCCCGACGCGTGGGCGCATTATATGGCCTACACCGAGCAGGGCGGCAGCGTGACGTTCACGGAGCTTCTGAAAAACGCGGGGCTCGACAGTCCCTTTGAGCCCGCCTGCCTGAAGGGCGTATGCGAAGCCGCCGCAAAGTGGCTCGCGGAATACGACCTCAGCGGCATCGAATAAGATGGCAGAGCAGCATCGGCGCCGCCACAAGGCGCATCTGGATCAGCATATCAAGGACGCCAACGGAGAATATCACTACGTCGGCGACTGGTACGCCGTCTCCGGCGGCTGGCGCGCTCTGATCCCCTTCTGCATCTGGGCGGTGATCGCGGCGGCAGCCGTGATCGACGCCGGCTGCGTGCCGTTCGACGGGCTGCGGAACACCTGGTATGTGATCATTCCCTATATTCTCACCGTGAGCATGGTTTTTGCGCTGGGTCTGAACGGATATCGTCTCGTTTCCGGCGGCGGAAGGCTCAAGACCTTCGAATGGGAGAAGGTTTCCGAGCGGATCGTGCCGATCACGGGGTTTCTGGTCTTCTTCGACCTGCTCACAGGCGCGCTGGGGCTGGTATTTCTATTGAAGCACGGCTCTGAGCACTATATCGCATTCTTTGCGCTGGCGGTTCTGGCGGCTCTGAGCGCGTTTTTCGCCGGAAGAGCGTTCCGGAAACAGACTTGGAGCAAGGAATGATGCGGGCCGCCGAGGGCGTCGGCCCCTGCGGCGAACACCGGAAGGTTTCCGGTTGAATCGATTTTCCCGGCTTTGGCCGTGAAAATAAATACGTAAATTGAGTCTCGACGGCGCACGGTGGTAAAGGCGCCGGACAGGCTCGACAAAAAAACAAGGAGGACAACTCAAAGTGAAAAGAACCATCGCACTCGTGCTGGCTCTCGTGCTCTGCCTGGCCCTGTTTGCGGGCTGCGGCTCCAAGCAGGAAGCTGCCAGCGGAAGCGAGGAGCCCGCTGCCACCGGCGATAAGCCGCTGGTCGTCGGTTACTCCAACTTCTCCAGCAAATTCTCCCCGTTCTTCTCCGAGACCGCTTATGACCAGGATGTCTGGCTCATGACTTCTGTCAATCTGCTCGACACCGATCGTCAGGGCGCCATCATTGAGAAGGGCAAGACCGGTGAGACCCGTCCCTACAACGGCACGGACTACACCTACAACGGCATTGCCGACCTGACCATCACCGAGAACGCGGACGGCACCATCGCCTATGACTTCGATCTGCGCGACGACGTCGTCTTCTCCGACGGCGAGAAGCTCACCGCGGACGACGTCATCTTCTCGATGTATGTTCTGAGCGACCCGACCTATGACGGCAACAGCACGTTCTTCGCGCTGCCGATCGCCGGCATGGAGGAGTATCGCTCCGGCATGGAGAGCCTCTACAGCCTGATCCTCGCCGCCGGTGAGGACAACAGCGACTTCACCCTCTGGACCGAGGAAGAGCAGACTGCGTTCTGGGAAGCCTACAACGAGGCCAGCGAGAAGTTCGCTCAGAGCATTGCTGATTTCTGCATTGCCAACGGCTACAACGAAGAGGGCGACTCCATTGCCAAGTGCGCCGCCAACTGGGGCTATGAGCTTGCAGAGGACGCCACCGCGGCGGACTTCTGGGCTGCCATGATGGAAGCCTACGGCAACGACGTCCCGACCCTGGTCTCCACCGAGGCTGCCGACGTCGCCTGGGATGAGCTCTTCCCCGCCTTCGCCGACTACACCAAGGGCGTGAAGACCGGCGAGAGCGCCGACAGCATCAAGGGCATCGAGAAGACCGGCGATTACTCCCTGCGCGTGACCCTGACCAAGGCGGACGCTCCGGCGATCTATCAGATGGCCGTGACCGTCGCCCCGATGCACTACTATGGCGACGCTTCCCTCTATGACTATGACAACAACCAGTTCGGCTTTACCAAGGGCGACCTCTCCATCGTGAAGGCCAAGACCACCGAGCCCATGGGCGCCGGCCCCTACAAGTTCCTGAAGTTCGAGAACGGCGTTGTGTACTTCGAGGCCAACGAGAATTACTTCAAGGGCGCTCCGAAGACCAAGCTCATGCAGTTCCTCGAGTCCAACGACAAGGATAAGCTCAATGGCGTCACCACCGGCACCATCGACATCACCGATCCCAGCTACTCCAAGGACACCGTCGACGCCATCAAGGCCGCCAACGGCAATGACGACGTCAACGGCCCCGTGATCACCACCAACACGGTTGACAACCTCGGCTACGGCTACCTCGGCATCAGCGCCAAGGCCGTGAACGTGGGCGGCGACATCGCCTCCGACGCTTCCAAGAACCTCCGCAAGGCCTTTGCGACTGTGTTCTCCAACTTCCGTGACGTGACCGTCGACTCCTACTACGGCGCCGGCGTTGCCTCCGTCATCAACTACCCGATCTCCAACACGTCCTGGGCTGCTCCGCAGGCCACCGACGCGGACTATGCCATTGCCTTCTCCAAGGACGTGCAGGGCAACGACATCTACACCTCCGACATGGACGACGCCGCCCGCGAGGAGGCCTGCCTGAAGGCCGCTCTGGGCTTCTTCGAGGCTGCCGGCTACACCGTCGCTGACGGCAAGCTGACCGCGGCTCCCGAAGGCGCCAAGATGAGCTACGAAGTCTGGATCCCGGCCGACGGCGCCGGCGACCACCCCTCCTTCATGATGCTGAACCTCGCCAAGGACGCTCTG
>JAEEGF011423552.1_pt1 | contig 11874 bp, 9 predicted proteins | sample 9134171 | NCBI WGS metagenome assembly JAEEGF01 (sample SAMN16246542, study PRJNA631951) | gut metagenome | biome: gut microbiome; feature: rumen; material: AP-attached | host: Bos | place: Iran: Karaj | collected 2018-10 | reverse complement strand
TAACCATTTGTCGCGAGAACCTACAAATGATGCTTATTTGTTATTTATTTTCATTTAACCGATGAAAACAGGGGGTTGATTGAAAAAAATTGCTTCAAATTATAATGTTACTTAGTTTTGCGCTTAAAATCATGTTTTAATCACATCCAACTCAATTAAAGTTACATTTTATGAAGAAAAGATTCCTATTGGCAACAATGATTGCCATGGCTGGTGTTTTGGGCTATGCACAGCAGACCATGTGGGTACACACGGGACATGTGCACTGGGCTTATAACACCCAGTCGGTGGGCACGATGCCGTATAGTTCGGCCAACATGCTCACTGTGCTTGAAAAGGGGTTTACCCTTGCCGATGTGGACAGTGTAACTGTCGCCAGCGAGACGTTTGCCGACGACAATGTCCTCGTCAAGTACAACAACAATGTGGCCGACGTGTATGTGGCAGGTAACATCGCCAACCACATCACCGCCCAGGTAACGGGGGCACGCGTAGCAGTCATACAGGACGCTGAGGTTGCCACCGAGTACACCTACACCCTGCAGGGCACCAGCTCGAGCGGCTGCTTCTACCATGCGGGAGCCTACAAGATGACGCTGGCGCTCAACGGCGTGAACTTGACCAACCCCGACAGCGCCGCCATCAACATCCAAAACAGCAAGCGCATCGCCGTGCAGCTGGTTGACGGCACGACTAACACCCTTGCCGACGGCGCCAGCAACACCAAGAAGGCTGCTTTCCTTGTCAAGGGCCATGCCGAGTTCGCCAAGGGCGGCTCGCTGACCATCACGGGCAACAAGAAGCATGCGCTAGCCTGCAACGAGTACATGGAAGTGAAAAAGACCGTGGGCACCATCACCATCACAAGTGCTGTCGCCGACGCCATCAACGTGAGCCAGTACTTCCAGATGAACGGAGGTACCATCAACATCCAGAGTTGCGGTGACGACGGCATTCAGGTAGATGCCGAGGATACCGCCATTCCCGAAGAAGACGGACACGTGCTCATCAAGGGCGGTACGCTCACCATCAACGGCAGCGCAGCCGGCACCAAGTGTATCAAGGCCGAGGGCAACGTGGACATCCAGGGTGGAACCTTGACACTGAAGCACACCGGCATTCCCGTTTGGGATGCTGACAAGAGCAAAATCAAGGAAGCCACCGGTATCGGTACCGACCGCAACCTCACCATCAACGGAGCCGAGGCTGTGGTGAACATCAACATGACCGGCGACGGCGCACGCGGCATGAAGTGTGACAGCACAATGACCTGCACTGCGGGTAACATCGACATCAACTGCTCGGGCGGTGACTGGGCTTACAGCACCGTTGACACCAGCAGCGTGAAGTGCGCCAAGGCCGACTACGCCTTTATCCTGAACGGTGCCAGCATGAAGTGCACCACCGTCAAGGACGAGGCCGTTGGCGTTCACAGCGAGGGCACCGTCCTCATCAGCGACGGCACGTTGACGCTCAACACCTATGACCACGGTATCAAGAGCGACTATGACATGGAGATTACCGGCGGTACTATCACCTATAACATCAACGGTCCTGCCAGCAAGGCACTCAAGAGCGAGGGCAACATGCACATCAGTGGCGGCAACATCAGCGGCACCGTGAGCGGTGGCGGTGAGACGGCCAGCGACCAGACGACTAGTGCCAGCGCCGGCATCAAGTGTGACTACAACGTGACCATCGACGGTGGTACCTTTGACCTCAAGGCCACCGGTAAGGGTGACAAGGGCATGAGCATCGACGGCGAACTCATCATCAACGGCAGTAACATCAAGGTGAGCACCACGGGCACTCGCTACGGCCAGAGCAGCGGCGGTTGGCCCGGCGGCGGTGGCTCGTCGAGCAGCGACAAGCGCTCATCGCCCAAGGGCATCAAGGTGGACGGCAACATCACCATCAACGGCGGTACCATCACCGTGAGTGCTACAGGCGGTGAAGGTTCTGAGGGCATTGAGTCCAAGAAAATCATGACCATCAACGACGGCTATGTCGAGGTGACCAGCTATGACGACGCGTTGAACAGCGCTTCGCACATGTACCTCAAGGGCGGTTACGTCTATGCAGTAGCAACCGGCAACGATGCCATCGACTCCAACGGCAACATGTACCTGAGCGGCGGACACGTCTTCTGCTGCGGTAGCGAGGAAGGCCTCGACGCCAACAGCGAGGGCGGCTACAAGGTTTATATCCAGAGCGGTACCAACCTGATGGCCATCGGCGGCAACATGGGTGCCATCGAGAGCGGCGCTAGCATCAGCCAGACCTGCTATAAGGGCAGTGTCAGCGCTAACAAGTGGCTTGCCCTGTACAGCGGCAGCAACGTATCCTTTGCAGCTTACACGCCCACCTTCTCTGGTGGTGGCGGCTACGGCCCCGGCGGCGGTGGTTCATCATCCAGCAAGACCATCGTTGTGACGGCTCCGTCCACGCCTAAGCTCTACACCGGTGTGACGGCAAGCGGTACCACCTTCTGGAACGGTAAGGGCGCTACCAATGCAACTGGTGGCTCACAAGTCAGTCTTTCGACCTATTCAAGTGGCAGTGGTTGGGGTCCCAATTGGTAATCCTCAAGTAGTTATAAACAATGACATCATTATTTAAAAGACTTAAGAATATGAAAAAGACAATTATAACGATGCTGATTGCACTGGTGGCCATGGTTGCCAGCGCCGAGACCTATAACTACCTGAAGTTCACCAAGACCGACAACTCGACCGTGACCTATTCGGTGGAAGGCCTCAAGCTCACCTACGACAATATCAATGTGACTATCACCAATGCCGAGGGCACGGCAACACTGCCCCTTGCCCAGGTGCTGAACATGGAGTTCACCAACGAGCCCGGCACCACGCCCAGCGTGCTCAACGGTGACGTGAACCATGACGGTGAAGTGTCCATTGTCGACGTTACCACGCTCATCGACTACCTGCTGGGAGGTGACACTACTGGTGTTGACCTGGCTGCTGCCGATGTGAACAATGATAGCGAGGTAAACATCGAAGATGTGACTGAACTCGTCGATATGTTATTGAGCGTCAACTAAAGGAAGAGTCTCAATAAAAACTATTGCTTGTTATGGTATTGCGCCGTCTGGAATGTTCCAGGCGGCGCAATCTTTGTGTTATTCCTCCTGTTATCATGTCGCAGGTGGGATTGGAGAGTCATACCACAAAGAACTATTCACCGAATATGTCCCCACGCAAAGGCGCAAAGACGCTAAGTTTTTATAATCAATGCCTTTGCGCCTTGCGGCTTAGCGTGGGGCAGTACGATACGGCCACGCCAAGGCGAGGCCCTACAATGCGGAAGCCTCTAAGAAAACCTTTGCGGCTTAGCGTGGGGTTGGGCATCACGGTGATTTGCTGAATAATTACACTATAAAAGAAAAATCTTAAAAAATGTTAAAGAATTTGGTAGATTCAAATCTATTGTTATACCTTTGCAGTGTACTAGTTAAGTAGTACACTAGATAAGTTAATTATTAACCCATTAAATATCTATCTATTATGTTTACGATCAACAACTTAAGCTTTAGCTACAACAAGCGCAATGGAAACCTTTTCCATGATTTTTCGCTTGAACTGAATGCCGGCAATGTGTATGGTCTGCTAGGAAAGAACGGTGCCGGCAAATCCACGCTCATCTATCTGATGACCGGCCTGCTCACCCCCCAAGGCGGTGAGGTGCTGATGGAGGGCGATAACGTGCGCCGCCGCCTCCCCAAGACCATGAGTGACATCTTCCTGGTGCCTGAGGAGTTTGAGCTGCCGCGCTTGAGCCTCAAGAAGTACATCAGCATCAATGCCCCGTTCTACCCTCGTTTCAGCATGGAGGACATGAAGCGCTACTTGGAAATCTTTGAGATGGGCGATGACATGAACGTGAAACTCAATGCCCTGTCGATGGGCCAGAAGAAGAAAGTGTTTATGGCGTTCGCCTTTGCGACCAACACCCGCGTGCTCATCATGGACGAGCCGACCAACGGTCTAGACATCCCCAGCAAGAGCCAGTTCCGCAAACTCGTGACCAGCGGCATGGCCGATGACAAGATGATGCTTATTTCGACCCACCAGGTGCGCGACATCAGCGACATTCTGGACCACATCGTCATCATCGAACACAGCCAGGTGCTGCTCAACACGAGCATGGCCAATGTGATGGGCCGTCTGGCCTTCCGCCCGCTGCGTGAGGGCGACCAGCCCATCTTCGTGCTCCAGAGTCCCTTTGGTGCTCTGGGTGCCGTTCCTGCCCAGGAAGGTGAGGAAACCAAGGTAGACCTTGAGATGCTGTTCAACGCTACGTTGCAGAATCCCCAGGCCATCCACAATTTATTCACCGCTTCAAAATGACCACAGCCATGAGTACCAACACAAGCAACCAGACCTTCGATTGGCACCGTTTCACGATTGCCCTTCGTAAAGAAATTGTTGAGAACAAGCGGCAACTGCTGCTCGGCATGGTGGCCATGATTCTGACCTTTACATCCTTCATGGTGATAGGCAACGTGATTTCCAATGCGATGAGGGATTACAATTCCGACGCGCTAAAAACGATGGACTTTCTTCCTGCCGCTATGATTTCCACGGCATACACTTTTGTTGTCGCAATAGCAGCCTCGCTGTCATTCCGCAACCTCACGAGCAAGAACGGACGCGTGGCATTGTTTACTTCACCGTCGTCCACTGTCGAGAAATTCATTGTCAACTTGCTCATCTACGTCATCGGTGTCGCCATCGCCTTCTTTGCCTGTGCGCAACTGGCCGACCTGCTGCGCATTGCCATATTGTTTCCTTTCAAGAGCGACACATTTGTTGTTCCAGGTCCCACGAACATCTTCTCCATCCTGCTGAACAGCACCCAAAGTATCATGAGTGTCAGCGAAAAAATGCTATCTGAAAGCCCGGCTTACTATCGAGGAGTTACCCTTATAAGTCTGGCGTTAGGCCCTGCAATCTATTTCATGGGCAGCGTGTTGTGGCCCCGCTGGGCTGTTGTCAAGACCTTTGCCTGCCAGCAATTGATCAACACGGTGCTGAGCGCCATCGTATTTGCTTTGATATTTGGATTCATTTCTCCAGACATTTTTAATCCGGAGGCAGCAGACATTAACGAAATGAGTTCATTTTTCTCAAATTATACCAGAATAACTACTTATATCGCACTTGTCATCAGCGCCCTGTGCTGGGTAGGTTCCTGGTTCCTGTTCAAGCGCAAGGATGTCGTCTCACTCAAGTGGTGGTCTTAACCCCTCTCAATATTAATATCTATTAACAATTCAGTAGCATACAACTATGAACACTAACCAAATATTCAGCTGGAACCGCTTCACGGCGACCCTGCGCAAGGAAGTTGCCGAGAACTGGCGCACGCTGATACTCATCACCCTAGGCGTCTATCTGTATTACTGCATTGCGATGATTATCAGCAACCTGGTGTCAAAGAGCGGATCCTATAACATCAATCCGTTGTTCTTCAGCCTCATCGCTGCTATCACGGCAGGTTTTGCCTTCAATAATCTCAAGACGCGCCAGGGCCGGGTGGCGTTACTCTCATCGCCCTCGTCGAGTGCCGAGAAGTTCATCACCAACTTCCTGATTTATTTCATCGGCGCATTTGTAATCTTTGCTGTCAGTTTCCAGCTGGCCGACATCACACGGTATATTATCATCAGCATTTTCGGTTCAAAGACGGGCATCGCTGCCACCGCCCCCGTCAATCTCGTAGATAATTTCCACACCATCTCGAGGCATTTATCTGACACGAATCCGATAGACAAAACAGGTGTTATGATTGCGCTCGGCGAGACACTGGGAATCGGAGCCCTCTTTTTCATGGGCAGCGTGCTGTGGCCGCGCCGTTCAACGCTCAAGATGGCTGTAGTAGTACTCGGTATCACCATCCTCAAGATTGCAGCCTTTGGATCCTATTATTACACCAAATTCGGCAATAGTGATTATGTACCTCATTCTATGCGTGCCTATTTCGCAAATCAAGTGGCGACCATAGACCTCTGGTTTGATGTGGTTTTCTATACATTGTGTCTGGTATTGGCTTGGTTGATTTTCAAGCAGAAGGACGTAATAACTCTTAAATGGTGGAAATAAGCTATGAACTTCAAGGATAATAAAGCAATATATCTGCAGATTGCAGACCGCATCGGCGACCAGATTCTCTCGGGTACACTGACCCCTGAAGGCAAAGTGCCGAGCGTGCGTGAACTCGCCGCCGAAATTGAGGTCAACGCCAACACCGTGGCGCGCACCTATGAGTACCTGCAGCAGCGTGGCATCATCTACACCAAGCGTGGACTGGGCTACTTCGTCAGTCCTGATGCCAAGGAGAACATCGTTGCGTCACGCCGCGAACAGTTGATGCAGGGCGAAATGGACTACTTCCTGGGGCAACTCAAGGCCGTGGGCATCACCCCTGCCGAGCTCCAGCAAATCTACAGCGACTATCTCAACAAGTAATCATTCATTAACTGCGAATTGCGCGAATCACACTAACAAAAGGACAAAAGACTACAAAACCATTAGCGTCATTCGTGTAATTCGTAGTTTTTATTAAAGAAAAATAAGATTATGGAAAAGCAAACATTTGTAGCAACCGCGGCAGTGATTGTAGTCGCCATCATCACCTTCTTGACCGGCATCATCCTGTCACGCTGAACCATGACATCGGTTCACTGTTATTAACCCTTTCATCTCAATTGCAAAATGAAAAAACTGATATTCAATATAACACTGATGCTGCTCGCCATCATGTCACTGAACTCATGTGGTGACCCGAAAGACGGACAGCTGACGGTATACTATAATGTCGCCCTCAGTAGTGACATGGCCAAGATGGCCGACCTCGCCATTACCTACAAGGGCAAAAACGGCATCACCGTCACCGACACCATCTCAGGAAAAGAAGTCTGGGAAAAGAAGATACGCCTAGACTCCTTCCCTGCCGAATTCGGACTGGTAGACTACACCTTCATTCCCAAGCCCGAAAGTAAACTCAAAAAAGACTCCTATGAGCTATTTGCCGAGTTTAGCACTTTCACCAAAGAAGCCAAGTTTAGTCTGAACTATTACCTTGTTAACTCGTTTAACCTGAAACGCGAGAAATCGGCCCTCTTCTTTGATTTGGCCAATGACCACGATGACGTTCCGATTCTTGTCACGGCGACAAAAGACCAAAACGGCTTCAAATTCTCAGGCAAGAGCCGACCCGATGTTTATATCAGGATAAATGATCCTGAGGACAATAGCGAAACTGAATAATCACCACTAAATCATCGACGACAATGAAACCGACACTATTATATATCGCAGCCTTGGGCGTTGTGGCTTGTGCAGTGTTCACATCGTGTGAACAAAATAACAATCAGGGTCCCGAGCATGTTGATAGCCTGAAATACCTGTACTCTGTGGAGTATTCACAAGAACTGATGGATTATGTGGATATCGAGATTACTTACGCCAATGGTAAGGGTGAACTCATCACCGATACCCTCACTAAAGACAGCATGCAGAGCATTCTGCTGCGATTTGAGGATTTTGATGGCTATGCGAGGGACACAACAAGGCGGTCAGCATATTGGGATAAGATGATCAATATTGACACCATTCCTGCCCGACTGTACCTCAAGTCCCGCTACCTGATGAAACCCGACATTATTGTAGATAATGACATCATGATACATTTTCTCAGCGAGATAGAAATGCAAAGCCCATGGTGGAAATCGGATTCCACTGCCAGTTTCAAGGATTATGGTTGGGAATACATGAAATGCGACCCAATCCATAGTGTTCGCGGCAGCAAACTCAAGGCCTATATTGACCTTGTCAATGAGCAACCCCCCACTCTCGACTATACCTTGCGGCGCGACCCCAATGACCGCACCGAAGGTGAACTTGTCAAGACCGAGGAAATCACCCAGCAAAAACGGTGACCCAGAAGCCGTGAGCCAAGAATAAACTGTTCACTCTAACAACATACAATCATTATGAAACCTACACAAAAGAAAATCCTGACTGTCCTTGGTCTGCTGGTCATGACTGGCGCATTGGTGTTCACCACCTCTTGCGGCCCGAAAAAGCACAAAATTGATGACAGCACGGTGCTGCCCTTCAAGGATAAGGCCGAGCTCGACAGTATACTTGACCTTCCCATCATGCCCGAGTACACCATCGAGGAGTATTATACCATAACCGACTTCGTAGATGGCGATGAACGCTTCGTTGTGTACTGCAAGTTCCTGAAAGAGGTTACGCCTGAAGAGGTACAAAAAATTGTGGCTCAGGTCGATAAAGGCCAATACGAAAGATGGTATACGTTCGACCTAGGGGAGGAAAACAACATGAGGCTCTTCTTTAATCGCGACACCACATTGGCTGCCGACAAGAAGAGGCCCGATATCCTGGGCGACAAAATCCACATCGAAAGTGAAATACCATGTAGGGAAAATGAGTCCTGGAAGGGATTTAAGGTTGTTTTCAGGAACGATCGCGCAGACTACAGTGTCGTCGTTGACCGCGACACACTCTCCAAAGTGCTGGGCGTCGAGTTTCCCCCGGTAACCGAAACGGATCGAATCGACGAGACTATATACTTTGAGTTTGACACAATACCATCCGAGGAGTTCTACCAAGCCCTAGAGAAGGCTCCTCATTGGAATGTTTCACGCAGTGGTAATCCCGTTTTCTATGATTATGATTATGATGATGGGAATGTTTGGACTTTCGCCAATCTCGTCAAAGGCGATACCCATTTTTCATTTCAACGAACGAAATCAATAACATTTGGCGGTAGCTTCAGTGACTGGCTGCAGCATTTGTTCTTCAACGAAGACTAAAATTATTAACACAGAAACTTGGCTTTATCTCCATAATTGGTGACTTAAAGCCAAGTTTCTTGTCTAATACACTACTGACCAACATCCAGATGACTAGACTGCATTACGGGCTTTAAATCAGTTTCCATAAACCGCATCTATCTGATAACCTGCAGTTTGTGGGATTAATTCCATTTTTATAAAAAATATTTCATGTTTTTTGTAGTTTTCTTGAAGCCCCTTGCGTCTAACGGGTGGAATTCAAAAAGGAACAAACATTTATCAACAATAAAAACAAAAAAGTAAAATGATGAACGTGAAAAAAGTATTTGCTGTCTTGCTGCTCATGGTGGTAGCACTCAGCGTCAACGTGACAATGGCTCAGGAGATGCCTCCCATCCCCGTGGACGAGGCAGTGAGAATCGGCAAGTTGGATAACGGCTTGACCTATTACATCCGCCATAACGACTATCCTGAACACCGCGTGAACTTCTACATCGCCCAGCGTGTGGGCGCCATGCAGGAGGACGACAGCCAGCAGGGTCTCGCCCACTTTCTGGAGCACATGGCCTTCAACGGCAGTGAGCATTTCCCCGGTTTGGGCATCCTCGACTTCACCCGTTCACTGGGTTTGAACTTCGGCGGTGACCTGAATGCCGGAACAGGCTTCACCCACACCGTATACAATGTCAACAACGTGCCCAGCACGCGCCAGAGTGCCCTCGACTCCTGTCTGCTCATCCTCAAGGACTGGAGCCACGGCCTGCTGCTCGAGGACAAGGACATCGACGAGGAGCGCGGCGTCATCCATCAGGAGTGGCGCCAGACCACCGATGCCAAGGAGCGCATGGACACCCGTCAGTTGAAGAACATCTTCCCTGGCTCGAAGTACGGCGAGCGCATGATTATCGGCTTGATGGACATCGTTGACAACTTCCCCTATCAGGTGCTGCGCGACTATTACCACAAGTGGTATCGTCCCGACAACCAGGCGCTGGTCATCGTGGGTGACGTGGATGTGGATTACATGGAAAGCAAGATTAAGGAGATGTTCAAGGACATCCCCGCCCCTGCCGCCGATGCAGCCAAGGTTGAAGACTACCCCGTGCCCGACAACGAGCAGCCCATCTTTGTCGTCGATAAGGACAAGGAGCAGGCTACCAGTATGATTTTTGCCATGTACAAGCATGACCACACGCCCCGCGATGCTAAGGGTGGTCTTGATTACATGATGCTGCAATACGCCAGTGAAATGGCAGGTGAGATGATGACTCAGCGCCTGCAAGAACTGGCCCAGGACCCCGATTGCCCCTTCGTTGACGCGGGCAGTATGGATAACAGCTTCCTGTGGACCAACACCAAGGATGCCTTCTACATGATTGCCATGCCCAAGGAAGGCAAGGCCGAAGCCACGATGGAATTGCTGGAAACAGAATGCCGACGCGCTGTGGAGCACGGTTTCACCGAGACCGAGTATGCCCGAGCCCAAGAAGAGTACATGAGTCGCTTGGAGAGTGAGTACAACGAACGCAACAAGGTTTCCAACGCAGATTACGCCGAGCAGTACTACATGAACTTCCTCGAGAACGAACCCATCCCCTCGGTAGAGCAGAAGTACCAGATCATGAGCATGCTGATTCCCAACCTCCCTGTTGAGGTCATCAACGGTTACCTCGGGGAAATCGTTGACCCGTCGGGTAGCAACCTCGTTGTGACCTGCTACAACACCGAGAAAGACGGTGCCGTCTATCCAACCGCTGAAACGCTGAAGGCTGCCTTTGACAAGGCCCTGGCTGCCCCCGTCGAAGCCTATGTCGACAACGTGAAGCAAGAGCCCCTGCTGGCACAATTGCCCAAGGCCGGCAAGATTGTCAAGGAAAGCGAGAACAAGCAGTTCGGTTACAAGGAACTGGAACTGAGCAATGGCGTACGCGTCATCCTCAAGAAGACCGACTTCAAGGAAGACGAGATTATCATGCAAGCCATTCAGCGTGGCGGTGAGTCACTCTACAGCGAGAAGGACTGGGCCAACCTGAAATTGTATGATGGCGTAATGGGAATGTGCGGTCTGGGCGAGTTCACCCGCAACGAGCTCAACAAGGCCCTTGCCGGCAAGCAGGTCGACGTCAGCGCCAGCATCGACACCTACAACGACATCATCGAGGGCGAGTCCACCATCAAGGACCTGGAAACCATGTTCCAATGGACTTACCTCACCTTCACCGACGTCCGCAAGGACGAGAAGGCCTATGGCCAGCTGAAGAACATGATGGAAGCACAGCTCAAGAGCAAGGATCAGGTGCCTGAGGCTGCCATGAACGACTCGTTGACCTACGTGCTGAGCAACCGCGACTGGCGTGGCAAGCCCTTCAACGTCGAGAACCTGCAGGAGGTGAACCTGGACCGTGTCATGCAGATTGCCAAGGAGCGCACCGCCAACGCCGCCGGTTACACCTTCTACTTCATCGGTTCGTTTGACGAGGCCACCATCCGCCCGCTCATCGAGCAGTACATTGCCAGCCTGCCCGCCAAGAAGGGCGCCAAGAGCAACTGGGTGAATGTGGAAACGCACCCCAAGGGTGATAACATCATCCGCTTCGAGCGCCAGATGGAAACGCCCAAGACTTCAATCCAGTCCATCTGGTACGACGACCAGACGCCCTATAGCCTCGAGCACGGCATCCGCGCCCAGATGCTGGGCAAGGTGCTGGACAAAGTCTACACCCAGCTGATTCGCGAGGACGCCGGAGCAGCCTACACCCTCATGACTCTGGGCAACGCCAGCATGAAAGGCGACAATCCTTTCGCCCTTCTGTTGGCCTACTGCCCCATCAAGCCTGAATTCACCGAGCAGACCATTGAGATTCTGGACAACCAGCTGATTGCTGCAGGCAAGAGCATCGATGCCACAACGCTCAACGAGGTCAAGAACGAACTCCTCAAGGACCACGAGTCCTCACTCAAGGAGAACGGCTACTGGATGAGACAACTGATCAACTACGTGGAGCGCGGCATTGACAACGTCACCAGTT
>JAEEGF010771633.1_pt1 | contig 11874 bp, 7 predicted proteins | sample 9134171 | NCBI WGS metagenome assembly JAEEGF01 (sample SAMN16246542, study PRJNA631951) | gut metagenome | biome: gut microbiome; feature: rumen; material: AP-attached | host: Bos | place: Iran: Karaj | collected 2018-10 | reverse complement strand
CCTTCGTCCAACGGGCGAAGCATCTTCAGATAATCGTGCGGATCGTACTCCATGTCGGCGTCCTGTATGCCGACATAATCGCCTGTCGCGGCAAGGAAGCCCGTCCTGAGGGCCGCCCCCTTTCCGCGGTTTTTCTCGTGAAAACAAAGCTTGACTTCCGGATGGTCGGCGGCAAGCTTCTCCGCCACGGCACGACTCGAGTCCTTCGAGCAATCGTCGACGATGACAAGTTCAAGCGAAAGATCCTCCGACTGGACCTTCAACACCTCTTCGACGATGCCGACGAGCGTCGACTCCTCATTGTAGCATGGTATAATTAGAGACAGTATCCTCATTTCCGATTCTCCTCTCCGCAATTGCGCCACGGCGCGGCAAGGCGATTCGCAACGGCACGTGGCAATGTAACAAGGCCGGTCTTGACGACATAGGCAACGCGCTGTATCCGACCTTCCGGGTAACGGAACGCTCTCTGCCGCATTTCCTCCAAGTCATCAGTCACGAAAAGGAGCGCGGCAATCTCGAGTCCCTCCCGCTTTGTTGTCTCGCGATGAAGGCGGGAATACGGAAGTATCTCTGGCGTGGATATCTGTTGTGCCTGGCGGAACAGCAACTTCAACTGCCCCGTGCCGACGCGGGTCGCCGGCCTCAACGTGGGTGGTTTCGCATCACATCTGAACAATTCAGACAGAATCATGCGCCTCTCTATGCGCGTCATCGCGTAAACAAGTCGATTCATCAACGTATGAGGACGGATCATGCATGTGAAAGCGAACATAAATGCGCACAAGATGCCCCTCCTTCGCATTTCGTGACGTCTGGAGAAGTCTATGTAGGCGAAAAGCGCCGGCGAAAGCCACCAGGGAATGTATCGAATATAGCCCAGCAACGGCGGAGGCGCGGCGCCAATGCACAAAAGAACGCTCAAGGCGGGAATGCGCCACGACTTCCCGGCCCCCACGAAAAGCCAAGCGAGCGACAGCCAGAAAAGGATCCGCATCCGCCTACGCGTGGGGCAAGATCCGTCAAGGACTGGCGGATCATTCGGATAATGCGTGTAATTTCGGGAATAGGGCATGAAATCCGGACGGTCCAACCGCCACCGGTACCAAGCGCATGCAAGCGACGGACTAATGAAGGCGTTCACGTAGAGGCCGCAATACCCCATCAGCGCCGCATCCGCGTTGCGTTCGGTGATGAAATCCTGGGTCAGGTCACGAACCGGAAAGCGCTTTTCGTCAAAAGAATACTTTGGATAGAACGGATGTCCATAAGTATGAATGGATGTCAAATAAGGCGTAGAGTTCGCAAGCGCAAGCATGAGAGCGGTTGGCGCGATGACGCATAGGAGGCGTTTCAGCTCTTCACGCCGCCGCCACAGGATGAAGGCGAGGAATACCGTCCAGAAAAATCCCCCGTGAAGGAGTCCGGGCGTTTTCGAACCCATCATCCAAAATGAATAGGCAACCATCGACAGAGGGTCGAATCCTCGTTTTGACAAGACCTCCTCAAACGAAAGAAAGAGCCCGATCGCCGAAAGTGCCACGACGGAATCCACGGCGTATGAGGCATTCGGCACGAGGCAATAAAGAACCGGAACGGCGAGCACGCGCCAGACAACAGGCACGCCATGCATCGACCGCCATATCCGGCCCACCACGGCAGGGAAAAGGAACCAGAGAATCGGCGACAACGGGTTGAAAGCGTCTTTCGTGAAAAACCAAGCCTCTGCGCCAAATACCCATACGATCTTGGGCATGAAAACGACATGGTCGATCCAGAGGTCCTTCGGATTGAGGCCAACGGCACTCAGCGCAGATTCTGGTGTACAGTCCCTGACTGGATTCCATCCCTCAATCAACATGCGCACGCCCGGATAGTGGTACGCAACCTCGTCCCACCAGGCTGCCCCCGCAAAAACCCCGCACCCGACCCAGAACACAGCAAGCCAAGCGAGAAACAACCCTGCGCCTCGCGCACCTTCACGTACCGGGCGGCGCCAGAATCCCGAAGCGATGGCAAAAGCCGCCGCGAGCCACCATTGCCACGCCGCGCAACGTCCTCCGAACACGAATGACGCGAACGCCAACAGGACGACCGATATGGGGAATACTAGAAGCTGCCGCATCATGGATTCCTCTCCTCACGAGGACCTATGCCTACCCCGCAAGACGAGACCATACGGAAGCGAGAACTTGAAGAGCCGGCACAACACGACGAACGGGTTCTTAGAGCAGAACAACGGCTTATCCACTTCGATACCGTAGTGTTTCTTCACATAGCGGCACATGAACCCGTACGGGAGCAGGTACTTGATCTTGCGCTCGCGCGGCGTACAGCCGCCGTCCAGAACGGCACGCGTGCAACGGGTGTTCACCTGCCGACCGCCCGTTGCCGCCATCGCCATCTCCTGCACAAGTCCCTCGTAGTACGGAGATTCCCTTGCGTAGCGCCACCACACGAAACCACATTCCCTCCAAGGATTGTACCAGGGTTTCTCATTTCCGGCAAAATGCCAGATTCCATCACATCGGGAGATGCCGACGTTGATGGCGGAACGCATGGCCTTTGGATAGATGCCAGGATTGTCCTGCGCGACGAAGTTCCATTTGCCATCCAGCTGGAAGATCGAATCCTGGCACACAAGATTCACGCCGTCTTGATCGTGCATCCTGAACTTATGCGTCGCGCATGCCGACAAAAGCTTGGGGACGATCCCACCCCGGCGGAAACCTTCAAGATCGAACAACAGGACGCCGGCGCAGACATAGTCCTTCTCGTGGCGGAATCCAATTCCGTTCAGATATTCAAGCGCCTTCTCGAAAAGATCAAAGAGCTTCCCCGTCACGGCAAGATCACGACATCCGCCGACGCAACAACCGCCGATGTCGGCCTCGATCAGGGGCGCAACGTCCTCGCACGCAACAGTGTCGCAATCAAGCCACAGGCATCTTTCATAATCCCAGAGAACGTAGGGCGCGGCGAAACGATAATACGTGGCCAGCGAAAGATGCCGGTCCACGAACAGTCTCCGGAAGTAGGTCGCCATGAAATGCCGGCGGATGTCGAAGAACCGGATGCTGACATTCTCGCGGTTCTCGATCAGGCTGTCGAACTTCGTCTTGTCGGAGAAGTCGACGTCGAAATCCACCAGGACGACGATGTCGTATTTCTTCCTTTCGGATGCGTGGTGCACAAGCGATGCAATGCAAACCGAGAGATACGGCAGGTACTTCTCGTCGCTCGCGCACAGGATCGCACGAGGCGAATCAGGGAACGCGGGAGGGAGCGTTCCAAAAATGCGCGCCGTCCGTTCAGACGCGTCGCCATCGCCGATAGACGACATCACCTCCTTGAGAATGTCGTCTGCCTTGCCCGTCGCCTCCGGATGCTGCAGAAAGACAGGATGCGAGAGATCATATCGCCCATGGATGATCGTCCACAGCCAGGTGCGCTCCTGCAGCGGGACCTCAGTCCAATCCACACCGGCGTCGGCATCCGCGAACGGGGCGAAGAGCGCGACCATTCGGTCGAAGAATTCCCTTCTGAACTGCTCGTCGATCCTCTCGTAGAACCAGTTGACCGCCCGAACGGACTTGTACACGAACATCGCCTTGAAGCGCCTGTCGGTGAAGCCGTGAGCCCGCATGAATTCCCAGAGCTCGGCGCAACGGTCCACTATCGCCATGAGGTTGCGCCCGCCGCCCGTGCAGCTCGACCCCTGCCCGTTCTCCATGCGATAGTGCAGAAGAGGCCGTCCCACGACGGCCACGCTTCTCGTCATGAGCAGCGCTTCGCCCACCAGCGTGACGTCCTGATACGACGCGCCCTTCGACTCGGACAGCTTCACCTCCTCGAACAGCTCGCGACGATACAGGTAGCACCACGGCGCGGAATGGTAGAGGAAGTAGCCGAGTTCCTCGTGCGGATCAATGACCTCCCCGTCGCGGCGGTTCAGTTCCTCCACCTCGCTCCACAGCGAGTCTTGCTTCCCGTCGAAGACGCTGAAGGTACAGCGCGTGAGGTCGGCTCCCGTGCGCTCGGCAGTCTCCACAAGACGCTCGTACATGTCCGGTTCGATGTAGTCGTCGGACTCGACTATCCCGACGTACTTGCCGCGCGCTCGCGCTATTCCGGCATTGACCGCCTTGCCATATCCGCCGTTGGCCTGATGGACGGCGACGATGCGCGAATCTTTTGCCGCATACTCGTCGATGATGGCCGGACATCCGTCCGGGGAGCCGTCGTCAACGATGACGATCTCGATGTCTCGCAACGTCTGCGCCAAGACGGAATCAAGACATTGGCGCAGGTATTTTTCCACCTTGTAAACAGGAATTACGATCGAGACGAGCATGTTATACCCTCCAGAAACTTCTTAACCTTGCGGGCCGGCCATGTCAGGAAAAGTCCCAGCCTGTACGATTCCGACGACTTGAGATCTTCCAGTTCGGCACGCGTGACATTCAACTCGGAGCGGACTCCTTCCAGGTCGGAACGGGAGACTCCCAGATTGGAGCGGGCCGCGTCCAGATCGGAACGGGCGGCAGCAAGACTGGTACGCGTCTCCATCAGATCAGTTCTCAGTCCGGTCGACTCAGAGCAGAGGAGCCTCACAAAATCAAGCAGTCTCGTGCGCATCTGCTCCGCCATCTTTCCATACCCGTATTGCCTTGCCAGATCGTAGGCCATCGTCAGCCCCGTCACATGTGCTACCGCCCTGAACCCACCGTTTTCCGACCATTCGACCGTGTGATGGCCATCTCTGTAGAGATACGAAATACGCCTCAAGGCGCAGAAACGCCCGGCCGCGTGAAGTGCCTCGATGCAGAAGGGAACGTCTTGAAAACGCACCAGGGCGGGGAAGCGGATCGCGGAATCGGCAAGAAGACGCCTGCGATACAGGTAACGGGAGAAACCGTATCCGAACTGGTAGTCCGCGTAATCCCTGACGCCGTCCGCGTCAAACGTAAAATCCGGTTCCAAATGCCGTCCGTCCATCATCAGAAGCGATCCGCCGCTTACATCCACGCCATTTGCCTCTGCACCACGCACGAGATCGGACAAGACGCCGTCATCCGGATACTTGTCGTCAGGATCCATGAACGCGACAAATTCCCCTTGCGCTACATCCATACCCGTGTTTCGAGCAGGACCAACCCCGTGGTTTTCCTGGTGAATTACCTTCACGCGCGAATCGCGCGAGGCGTACTCGTCAAGAATCCTGCTCGAACCATCGGTCGAACCGTCGTCGACGCAGACTACCTCAATATCGCGCAGCGTCTGCGCCAAAACCGAATCCAGGCACTCATTAAGAAATGGTGCCTGATTGTAAACAGGGATGACAACTGAAACTATCATGTGCGTATTATACCATATTTGGACTTCCCCGTAGTTGACGACCGTCAAATATTTCTCCAGAACCGCACCAATCGCATCCTGTTCGTTGTACACCGGCATGACCACGCAGAGTTCATGTGTCCCCATTTGGTGTTCCTTTCCATGCAACATAGAACGGCAACAACACCTGAAGCATCGTGCCATAGCGAATATTGGATTCGTACAGCACCAACACACAGCACATGCCGCCAATCAAAAGGATTGGCGCAGCTTCCATCCAGGCCATCGTACATTCTCCATGCCTCAATCGGCACACAAAACCGAAAAGCGATAGCAACAGGATGATCGCTGGAACCGTCTCGTGAAGAAGAGCCGAACCACCGCACGGCCACCCAGACGAGAAGGCATGCCGCCACCACGCCCAACCGAGTCCATTCCGCAAGCGCAAAGGCCGAAAAGAGAACAGCAAATGCGCAAACCAGCCTTGCCGCAAATCTGGGGAGCGCACAGTTCGCCGCATCCACGCAAGACATTCGAGACAGGCGTCATGGTGCGCTCCCTTGCGCCGCGCCGAGAATCGCCTCGTACACACGCTTTCGGTTCTCGCGGTCGTTGAATGCGAAAAAGGCTTCCGCCCTTCGCCTGTACTCCGGCGGTAGCGGACAGCCGGCCTCCACCGAGCGGATCAACTCGTCGACGAGTTCATCAACGCTCGCCACGACCTTGCCGAGCCCATCCCTGTCGTAGTCGAAGAACCCCGGCTTGTAGAGTCCAGAGAAGAATTCCCTCCGGTCAAACTGGAAATACAGAAGCGGCTTTCTGAGATAGGCGAAGTCGAATGCGGCGGCGGAATAGTCCGTTATCAGCAAATCGGTTTCCGCAAACACTTTCTTGTAGGGCGTGGACGGCGGAAGCATTCGAACCTTGGCATCATGAGACAAAATGGGAACGACAGAAGCGAGGTTTGGATGTGGCATCATCTGCAGCGTATAACCGAGACGGTCGCAGGCCGCAACCAGACGTTCATCAGTAAGGATGCGCGTCCATTCGACAACGAAAGAAGAGCGTTCGGCTCCTGCCGCAAGCCGGTGACGTCCGTCGCCGCTCCATTCGATGAGATAATTCCGCCATGTGGGCATGAAGGTTACAAGCTTCTTCCTGTCGTCGTAAAGTAGGTCGTAGCGTGGCAAACCTGTCAGCTTCACCTGCTTTTCCGTGTATCCCGTACCTCCGTCAAGGACGGAACGATACTCGCCCTCGACGGTCGTCACCATCACGGCGGCGTTGTCGTTGCGGCGGTTGCAGATGTGCGCAAGCCCCTTTTCGCCAATGCCATGGCGAAGATAGATGAACTTCGGACGGTTGACGAGCGACTTTGCGTATTCGATGAAGTCGTCGCAGAACGGCATGCGCATCGCAGGCGTATGGTAGGCGGAAATGACAAAATCCGAAAGGAGGAACATTGCCTTGTACCGCCAGCTGGCGGCATCCACGACCTCTCCGCCCGAACGGCGGATCTCCTCAAAGTCTGGCGAACGCGCATCTATTGCAAAGACGCAACGCCGTTTCGGTTTCACGTTGTCGAGCCTGCGGACGTAGTCGAACATCGCCCGCCCGTTATCGTCGGCGCGCGACATCCTGTCGGAGAAAATCCAGATCGGGCGTCTCAACAAATGCCGCAGCACCGGCACGGCCACTCGAGCCACGAGAGCCTTGAGCGTCACGCGCGAACAACGCCTCAGCAACATCAGCCGATAGAACATCTCAAGAACGGCATGTCGGGCGAAGGAATACGGACGAACCGTAAGGCAGTCGTGCCGCGAACGCAGGATCCATCCGCCCCTGACGGCATAAGACCATTTAGTGAGCTGGGTAAACGGCGAATACCATCGGTGCCGCAGCTTCCCCCACGGGATACCGCAAAGGGCCACAAGTTCGCTTCGCTTTAACGGGAGACGGACGGAGCACATTCGCTCCTCTCCGCCACAATACGGCGATGCAACAGTGACGGAGATGACCAGCCGGTCTCCTTCTGCGTCAACGAAGTGGATGCAACCGTATCTCCTTGCGCGAAGATTGCGCCAGGCATAATGCCAAGGTTTCTCGCCGGAGAGGAATCCGCCGCCGCCCTTGAGCTTCTCCGAAGGATCGTACCCGTTTTCCAGGAATTTCCAGAACGAATGCTCTCCCCGACGGGCAAAGGACTCCGCCTGCGTTGCAGACATAAGCGGCGACACCTCGGACATCAGCGATTTCAGGCGCGCAACAGAAAGGCGCCTGTTCGGTTCCTGTTCAAGCCCCCGCAAATGGACATGGGCCGAGTGGAGCAATGCCACCGCGAACCCGACCGAGAACGTTTCGAACAATCCACGTTCACTCAAACCCGCGAGTAACGCCGAATACGCCTCGTACACGGCCTCCGGCGAACGATCCTTCGTGTTCTGCAAACTCCCCGGGCGACGCATGCGATGGCAACATCCGGCCGACGGGGCGAGCGCAACACGCGACGCCGATGCAAGAGCCATGCAAACGAAGAAGATGTCGTTTGATCGCGGAAGCGATTGAAAGCGCAGCTGCTCGCGCACGACGAACGAACGACGAAACAACTTGTCCCACGGCACCGATGTGGCAACTGAAAACAGTTCGTCTGCCATGGTCCGGGGATCGAACGGCTGTCCAAAGTCCCAGACCCAATCGGGGAAATGGCGGTAGCCAAGCAGTTCGCCCGTGTTTCCGTCGATGCAGGTGCGGCACGAACAGACAATGTCGGCCTCGGTGCGATCTGCCCGACGCACCATGACGGAGAGATAGGAGGGACGGCAGAAGTCATCGGGATCGCAAAAATATAGATACGTGCCGGCGGCATGGTCCATGCCCACGTTCCTCGCGGGACCGGTGCCTGCGTTGGCCTGATGAATCACCTTCATGCGCGGGTCGCGTGCGGCATATTCGTCAAGGATACATCCCGAACCGTCCGTTGAGCCGTCATCTACGCAGATCAGCTCAATATCCTTCAAGGTCTGGCCGAGAAGCGAATCCAGACATTCCCTAAGATAGCGCTCGACATTGAATACGGGCACCACAACGGAGACCTTCGGTGAAGGAGAAATGGGGTCACACGGACACATACGCCTCCAAATACCGTTTTGCCGCTAACGCCGACGAAAGTTCCGAATCCGCGTACGCCCGATTGGCTTTGCCGAGTCCACCTTCGGCAAGCCGCAGTCCCTCCTCCAGGGCGGCGGCCACGGATTCCGGACGATCAGGATCAAATACGGGATTTCCGGTGGCCCGCAGCCATTCGCCGACGTTGCCCACGTCGGGGCCGACGGCGACCTTGCCGAAATAAAACGCCATCGGAACATTGCCGGAATTGAGAATGTGGCGGCGCTGAATCAGCACGACATCTGCGGCAGTGAAGAAATCGGGAATGTCGGATGCAGGAACTCTCGGTCCGCCAAGAACGGCCTTGACACCTTTGAATGACCTGCGATAGGCCCATTCCCGCAACGTAGGGACGATGCTCCCCTTCCAGAAATAGCGAGAGAAGAAACGCGGCGCCAGCAAACGAACGTTTTCCGTCTTGAACGCCCGACAGGCATCCCAGACCATTGTCCGTTCTTCATGTGCACGGAACACGCCGAACGACAAAACTGCGCATTCGCCGTCTCGGATGGCGAAACGCCTTCGAGCCATTTCCCGCGACTGCGCACGGGGAATGGCGTCGTAGACGTGATGGGGAATTACGAAGTCCCTGCGCCCGATGGCATCGCCGGCACGTGCGACAACCTCCCGGCGGCTGAAATCCCCCATGTGCACGATTCCATCCGCCATGTCCTCTATCATGCGATACAGGCGATTAAGCCCGAGCGCATCCGGTTCGTAATGTTGTTCGGAGTTGTGCCGCGTGTAGAATATCTTCGTCCCCATCGCCTTCAGCCCGGACACTTTCGCCTTGAAAGCAGAAAGTTCCTCCTCGCCTATCGCACGCCAGTTGCCGAATATCTCCTTAGGCCAATGGAAATGGACGATGTCGTACCGATTCTCGTCGTTCCAGAATCCGGAAACGCCGATGTCCACCTCGCATCCAGACCTGCGCATTTCGTCCGCAAGCGTCGTCACGAACGGATTCCCCGTTTCCGCATCCGGGATAACATGGACAAACAAGACCTTCACGACATCGCCCTGCTCCGAAGTTCAGAGTATTCGGCACGCACTTTCAGGAGCCAGTCCATCGCCTCGCGAATGTCGCATTGCCTGCCGGTGTCTGGATTGTACCATCGGGTATAGAGAATGTAGAAGATGTAGAACACCTCCTCCAAGGTCCGCCTGTTCGTTCGCCTTGGATTGCCTTGCACGTCGTGCGCCAGTCCCCATCCCGCGTAAAACGGCATCCCGTATACATAAACCTCCTTGCCGGCCATCAGCGCCTCAAAGCCAAACTGCGTGGAACAGACGTACACCTTGTCCACAAGCTCCATCAGCGAATAGGGGTTGACGGGCATGGTCGCACGAAAGACATTTCCACCTTCCTTCACGCCGTCGTAGTAGCCCTTGCGTCTTCCGGTCAGCGTGTCGGGATGCGTTTTCACGATCACGTCCGCATCTGGATTGTCGCGCACGGCATCCGCGAGCATACGTTCGAACGTGGAAGCGTCGGCCCATCCCTTGCTGATGGCGTAGTCGCCGTATGACTGATCGACAACAAGGACCTTCCGTCTGCCGGGACGCCCTATCTCTGGCGCCACCATTGGCTGATGGTTGTACTTTGTGAGCCGTTCTCCAACGATGAGGTCGATGAGCTTTCGCGCCTCGGCTCGCTGTTCAGCCGTCACCACGAGGGACTTGTCGTTGAGCATCCGCTCCACAAGGCTCTCGCGCGTCGCGTCGTAGTAGCAGCCAAGCGTATCGAGCACGAGCGAACAGCCGTGCCGGTAGCGGGGCGGGGCCTTGAAGTTGGCCCAGGTGTCGGCGCTGCGGAGGAACCCGTCCTCGCACAGCACCAGCGTCGCGTCACTCGATATCGCCTCGGCTAGCACTTTCTCGTTGTCGTAATAGACGCCGTTGCTCCAGAGGAAACACCAATCCGGACGCGCGCCCAGCTCGTCCGCCGAACGTCCGAAACGCAGCTTGGGCAGAAGCGCCGGCACGATGCCGTATTCGTTTCGGAAGATCGCCGTGCCGACGCTGTCGCCCGTAGGCGGAACGGCGGACTTCTGGCGGTCAAGCACGTTCATTCGCGCAGAATCGAACAACGTGTCCGCAAGTGGCTTGAAGTCGCGTTCGCCGCGCCTGGACGGTTCAACGCCAAGAACGGCATCCACCCTGCGCATGAAGGCTTCCTTGCGTTGTGCGGCCGCGCGCCGCCCTTCCCGGACCGTCCGCAAGAACCAGTCGCGGTCCATCGCCCGAGCAAGGGCTCGGCGGAATCCCTCGGCAAAATCATCCGCCTCCAGACTGCAAGAACAATCCGCTACGCCATACTGCCCCAACGCCCCGAGATTCTTGTGTTCGTAGTATCGAGAAAACGACAGGCTCACCACGGGCACATCCTCGCCGATCGCAAAGATGATGGGATGGTGCTTCATTGTGAGAACCAGCCTGGCCTCGGCAATTGCGCGGCGCGCCTTGCGGAAATCACCGCCACAATTCACGGCGGCGAAGGGAATGTCGGCACGTCGGCGCTTGAACGCCTCGAAACTGCCCGTGTCGGATTCGTGCATCGCCAGAAAGGCGAACCTGGCTTGAGGCATCTCCCTGCGAACGATGTCAAGAGCCTCGCCAATCCTGTCAACAAGGCCATCGCGCCTATCCGGCTGCACTCCCCAGAAATGGAAATTCACGACGACCCATTCACCGTCGGGCAGCACACGTTCGGTGGACTTGCCGCAAAAAAGGGCGTCGTCGTGCGTTGCCATCATCCGGTCCTCCGCAAACCCTATTTCGCGGAGATCCCGCATGGAGTCCGTCTCGTCACGTGTCCCGATCAGGCGGACTGCGGCGAACCCCCTTCTGGCGATGCGCCTGTCAAGGGCGTCGCTCCAGACCCCTATTGTCTGCCCGCTCATGACGACGGGCGTTCCCAGGATCTCGCAAAGGCGGCAGACGAGCGCACCATCCCACAGGCGCGACCGCGTGGAACCGGTCAGGTATCCGCCGCCGCAGAAAAAGAAAAGCGACGCGCGCTCTATCTGCCTGAGAAACGACGCCCGCGCGGCATTGAGCATGAGAAGCGGCCACCCGCGCCTGGCGAGTCGCGCGTTAAGAAGCATCAGCGCGGATATCAGGCGGAAACGGATGCGGCGCATGAGCGTCTTCACGCGAAACGCGTCATGCGGCCTGCCTTGATTGAATATCTCTACGCGGCTGGCGTAATCATGCGCAAAGCCAGGATGCGCACCGAGCGAATAATCCGTATCTGGCGTAAGATCGCGAATCTGAAAACCGGGATAGCGCAACGAAAGCATCTGCAGCGTCGCGGCGCACTGCGCCTCGTCGCCCATGTTGCCGTAACCATAGCCGCCGGCAACCAATATA
>JAEEGF011820360.1_pt1 | contig 11875 bp, 12 predicted proteins | sample 9134171 | NCBI WGS metagenome assembly JAEEGF01 (sample SAMN16246542, study PRJNA631951) | gut metagenome | biome: gut microbiome; feature: rumen; material: AP-attached | host: Bos | place: Iran: Karaj | collected 2018-10 | reverse complement strand
CCAGCTCATCCAATGAGTCACCGACATTCAAGCAGATGCTCGGATACCTTAAGAAGAACAAGTATCTGGCAGTGGTGCTTGTGGCCCTGCTGGTGCTGGGTCTCTCAAGCGTCGAGCAGATCATGAGCGTGTATCTTGCCAGGATCTGCCTTAACAACCAGAGCGTCGGAACCATCGTCGGTGCCTGCGTGGCATTCTCCGTCATTGTCTCATCTGCGGTCATCCCCTCTCTTGCCAGGAAATGGGACAAGTTCAAGATCCTCATCTGCGGCCTGACGTTCTCCATCGTGATGGACATCGTGGCATTCTTCGTCGGATATGACAGCCTGGTTGTGGCGATTGTGCTGATAATGCTCAAGGTCGTGGGACTTGCATTCTTCCAGGTCATCATCTACATGCTGATCGCGGACACCGTCGAGTACGGCACATACAAGGCAAAGACAAGGGCTGCCGGAGTCACCTTCTCTCTGCAGTGCTTCGTGGCAAAGATGAAGAACGCCCTGGTCAACTCCATAGTCCTGGGAGCCCTTGCCATCTTCGGTTTTGTCGAGGGAGAGTTCGCAGTGCAGCCTGAGGGTGTGGCCCACGGAGTCTGGACTGTGTTCTGTCTGCTTCCGGCAATCGGATTCACCATCGCGGTTCTGGTGCTGGTCTTCTTCTACAAGCTCAGGGACAAGGATGTCCAGGTCATGGCCAAGTTCAACAACGGCGAGATCACCAAGGAAGAGGCCGAGGAGGTCCTGCTTCCGAAATTCGGTCCTGCGCACAACTGATTCCGAGTCAATTCTGATTAAGCGCATGAAAAAAGCCTTGCCGATCTGGCAAGGCTAAATTTTTTATGCTTTTTCATTTATTCGGCGCTCTGGGCGGACCTGACTGCCCTTCTCTTGGAGCTTCTGTTGATGTTGTATGCTCTCTTGAGGCTGCTGTTGGTCTTTCTTGCCGGGCCCCACTTCTTCTCGATCTCGGAGACGCGGTTGACCATCCTGTGCTTCCATCTGATTCCATAGGAGGTGCCGACCATGATGATTCCGACGATTGCGATGACAACTCCGGTAATCATGGTGAACAGAGGCTTGAGGTTCGTCAGTCCGAACTTCTTTCCTGCCATGATGCAGATGATGATGATTCCCGCGACCATCATGACAAGCCCCGCAATCTGCGCGACTATGAATGTGCTTGAGTAAACGGTGTTGCCTATGACAAGAACACCCTTTCCCACCTTCTTCATGCCCTTTCCGACACTCTTGACACCTTTGACAGTTCCTTCACCTGCTGACTTGACGATGTTTTTAACTCCCATGGTGAGCCTCCATAGAAATATTTAAGCACAGAATTCAGAATGAGAAAAGAATAATATCACCGCTTCCGCCACTTGTCATTGGAGTCTGCTTGGCCGTACCGTCATTGGCGGTGATGTATCTGGCAAGATCAAGGAGCGTGATCATGCCGTTATCCTGCGCTGCGGCCACTGTCAGGGTCTGGTTCTTCTCATCCCAGCCGAGGCCTTTGAGAAGCGCCTCGGTGAAATAACCGTGGCTTCCGTCCCCGGGTTCCCATGATTTCTCAAAGTATCTTGCCGCCGTTAGGCAATAGACGGACGGGCTCTGGGTCACGTTGTACCTAAGAAGTTTTGTAGCATTGATGCCGGAGAACTCGCCTGCAGTGACAGAGACATTTCCCTGCCTGACCAGTGCGCCTGAGTAGCAGAAATCGCCCAGGATGACCTTGTCTCCCCTGATGGAGTCGATCTTTGTGAGGAAGCTCGAGATCGGGTAAAGGACAGTTGAGATCTCATCCCGTCTTAGGGCCATGTAGGAGTCGGTCGAGGGGTCCTCGCCATATTGCAGCTTACCGCTGTTGCCGAGGCCGTGGCCGCTGTAGTAGATGACGGTGATGTCGTCCGGGCGAGACTCTGAGGCAAGCGCGTCGAGCCTGCTGAGGAACTGCACTTTGTGGACATCGTTGACGACTGTGATGTTGGGGTCAGTGACAGTGCGGCTCTCCTGGCCGATCATGATGGTGGCATCATAAGGGGTCTGGGATTTTTGGGCAAGCGCGCAGAGGGCCAGGGCGACCTGGTAGGAATCGTTGACTGTGCCCTTGAGCTTTCCCGCGGAGCCCGCGACCTTGGTGCCGTCCTCATAGTAGACGGTGCTTCCGTAACTGTAGTCGTTGCCGTAGACAAGGATATGCATCCTGCCTTTCGCGGGCTCCTGGACAGTGAGCTCGCATGAGCAGACCAGAAGGATGAGGACCAATGAAAGTGCAAGCAATGCTGCTTTTCTCATCTTGCGCTCCTCAGCCTTCTTGAATCCAGTGCTATCTGGAAACATATGGCGGCCCTGAGACTGACCGAGTCAGCCTTGAACGACAGTGTCAGAGGAATGCTCACGCTCATGTCAAGCGCCCATGGGGACGTGAGCACAAATGCCGGGGCAAGCTCGATGTCCTGCACGATCAGGTTCGAGTATGTTCCGGTAAACGAGCAGAAAAGATAGCGGTACTTGAGGTCAAGGTCAAAGCGATTGTTGAAGCGGTAGCCGATGTCCGCGGAGAATCCGAAGCCTGAGTACGGCTTGAGGACGCTTCTTCCGTATGGGAGCGACTCGGAGACACTGAGGTATGAGAAACCCGCGCCGAAGGTGACGGCATTGCCTTTCTCAAATGCGATCATGGCTTCCAGGAGCTGGGCATCGAAGCCGAATGATGAGGAAGTCCTGAAAAATGGTGTCCCGTTTTGCCCGTCACCTGCACTTTCCTTCAGGTATTCTGCAGTCGGATGGCATAATGATGCGCCGAACCATGTGCTGACATATGGACGCATGGCGAAAGACGCTGATGCATATCCCATACAGGCAAAGAGCAGGATTAGAATGAGAATCGGCTTTCTGTGTCTCATCATGATAATACTAACAGTTAAACCCCTGTTTTTCCAACTGGTTACGAACCAAAGAATGTGCTACGCTCAAGTCATGCAGCCCGATCAGGTCCTGATTGATTTTCACAGCCACTTTCCCTCTCCATCTGCCGTTGTCTGTACTGCTGAGCCGTGCACTGAGGCAACGTCAGCGAGCCTGATGAGGTTCGAGGGCCTGCTTCCTGACAGATGGACGGCCGAGAGGCAGAAAGTGCTTTCTGACATTCTTCTGTCTGACAGCGGCATCCACATGGGAGAGATCGGCCTGGACAAGAGGTTCACAGATCTGCTTTCCATGGAGATGCAGGCAAAGGTCCTCAGGGAGGAGCTGTCATTTTCCTTCAGTAACAACAGGTGCGTCAGCCTCCACTGCGTACAGGCCACAGGCATGATTCTTCAGGTCCTCTCAGAGTTCAGCTTCAGGCCGTTCTCAGTGATCTGGCACGGCTTTTCCGGCTCAGCAGAGACTGCAAGGCAGCTTTACAAGGCGGGTGTGATCATCTCGATCGGGCCCCGCTTCCGCGGAAGCATCAGGAGCATCTTTGAGGCCAATCCCCACACTGTGCCCGAGACTGACTATGAGGGCCAGGATGAATCCGAGTACCAGTCTGTTCTCAGGCAGCAGTATGAAAGGTTCTGCACAGAGCTTGGGATGACGATTGATGAATTCTCAGTAACGGCAGCAGGCACACTGAGAAAGCTCCAGGGTATTGGCTGATCAACTCAGACCGAACTCCTTGAACAGCCTCTCCCTGTACTCAGGATCCGAAGCAGCCTTGAAGGCATCATCCACACGCCCGAGCTCCTTGAGCTTTATCATGAGAGAGCCCATCTTGTCAGCACCTTCGACCTTACCTTCTGCAAGCCCTTCTGCACGGCCTTCTGCAATACCTTTTGCGAGGTAAACCTCACGGTACTGTTCTCTCTCGATCTCGCGCTCCCTTTCCGCATCGTATTCAGTAAGACACTTCATCTTCACCTCCGCGAGGTTCGACTCCAGGAATAACCTGATTTCCGAATCCCCAGGCAGATTCAATATCGCGGTCTCAACCGCATAATCCTTATCACCGGTCTCCGAATACAATTGTCTCACATCGGCGATGAAATTGGAATACTCTGAGAGCGGGCGGCAGGCATCCATGATCTCCTTGTTCCTTCCCCGGTTGATGTTTAGCATCAGGACACTTGCATCGATGTCAGATTTCTCCCACCCAGGGAGAACCTCTGTCAGCCTCAGAACCATGCGCTCCCCTATGTCCTTCTTGCCGTTGTACAGGCACACGAGCTTCGGCACAGGAATGACCTGCGGGATTCCGCTGTAAAGGCTTATCCTGTTCTTCTTTGTCTTCACGAACTTCGAGTACACCATGCATGCATACAGCAGCATCCGCATAGGCAGGTTCGGCTCGAATGAGCTCTGATGCTCATAGAAAGACATCGTGCTGTCTATCAAAAACGACAGGTCGTTCTTCATCGACATATACACCACACTCTCAATCGTGGTGATAGTTATGTCATCCGGATTCTCATGGTGCGAGTGATTGATGGCATTGTAAAGGCTCAGTAGCCACTTCTTCTTGTCAGGGCGGCCGAACACGAACCTGAAAAGCTCGTCCTTGTTGTTCCTGTTGACTGTTCTCTGCATATGACCTCCTCAATACGGGATGCTCAGCGACAGAGTGGCGCCGCACATCGTGCCCTCGACAGGGCTTCTGACAATGACATCATAGCGGTGCAGGCCGCTCTCTGCGGTGACAGTGAAGGTGCCGGTCTTGTCCATCTGCCTGACCTCGCCGTCCTTGTACCACTGGAAGATCAGGTCCTTGGCATTCACTCCAGCCGGTAGGCTGTCATAACACGCGCGCAGAGTCACGGACCTGCCGCGGATCGGGTTCTTAGGCGAGTAATCGATGTAGAATCTCATCGGGAAACCGATGTTGTTCTGAAGACTTACCTCCGTCCCGCTTCCCGAAGTTTGCGGCCTGTAAGTCTCAAGCCTCACGCTGCCGGCAGACCTGGTGTTAGACACAATGCGCACTGCATCGGTGGCCCCGATTCCGGTAAAGCCCCTGGAATCAAGGACCTTCACGCTGAGAATGTGCGAGCCTGCCGGTGCGTTCATGACAACCGAGGTGCTGCAATCAGATGTTGGCACATCGCGCGTCTTGGTGATCACCCCACCCTTCGAGTCATCAAGAGAAATGGAGATCCGCATCATGGACTCATTGCAGATGCTGCTGTCCCACGTGAAATCAAGCTGCAATGATCCTGCGCCCTCCATCCGGTCAAGGACCACGACCGCGCTGTTGTCTCCCTGACTTATCTCGAAGGTGCCGCTTCCAGACGCGATCTCGTTGTTCTCCACATTCAGGGCCTTTGCGCTGATCTCCCAGGTCCCTGCGACAAGGTCCTGGATGCTCATTGTGTTCTCCGAGCTCAGCACAGGTCCGAACGACGCACCGTCTGGCCCGGTTCCCGAGACCGAGTACTTTGCGATCTCCATCAGCGTCTGGGCAGGCATGATGGTGCGCGAAGCCTCATGCTCCTCGATCCGGATCTGCAGCCTGGTCTGCACAGAGCCCTCATCTGCATTGCATGAGATGGCGATGATCAGGAAGGCCATCAGGACGATGAATAGCAGGATGGCCAAAACAATTCTTCTTCTGTTTAGTATCATATGGACTCCTCCGGGGAGACATGAGCGAATAGATGCTCACGCTTTTTCCCCTTTGCAGTCCTATACGAGAAAAGTGCTGGAAATATATCAAAAGCAACAGAAAAAAATCAGGTTTTTTTCTGTGTAAACAGGTTTAGTCAGTGAAGGAGGCCCTTGTACTCTTTCCTGATCTTCTCATAACCCTCGATCGAGCCCACATCGAACCTGTGGCCAGGCATCTCATAGGCATGGACAGCAGTCTGCTTGCAAAGCCACTCGATGAATGAGCCGGGAGCATCAGTCTTACAGCCTGAGGCAATGCCCTTGGCGAACAACGGCAAGTCAGACCTCTTATAAATATAGAACGGAGGCACTGCCCACTCGCTCTCAGGCACCAGCGGCTTCTCAATCATCTTCAACACCAGATCATCAGAGTCAATTGTAGCCACACCGAACTTGCACGGCCCCTTCAGCCCTGGAACCCTGTAGCGCATGATGCATGTGGTCTGCTTCCTCTCAAAGTAAGTTACGAATGAGTTGAAGGAGAAATCCATGACATTGTCACCTGCAAGGACCAGAAGGTCATCAGCTAAGCCAAATTCAGAGATAGCGAACTCAATATCCTTGACCGCGCCGAGGCGGTTGTCATTGTCCGTAGAGCCGTCATCCAGGAGATCCATGACAAAGCCCTGAGACCTCTTCAGATCAACCCACTTCTCAAAACGAGGAAGATACTTATGGTTTGAGACCACGACATAACGCGAGATCTTTCCCGAAGTGGCAAGGTCATCCACCATCCAGTCAAGGATTGTCTTTCCTCCCACATCCAATAGCGGTTTGGGAAAGTCCAGGGTAAGAGGATACATTCTGGTTGCATAGCCTGCGGCTAGAAGGATGCAGATCATAAGAGCTCCAAAGACAAGCATACCCCATTGCAAAGACAAAAGCAAATGACACAGTAAACATGTCACAAGCAAAGCAGCACACAAAGCAAATCAATGCCAGAGGGAAAAACGCATACAAAGCAAACCCATATCCGGAGCAGCCCCACATCTCCGCAATCCCCACATCAGCTGTGACATATCATAGGACATGGCAGCCTCTCTGCGCTTCGTCCCTGCTGTTAGGCAGGACTCCGCGTGGGTCCGTATCCAAAAATCAAAGGACGGGAATGGACACGGACCTAGACAGGGGTTCTTCCCGAAAATCTCACCTGAATCCTGATTTTTTTTTGTGGATTTGAAATATTTACGACACTTTTCTCGTATATGGGGATGAAAACAAAGAAAAGCGAGGCAGCCAATGAACAAAACCGAGATCATAAGAATCCTCCAGGAAAAGAGACACGAGCTTGAGAGCCTGCTCAGGTCAAAGGTCATCTCCAAATTCACCGCCCTTAAAGGAACAATCAATTTCAAAACGCAAAACGGAGCAATACGCTTCTTCCGCTATGAGAAAAGGAAATGCAAATACCTGAAAAAAGAAGACAAGAAGGAGATCACAGACCTCTGCACAAAACACTATGTCACAAGGCTCAAGGACGCAGCCATCAAGGAACTGGAACAGATCAACAGTTGCCTGGAAATCCTTGACGACGGGGACGGCTCCGACGTTGACAAGACCTATGGAGAGCTGCCCGAATGCATAAAAGAAAACACATCCCCGTCAATCTTCACCGACGAGGGTTACGCCAGAAGATGGCAGGAGGAGAGCTTCAACACCAGATGGGACATGAAGAACCGCATCCATGAGACACCCGGAGGCGACAAGGTCAGGTCAAAGAGCGAATGGATGATCGCATGCCTGCTAACCCAGGCAGGGATCCCATACAGGTACGAGGCCGAGCTTGACCTGGATCTGGGATTCTACATCTACCCGGACTTCACAGTATTGAATAAGAGAACAAGGAAAGAATACATCTGGGAGCACTTCGGAAAGATGGATGACCCGAAATATGTGCAGGAGTCATTCATGCCGAAGATGAGAGATTATTATGCCGCGGGCTATCTTCCAGGAGAAAAACTGCTGATGACATTCGAATCCGAGGGCCATCCGTTCAACATCACGCAGGCAAAGCAGCTCATAAAGCATTTTCTGACCTGATTCTGTCTACCGAGCAAGGTGTCTGGAAAGGTCCGTAGTAGACAAAATCTACTACAAAGGTCAAAAACAAGGGGCCTTGGTAGATAATACCGGCACAAAAGGCAGCAAAAGGGCAAAATAATGCTCCCGGAGGAACCGGGAGCAGTAAGATCAGTAAAGCTTTCTGAGCTTGTCTGAGGCATCCAGGGCCATCAGGGTCTTGACCGGGTCCTTGACCTTTGACATGAAGATCATGGCTGCGATCACATATGGCTTGTAGGAGGCCTGCTTGTAAAGCGGGTCGAGATAGCGGTCGAAGACCGAGTTGTCAACCTCGCCTTCCTTGCATGAGAGGCCTGAGATGTCGGCAGGCAGGCAGTGCAGGTACAGGGCCTTGCCGTCCTTGGTGAGCTTCATCTTCTCCTCGGAGCAAGTCCAGTCCTTGTGCTCTGCGTTCTGGGCAAGGAGCTTCTTCTCGAGTGCGTCGATTCCGGCCTTGTCGCCCTTCTGGTAGAGGCGGGTTCTCTCCTCCATGGCGGCGAAGGGGGCCCAGCTCTTCGGGTAGACGATGTCGGCGTCCTTGAATGCCTCATCCATGCTGTTGCACTGCTTGAATGAGCCGCCTGTGGCTGCGGCGTTCTTCTTGGCGATGTCGACTACCTCAGGCATGACCTCATAGCCTTCCGGGTGTGCAAGGGTGACGTCCATGCCGAACCTGGTGAACAGGCCGATGACGCCCTGCGGGACGCTGAGAGGCTTGCCGTATGAGGGGCTGTAGGCCCAGGTCATGGCGACTTTCTTGCCTTTGAGGTTCTCGACGCCGCCGAACTGGTGGATGACGTGGAGCATGTCGGCCATGCACTGGGTCGGGTGGTCGACGTCGCACTGGAGGTTCACCAGGGTCGGGCGCTGCTCGAGGATTCCGTGACGGTAGCCGTACTCGCAGGCGTCAATGAAGGTCTTCTGGTACTTGTGGCCCTCGCCGATGAACATGTCGTCACGGATTCCGACGACGTCAGCCATGAAAGAGACCATGTTGGCTGTCTCACGGACTGTCTCGCCGTGGGCGATCTGGGAGACTTTCTCGTCCAGGACCTGCTCCTCAAGGCCAAGCAGGTTGCAGGCGCTTGCGAAGGAGAAACGGGTTCTTGTGCTGTTGTCCCTGAAAATCGAGATTCCGAGGCCGCTGTCGAAGATGCGGGTGCTCTTGTTGTGCTCCCTGAGGTCTCTCAGGGCGTCAGCGACGGTGAAAATGGCGTCCAGCTCCTCATCTGTCTTGTCCCATGTCCAGAAGAAGTCATTCTTGTACATGTTGTTGATGTGAAGAGTCTCAAGATGTCTGGCAAGTTCAAGTGCTTTGCTCATTTATTCATTATCTCCTATTAAATTACTTGATGTCGTTGCCTGTAAGCTCCTGGCGGAAGCTTGTGGCGCTCTCCTTGACTGCGGAGGGCTTGTAAAGCATAGGTGCGGCAGCGAGGACGGATGCGCAGACCACAAGGTCCTGCTTCCAGGTGATCTCGTTGGGGGCATGTGCCTGGCTCTCTGCGCCCGGTCCGAATCCGACGCACGGGATGCCGTAGCGGCCCTGGATGGAGACGCCGTTGGTGGAGAATGTCCACTTGTCGATCAGCGGGCGCCCTTCTCTCTTGGACCTTGCGGTGTCATCTGCCCAGATTCTCTCCTGGCCCCAAAGTGCATGGTAAGCGTCAGCGAGAGCCTGGACGTGGGGAGCGGTCTCCTTGTTGATCCAGGTCGGGAAGAAACACTCTGTCTTGTAGACCTCGCCGGTCCATGCCGGGCGGTCATACCAGTACATGCTGACCTTGACGTCCTTGGCGTACTTCTTGACACTCGGAAGATCCTCAATCTCCTTCAGGCAGGTCTGATAGGTCTCACCGGCGGTCATTCTTCTGTCGATTGAAATGGCGCAGCTGTCAGCAACAGCACAGCGTGACGGGGATGTGTAGAAGATCTGGCTGACTGTACAGGTGCCGCGGCCGAGGAAACGTGCGTCCTCATAATGCTCAGGGTTGTACTTTGGATCGAGCATCTTAACAAGACCCTTGATCTCCACTGAATCGTCAGCAGGATTCTCGTTAAGGGCTCTGACATCCTGGAGGATGTCTGCCATCTTGAAGATGGCGTTGTCTCCGCGCTCAGGGGCTGAGCCGTGGCAGGAGATTCCCTTGACGTCCACGCGGATCTCCATGCGTCCGCGGTGACCGCGGTAGATTCCGCCGTCTGTGGGCTCTGTGGAGATGACGAACTCAGGAACGTACTTGTCGACATTGTAGATGTACTGCCAGCACATTCCGTCGCAGTCCTCCTCCTGGACTGATCCCACGACCATGATCTTGTAGCCCTCAGGGATGAGGCCCAGGTCCTTCATGATCCTTGCGCCATATGTTGCGGAGGCCATTCCGCCCTCCTGGTCGGATCCGCCGCGGCCGTAGATGACTTTGTCTGTCTCATAGCCCTTGTAGGGGTCCTCCGTCCAGTTGTTTATGTTTCCGATTCCGACGGTGTCGATGTGAGAGTCGATGGCGATGATCTTGTCGCCCTTGCCCATCCAGCCGATGACGTTACCAAGGCCGTCTATCTCGACCTTGTCATAGCCGAGCTTCTCCATCTCCTCCTTGATCCTGTAGACAACACCCTTCTCCTCGCAGCTCTCCGAGGGGATGGCGATCATGTCCCTGAGGAACCTTGTCATGTCAGGACCGTATTTCTGTGCAGCTTTCTTTATAGCATCGAAATCCATGTAGAATATCCTCCATTGAAATACTCATTAAAGGCACACAATGCCCACTATTATCATATTAAAGTACGATGCAACAAAATGCAACAAGAACATTGAGGACTTAAAAAGACAGAAGAAAAAAAACGGAATCAGCAGCGCAGAAAAGAAAGAGAATCCTATCTGCCTTTGACTATCTCATCCACAATGGCACGCATCTGGTCCATCTGGGAGTCCATGCTCCTAGCAAGGGCGATGAGGTTGCGAGCCCTGTCCAGGTTCTGAGTCTGGTATTTGGCTGAGAAGTACTTGTCTCCGGTCAGATAATCATCCAGGTATCTTGATGCAAGCTCAAGAGTCATGACAAGGCAGCTGTCCGCCAGGCTGTTGATCTCATCCTCAGTGAAAAGCGGCTTGGTGTAAGACAAAAAGCCCTCCGCGAACGCCTTGTAGACATCCATGTTCAGCTCAATCTTGTCGAACTCAAGGCTTGCAGAGCCCTTGGAGTTTCCGGCAGAGCGCACCGCATCACCGAAGTCGTGACCTGCAAGACCGGGCATGACGGTGTCAAGGTCCACGACACAGACGGCCTTGCGGGTGTCAGGGTCAAAGAGCACGTTGTTTATCTTGGTGTCATTGTGCGTGACTCTAAGCGGAATGCGCCCTGCGGCATAAAGCCTGTCCAGCACAAGTGCCTTGTCCTTCATTGACAGGACATATGAGACCTCATCCGCGCATGAGGCTGCGCGCCAGAGAGGATCTGAGCTGTAGTCAGATTCAAGGTCCGCATATCTTTTTGTAGTGTTATGGAAATTGGGGATGGTGTAGCGGAGCAAGGATGCATCAAAGTCTGCCAGGGCCTTCTGGAAGCGTCCGAACGCCTTGCCTGCGTTGCACACTATCACGGGGTCCTTTGCCGAGTTATAGGTCACCGAGTCAACGTACTTGTACATCCTCCAGAACGCGGGTCCGTCCTCATAGTAGTTCTTGCCGTTACGGGCATTGATGTATCTGAGGCTCTTGATGTCCGGGTGGTGCTCAGCCATGAACTGCGTGATCAGCGCTATGTTGTGCATGACATCCCAGGGCTTGCGGAAGACATAGGTGTTGACCTTCTGGACTATGTAGGAGTTCATCCAGCCGTCAATCAAAAAGTCCGCCCTACATGTGTGGTTGACCTTGCCCTGGTTGATCTCGCTGACATTCACAAGACCCGAAAGATTGAACTCGTGCGAGATCCTGTCTATCTCATTGAACAGTGATTCTATCATCAGTAAACTCCCCTCTCTCTCTAAAAGACACCATTAACGGCAACTAATTATCGCATATTAGAAGTGGTCACGGAAACCCTTCACAACGATATAAACAAAAAAGGCGCGGATCCGTGACAAACGGAGACACGCAGAAAAAACAGCACTCAGAAAGCATCAAAAGTAGAACCATGCTGGAAAGCTTAATAATTCAATCATTTAAAAAG
>JAEEGF011770580.1_pt1 | contig 11875 bp, 9 predicted proteins | sample 9134171 | NCBI WGS metagenome assembly JAEEGF01 (sample SAMN16246542, study PRJNA631951) | gut metagenome | biome: gut microbiome; feature: rumen; material: AP-attached | host: Bos | place: Iran: Karaj | collected 2018-10 | reverse complement strand
CGCGCCATCAGCGACCGGGTCTGGGTCCTCCGCGAGGACGGCACGGCCACGGAGGAACGGCACGAAACGGCGCAAGCTGTTTTCGGAGACCATGACGGGCATCTCGATCCCGATCAGCGGAGGCCCATATGAAGTTTGAGCTGTTTACCCCTGCCTGGAAAAGCGAAAACGCCCAGCGGCGCGCCAAGGCGCTGGATGGCATGAAGGAGGAAAAGCTGCTGGCCATCGTCCGCGACCCCTCCGAAGATACCCGGCTGAACCAGGTACGCCGGGAGGCCGTCCAGCGGCTTTCGCCGAAGGCCCTGGCGGAGGTGGCCCTGGATGCGAAGGTCGACACATATCTGCGAAACATGGCCATTTGCCGGGTGGACGACGAGCAGGTGCTGCTGGCCTATCTGCGGGACCCCACGGCGTGGCGGCCTGGCGACGCCCTGGAGCGCATGCGTACGGGGAAACTGATCGTGGAGAACACCATGAACCGGGCGTTCTTCTGGGAGGGCGTGAGGCGGCTGAGCAGCCTGGGGGACAGGGAAAACCTCCGGTATCTGGTGCTCCATGTGGAGGACATCCGGTCATTCGATGCGCATTGGGGCGTGGATCCCTTTGAAAAGGACCTGGCGTTCCTGCTGCGGCTGGCGACGGAGGCTGCTTCGGAGTACATTCGGGCGGAAGCGTTCAGGAAGCTGGCCAGGAAGGGCCTGGCCTCGGAAGGGATGCGCAACGCCGCCCGAACGAGAGCCGTCGAGCTGCTGCGCGCGGACAAGCCGGACATGGATCTGGTGTGGACGCTGCTGTGGGGCGCGGGGCCGGGCGAAAGCCTGTCCCCGGAGGAACAGCGGTATTTCTATGACCGGCTGCGGAAGGACCCCCTGGATTACCTGTGCCTGGACTACCTGCAGAGGGGCAAGGACCCTGCCGGCCTCGCGTTCATGCCCTTTTACGAGGTCACATACCGGGAACGGCTGTGTCTAACGGAGGCGGACTATGACCGCGTGCTGGATGCGGACGAGGACTTTGCCCTGGACTATCTGAAGGCCTTCATCCGCCATGGCGAAGGCGGCAACGGCAAGCTGTGCGGCCCCCGGATCATGATCTCCGCCTGCGCGGATGCCATACATCATATGCATAAGGCCGGAAAGGCCCGTGCCCGCATCGAGCGGGAGCTGCCTCAGATAAAGCACTACACCGTAACCTATCAATATCAGGACAGCGAAAACGACATCCGCGACGATCGCGACACCTTTTCCGTCCGCTTCTGGAAGGAGAGTTGAGCCGCTGTGCGCAAGCTCCATGGAACAAAGGGGCGGCGGAGAGCAGAGGGTCCGCCCAGCTTTTACAGGTTGCGTTTTTTTGGGCGGCATGGTATACTGCAATATACTTTGTAGAAGTAAGTAGTATTGTGCGTAACGCCGGATCGGAGGTACACATTGGATACGTTGAACAACCAAGATAATCAGGCTCTGTCGATCAACAAGGATTCCCAAATCAATCTGGTCGTCAACCGGACTATCGCAGAGGATGTGATGGAGATCGACCTAGCCCGCGTCTTCCATACCATGAAGAAGAAGCGCCGCGTCTTTGCCTGGTTGGTCCTGTTGTGCTTCACGGTGGGCATCTGTGCGCCGCTGCTGTTGTATCAGTTCAATAAACAACCCCTGACTGTCTCCTCGGTGGTGACCCTCAAGTACCAGGTCGGCTCCTCCCAGGTGAAGGACCTGACTGCGCCGGACGGGAAACAGCTGGATCTCAATCAGATCACCTCCTCTTACATGCTTCACTCGGCGCTGGACGGGCTCGCTCTCTCCCAGCCGGTGGCGCTGACGGACTTGAGGGACAACATTAAGATCGACCGCATACTGACCGACGACAGCCGCCGCCAGCAGGAGGTCGCCTCCCGCATGATCGACGATAAAAATTCCGGCGCCTACACCCAGGTCAAGAACATCGATCTGACCTATATCAACAGCTTCGTCGTCTCCCTGACCAACGGCTTCGGCACGAAGAAGACCGAACTGACGAATACGGAGCTTCGGTTGGTACTGGATCGGGTGATGGCCGCCTACAACGACTATCTGGTGACCACCTATGCGGACGTGAAGCTGCCGGACGACGAGTTCTCCGCCATCGACATAAACACCCTGGAAATCCAGGAAAGTTTGGATCAGCTTCGCACGGCGGTGCAGAACCTGTATGATTTTTGCAGCGGGAAGTCGGCGGCCATCCGTACGTATCGCTCCTGGCGCACCGGCCTTTCTCTGCAGGATCTGATGGCACAGCTGGAGACGGTGCGCAACGTGGATGTGGACTACCTGTACTCCTACGTGTATTCCAACAGCATCTCCCGGAGCCGGGATGCCCTGATCACCACCTATCAATACCAGTTGCGCAACGCTCAGACCCGGTTGGATTCCATCAACGAAAACATTGTCACCAACCAGCAGATCCTGAGCACTTACAAGAACGATGAGATCTTCGTCTCCATGCAGGAGAGTGACGCAGCGAAAACCACCAAAACTACCACCGATTACTACAATCGGTTGATCCTCGAGCAGGCGAACAATTATGATAGGGTAGCTAAACTGGAAACGCAGATTTCTGATCTGACGGACAAGCTGGTTCGACTGAACGAATCGGCCAATAGTGTCGCCAATGCTGCCGACGTGGAGGCCGCCGCGCAGGAGCTCTCCGCCACCGTGGATCTCTGCCACAAAACGTATGATCAGATCTGCGCGCAGTTGACAGAGATCTTCGACAGCCCGTCCTTTACGACTTATGCGGAGCATTCGGCGGCACAGGGCAAGACCGCCAGCTTTTTGTCCGCCAACATGAAAAAGATGCTCATCGGCGGAGTCGCCGGGGCGGTCGTGGCCTGCGGTTTCTGGTTCCTGGCGGGCATCGCGCCGGAATTCAAGTATAGGGGAAAAGAGGAAATTGAGGGAAAGGAGGTGGCCAGATAATGAAGAAGCATAAGAGGACAAACTGGCTGAAAACGACGGTGTTGGTGCTCGTGGCCTGCGGCATCGTGGGGATGATCCTGGCTGCGGTCCAGTTCTTTGGGAAGCCTGCCCCCACCTACGCCTCCGCCACCCTGGTCTTCACCTTCGACGGGGCTGCCGACGGGGTCGCGCCCAACGGTGCCGCCTTCGACGTGCGGGACATCGCGCTCGACGAGGTCCTTTCCGAGGGGCTCAAAAACGCGGCCTTGGCGGACAGGCTCACCCCTGAGCAGGTCCGACCCAACCTGGTGGTGAGCGGCGTCTATCCGGAGGATATGGCGGACCAGGTCATGCACTATGAGTCATTGCTGAACTTTACCGCCAGCCGGGAGACGACCATCGGAGATTACCATCCCACCACCTTCACCGTGGCCCTGTATGACGGCTTCGAAACGTCCCTGTCCAAATCGGAGCTCTCCTCCCTGTTGAAGGGCATCATGGATGCCTACTGTACCTATTTCGCCCAGGTGTATGCCTATGGGCTAGACGTGAACAACGCTGCCTTCTTCACGCTGGATGATTACGATTATCCGCAGCAGCTGCAGATCATAGAGGGGACCCTCTCCACCCTGGTGAAGTATGCCGATGAACTGTATGAAAAGGAACCCGCTTTCCGCTTGAACGGCGTCGGTTTCAACGACATCAGCGTGCGGGCCAATGCACTGATCGACAGCACCATCAGCCGGTTGAGCGCGGAGCTGACCATCAACGCCTTGACGCGGAACCCGGCCCGGCTGTTGAGCCAGTATCAGTTCGAGATCCGAACCCTCAACAATCAGCTGAACAAGCAGAACGAGGAGCTGAAGAAGCTGGATAAGCTGATCGATTCCTATGAGAAGAACGAGATCATCTATCTGAGCACCACAGACGCCCTCACGAAGATCGACGGTAATTCCTCCGAGACCTATGACGCCCTGATGGGGCGGCGTAAGGCGGTGGCCGATGGCATCACCCAGATCAATTACAATATCGCCAACTATCAGCTGCTGATAAACGATCTGCTGGGCGAGAGCGGCGAAACCAAAGCTGACCAGACCCCCGCGGTACCGGGTGAAGACGCCACGGAAATGGAAGTTGCCCCCACCTTGACCGAAGCGGAGCTGGCGGTTGCCAAGGCGGAAGCTGAGCAGAAAATGAGTGCGCGCCGTGAGTTGCTGGAGGAAAACATTCGCGCCCTCGTCGCCGACAGAGACGCCCTCCTTGCAGATTTCGATGCCATGGTAACGGCGTATAACCGTGAAAAGATCAATGAGTTGACCGTCACTGTCACGAAATATGACTATTGGACGCCCAGGCTCCTCTCCGGCGCGTTCATCAAAAAGGCCATCCAGACCGCCGGCCCCATCGTGGCCTTGGGCTTTATCGCCTGCATGGCCCTGATCGTCATCAGCCGTAGAAAGGAAGAAAAACGGGCGTTCAAAGCCTGATCCTTCCCCAAAATGCTAAGCCTCTTCCCACGGGAAGAGGCTTTTTGTTTTGTGTTTTCTGTATGGGTGAAGAGCGGTTCAGATGCTGGCCTTGTCGAAGCGGAAGCTCTGGGCGGAGTAGAGGCTGTGGCGGCCGCTGCAGGCGAAGCTTACGGCGGAAACCAGGGCAAAGAAGGGCATTCCCACGCCGCCAAAGAGCTCCAGGCTCAAAAGCACGCTGGCGATGGGGCAGTTCACCACGCCGCAGAACAGGCCCACCATGCACAGGGCCGCCCCAAAGGAGGGGGACAGGCCTATCAGTGGCCCCAGGAGGCACCCCATGGTGGCGCCTACGAAGAAGGAGGGGACGATCTCGCCGCCCTTCATGCCGCAGCCCAGGGTGATGGCGGTCAAAAGGAGCTTTACGAGCCCGTCATAGGGCAGGGCTGTTCCCGCGAGAGCCTCGGCAATCACGTCCGCCCCGGCGCCGTTATAGCGGCTGGTGCCGAGGAGCAGGGAGATGGCAGTCACCAGTGCGCCGCCCACGGCCACCCGCAGGTATCGGTTGGAGAAGAATCGGCGGAAGAGCCTGTGGGAACCGTGCATGACCTCACAGAAGAGGATGCTGACCAGGGCGCAGATCAGGCCCAGAAGGAGCACGGGCGGCAGGCTGACGTGGCTCAGGACCGGGACCTCCTGAAGGGCGTAGGCCTCTCCCACGGCCCCCAGCAGGGAGGCGATGTAGGAGGCGGTAAGGGAGGAAAGGATGCAGGGCAACACCGCCGTGGAGGAGATGACGCCCACGCTGGCCACCTCGATGGAGAACACCGCCGCGGTCAGGGGCGTGCCGAACACGGCGGAGAACACGGCGCTCATGCCGCATATGGTCACCAGCCGGGTCTCCCCCTCGCTGAGCTTCTGAGCTTCAAAAGCTTGCTGATGGCGGTGCCGAGGCCCCCGCCGATCTGCAGGGCGGCCCCCTCCCGGCCCGCGGACCCGCCGCAAAGGTGGGTGAGGAAGGTGCCGGAGAAGATCAGGGCCGAGAGCCGCGCAGGGACCGTTTCGTTCTCCGTGGTGGCTCGAAGCACCGCGTCGGTGCCCGGGTCCTTCTCCATCTTGAGCAGGGCGTAGAGGAACGCCGTCAACAGCCCCGCCACAGGCAGCAGATAGAGGAGCCAGGGGTGGCCCGTCCGAAGCCGGGTGGCCAGGGCGACGGCGTGATAGAACAGCGTGCCCACGGCGCCGCAGGTGAGCCCCACCAGCAGGGCCAGCAGGACGAATTTGCACAGGGTGCGGATGTAGGCAAGGGTGGCTTTCATGCCCTTAGTGTACCTGCTTTTTCGCGCTTCGTCAACAAAGGCGTGGTTGCTTTTTTGGCGCCGTGGCCGTATACTTGACCTATCAAAACAGGGGAGGAACGAACATGAAACGATCCGAGATCAACCGAGCGCTGAAGGAGATGGAGGCCATGTGCGTCCGGGAGCACTGCTATTTGCCGCCCTTTTGCCACTTCACGCCCGAGGAATGGCAGAGCAAGGGCCACGAGTACGACGAGGTCCGGGACTGCAAGCTGGGCTGGGACATCACGGACTACGGCAAGGACGACTTCGACCGGCTGGGCCTCAGCCTCATCACCATCCGCAACGGCAACCGGGCCATGGCGGACAAGTACCCCATGGTCTACGCCGAAAAGCTCCTGTATTTGAAGGAGGGCCAGTACTCCCCCAACCACTTCCACTGGTTCAAGACCGAGGACATCATCCACCGGGGCGGCGGCGTGTGCCTGATCCGGATCTACAACTCCCTGCCCGACGAGCGCATCGATTACGAGAACCCCGTGACGGTGAACTGCGACGGCCGCAAATTCACCGTGCCCGCGGGCACCCTCATCCGTCTGACGCCCGGGGAGAGCATCCACGTCCACCAGGGCCTCTACCACGACTTCCAGGTGGAGCCGGGCACCGGGCCGGTGCTCCTGGGCGAGGTCAGCCAGACCAACGACGACGAGCACGACAACCGCTTCGAGCCGCCCATGGGCCGCTTCCCCGCCATCGAGGAGGACGAGCCCCCCTACCGGCTGCTCTGCGGGGAGTACCCTGCGGCGAAATGAGATAAGGGACCCTGCAAACAGGCTTGATGCTGCTCGCACCAAGCCCTGTTTTGTTTATTGGATAAATTGTTTTACGCGTTCGGCTCCTATGCCTCGGGGGCGTTCAGGGCCGCTTCGGGGATCTGGAGGAGCTTGATGCTGTCGAACTGAGAGAGGACGATCTCCAGCACGGCGGTGGGGACTTCCAGGGTGATCCCGGCGTCCACCAGGCTCTGGCCGTCCATGTTCTGCTGAAAGGCGGCTGAGAGCATATTCCCCAGGGCAGAGGTCATGTCCACGACATACCGAACGGGCAGGCCGGTTTCCGCGTCGATCATGAAGGTCACGTCCATGTCGCCCGGGTTCAATAGGATCGCTTCGGTCATCTCGGCGCCAAAGCTGTTGGCCAGCGCCTCGCCAGCGCCGGCGTTACTCAGGACCTCCTGCAGGTATTTGCCCTCCACTTTACCGGAGTAGACCGTGGCGGGCCTGCCGTTCACCTGAGCGGTGCCGGTCTTTTGAATGTTGATGCCTGCATCGGTGAACAGGTGGAAGGTGGCGGCGGGGGATTGGGGCAGCGGGAAGCTCTGGGGATTGGTCTGCTTCTCCCAGGTCGCACCGTCGTCCTCGGAAAGGTACAGAATCGTATCCGTGCCGTCCTGGACCAAGTAGACGAGGCCGCGCATCTCCTGGCCCGGTGCGGACAGGGAGAGATCGAGCCGTGCCACGTTGGGGTCCCTGGTGGAGTCCATACCACAGGAAACGTCGATATTCATGGGCATGCTTTGTGGCGTCTCACCCATGGAGACGGTCACGTTGAATGCCATGTTCAGCTGTATATCCATGTGTATGCTCCGGGCCTGCTCCAGCTTGGCCATGGCATTGGCGGCGATCACGTCAAAGGGGACCTCCGTGGGCACGGGCGTGGGGGTCGGCGCCTTCGTGGGTTCAGGGGTGTCCGTAGGCGCGGGCGTCTCCGTGGGCGTGGGCTCCGGGGTGGGTTCGGCCGTGGGTGCTTCGGTGGTCTTCATCGTCGCGTTGGCAGCGGGTGTCTTCAGGCGCACGCAGGCGGTCAGGTTCAGGATCATCAACAGGGAAAGGGCAATGGAGATCGGTTTTTTCATGGATGCTCCTTTGTGTTTGGCAGGTGTGACGGGCGACGCCGGGGCGTCTCCTGCATATGGATAAAATCAGTATGGCATAGTCGAAAAAGCCTGTCAAGGGCGCAAAATCTGTTAGAATACAACAGGGATCGCGGTCAAGCCGCGATCCCTGTGTCTGCTGTTTTTGCCCTTATCCGATCTTCACGTATTTCTTGTAGATAAAGCCGGGTTCGCCATTGTAGTCCACCTTGATCCAGTTGCCGGAGCGGCCCAGCACTTTCCAGGTGGTGCCCAGATCGGCGGTCCCCAGCTTTGTGCTGTGGCTGCTGGCCTTGGCACGGACGTTCACGCATACCTTGCAGTTGACGATGGTGGCGTCCTTGCCAATGATGTCGCCATCCGGCTTGGTGGCGGAGATGTACTTGCTGAGCACGTAGGCCACGTCGCCCTTGTAGGAGATCTGGCTCCACTTGCCGCTGATGGCGGTGACGCTGACCTCTTCGCCACGCTTCAGAGTGCCCAGCTTCTTGCTCTTGCCGTTGGCCTTGGCGCGGACATTGGCATAGCTCTTGGCGCAGATATAGCCCTTCTCTCCGGGCAGGACCGGAGGCGTGGGCGGCGTATCTTCGCCGGAGATGGTCAGGTAGGAGGAGTAGATGTAGGCCTCATCGCCGGCATAGATCACCTTGGTCCACTTGCCGCTCTTGCCCTTGACCTCGAAGGTATCGCCGTTATACGCCACGCCCAGGATCTTGCTCTTGCTGCTGGCTTTGGCGCGGATGTTGACCCCGTTGGGGGCGTTGGTCACGGTAGCAGTCTTGCCGGTGGGCAGATCACTCTTCTTGGCTACCTTCACGAATTTTTTGTACACGAAGCCGGTCTTCGAGGAGGTGAACTGGATCTTGTACCAGTCCCCATCCTTGGCCAGGAGTTTGAAGACTTTGCCTCGAGGAGCTTCGCCCAGCTTTTTGCTATCGCTGGTGGCGAACTCGCGGACGTTGGCGGAGTTTTTGCAGTTGACGATGATCGCGACGCTGTCCTCGGTGATCTCAGGGTCGGCCATGGCGACAGGCGCTGCCCCCAGCAGCATCAGACCGACCAACAGAAGGCTGATCCATTTCTTCATCATGATTTTTTTCTCCTCTCTTTGCAAAGGTCGTGCCCCAAACAAGGCCCCCCTTTTAGTTTCATATCTATAATACCACAGATCTTTCGATTTGGATGCTATTTTGTTGTAAAAAAATTTAATTTTTTTTTTACAAATTACAGAAAAAGATGTCATGGGACCATTTGGCGGGGGCGACAGGGGCAAGCGAGCGCTTTTTTGACCCAGGATCGACGGCGGCGACCGGCTCGAAGCCTTTGCAAATGGGGAAAAAGAAGGATTGCAAAGCGGGGAAAAATGTGGTAAAGTATTGCCATAATAGAGAAGGTGTGGCCTTTTCTGTTATATACCCCCACTTCAACCCGTCCTACGGCACTCCACTTTATGCCTGGGAGGGGTCAAAGAAAGGAGAAATCCGCTTTGTTCAGCGGTGCGGCAGTGTGGAGACCTGCCGTAAAGTCCGGGAGATACAGCTGCTCCCGGGCGAGACGGGGACGCGAAGGCGGAACCGTTATGGGCAAGCAAGATGGCAACCGTACAACTCAAGAACATCAAGAAGGTCTACCCGTACATCAGTGGCGAGCAGAAGAAGAGCAAGAAGAAGGACGACCAGCCGGAGAAGAAGAAGGTAAACCTTCAGATCACGGATGAGGGCGTCGTGGCGGTGCAGCAGTTCAGCCTGGACATCGCCGACAAGGAGTTCATCGTCCTCGTCGGCCCCTCCGGCTGCGGCAAGTCCACCACGTTGCGCATGGTCGCCGGCCTCGAGGAGATCACCGACGGCGAGCTCTTGATCGACGGCAAGCTGGTCAACGACATCCCGCCCAAGGATCGGGATATCGCCATGGTCTTCCAGAACTACGCTCTGTACCCCCACATGACCGTGTACGAGAACATGGCCTTCTCCCTGAAGCTCCGCCATGTGCCCAAGGCCGAGATCGACAAGAAGGTCAAGGAAGCCGCGGAGATCCTGGACATCACCCAGTACCTCAATCGTAAGCCCAAGGCCCTGTCCGGCGGCCAGCGGCAGCGTGTGGCCATCGGCCGCGCCATCGTCCGCGCCCCGAAAGTGATGTTGATGGACGAGCCTCTGTCCAACCTGGACGCCAAGCTTCGTAACGAGATGCGTGCCGAGATCATCAAGCTCCGCAAGCGCATCGACACCACCTTCATCTACGTCACCCACGACCAGACCGAGGCCATGACGCTCGGCGATCGTATCGTCATCATGAAGGACGGGTACATCCAGCAGATCGGCACCCCCCAGGAAGTGTTCAACCATCCGGCGAACCTGTTCGTGGCCGGGTTCATCGGCATGCCGGTCATGAACTTCTTCGACGCGAAGCTGGTCCGCGAGGGCAGCAAGTACTTCGTGGAGGTGGGCGGCTACCGTCAGGAGCTCTCTCCCGACAAGGAGGAGCGGCTCCTCAACCACGACGTGCAGAGCCAGGAGATCACCCTGGGCGTGCGTCCCGAGCACACGGACGTCAACGACGAGGGCGTGGCGGCCCGGGTGGACGTGGCCGAGATGATGGGTTCCTCCGTGCACCTGCACGTGAACGCCGAGGGCCACGACGTGATCATCATCGTGCCCACGGTGGACATGAAGGGCAACTACGAGATGGGCGACACGGTCCACTTCTCCTTCGACGGCAAGGTGGCCCACGTCTTCTCCAAGGAGACCGAAAAGAACCTGGAGTTCTGAAGCTAAACGAACGAAAACCGGCTGGATGGACATCCAGCCGGTTTTTTATATCCTTGTGTTTATCGGGAGGTATGTTTGGCCAAGGTCTCCATGAGCCAGAGGCCCGTCTGGGTGTAGTCCTCCGAAACGAAGCCGCTGTACTTGGGCACCGTGGACCGGACGGCAGAACAGGGCTCGGCCACCTTGGAGAAGGTCCACATGCAGTAGGAGATGTGCTCCCGCTCCAGAAGCTCGATCCACAAATCCGCGCTCTCCAGATCCCGAGGGAAGCCGCCGTTGGCCGCCGTGACGCCGTACTCCGTGACGAAGATGGGCAGGCCCTGGGCGCTGGCCTCCGCCACCGCATTCCGGGAGTCCTCCCCATGGCTGGCGGCGTAGAAGTGCAGGGTGTAGAGGATGTTCTCATAGTCCAGCGGGTCCGCCAGCACGGATCTGAGGTCGCTGGACCACTGGGGATCGCCTACGATGATGAGGGCCTTGGGGTCCTTCTCCCGGATGACGGGGATGACCTCGTCGGCATACCGTTTCACAGCGGGCCAGTCCACGCCGTTGGGCTCGTTGCAAATCTCATAGAGCACGTTGTTGTAGTCCTTGTACTTCTCCGCCATGCGGCTGAAGAAGTCCTTGGCCTGGTCCACGTACTGGTTGGGGTCCCCGTCGCTCAGGATGTGCCAGTCGATGATGGCGTACATGTCCTGCTGTCGAGCCAGCTCCACGCCCTTGAAGATGTCTGCCTCATAGCGCTCCCTGTCGCCGCCGGTGCAGTAGCCCATGACGCCCACGCCGTGGGTGTACATGGCCAGGCGGAACACGTTTACGCCCGCATCCCGGGACAGCTCCTCGAACAGCTTTTCGTTGAGAAAGGATTCCGTCACGATAAGATCATGGGTGCTGACGCCCCGAAGGATGGCCGGCAGACCGTCCTCACCGCACAGCTTCCCGTCCACCACCTGAAGCTTCCCGCAGGAGGAGGGCCGGGCACGGCCGTCGTCGTACACCTGGGGCGCGGGTTCGTCCCCTTCGGAGGCCGCCGCCGGAGCCAAGGCATATCCCGCGAAAACGGCGAGCAGCAGCGCCGCCATCAGAAAAAGAGAAATCGTTTTTTTCATCCGTAACCTCCCTGGTCAGGTCTTTTTGCATCCTGTACAGTGTTCCAAACGAATCCACCTTTGGAAAGACGGTTCGCCGATCGTGATACGTCAGCCCTCCACTTCCGCCAGGGTAGGCATGGCGGGGATGGCCCCATGGCGGCTGGTGGTGATGCTGGCCGCCTTGTTGGCAAAGGCCAAAATGCGCTCCAGCTCGGGGACGGTGAGCTGGTCCAGAGAGTCGAGCTTCACCAGTTGAGACAGGGCCGCTCCGAAGAAGGTGTCCCCGGAGCCGTTGGTGTCCCCCACCTTGCAGGGGACCCCGGGCACGTGGCCCGTGTGGCCGTCGAAGCGGTAGAAGGCGCCCTCGGCCCCCAGGGTCA
>JAEEGF011220363.1_pt1 | contig 11876 bp, 7 predicted proteins | sample 9134171 | NCBI WGS metagenome assembly JAEEGF01 (sample SAMN16246542, study PRJNA631951) | gut metagenome | biome: gut microbiome; feature: rumen; material: AP-attached | host: Bos | place: Iran: Karaj | collected 2018-10 | reverse complement strand
TGAAACAGACCGTAGCAGTATCTGAAAAAGCCAAAGCTGAAATGGAACAGGTAGGCGCGGCTATGAACGAAATCTTGGACAACATGTCCCAGTTACAGTCTGCCATCAATAAAGTAGGCAACGCTTCCGAAGAGATTACCAATATCATCGGTCTGATTGGTGAGATTGCTTCCGAAACCAACCTCTTATCCCTCAATGCTTCTATTGAAGCTGCCAGAGCCGGAGAAGCAGGTCGTGGTTTTGCAGTAGTAGCTTCCGAAATCGGTAAACTGGCTACCAACAGTAGCGACTCCGTAGAGAAGATTTCTAAGCTGATTGAAGAAATCCACAGTCTCATTGGAGACGCTGTAGCTCAGGCAGACAGAAGTGCCGCAAACGTAAACGAAAGCAGTACCTCCATCCATGGTGCAGTAGATACCTTTGATGAAATCTATCGAAACATCGAAGAAACCAACACCATGATTCAGGAAGTATTAGATAAGATTGAAGAAGTAGATTCTGTAGCTACCAACGTAGCTGCTGTATCCGAAGAGCAGGCTGCAAGTTCTGAAGAAATCCTGTCCACTTCAGAAACCATGGTGGAACAGGCTAACCACATCACAGAGAACAGCCAGCTTGTAGCTGCTGACTCCGAAGATTTGAAGAAGTCTTCCGAACGCTTGGCAGAACATGTCAGCAAGTTCAAAATCGATAAAGTAAATACAAAGGAGGTAGAATAATCATGAAAAAATTACTTGCTTCCTTATTGATTGCCGCCATGTCTTGCACGTTACTTACAGGATGTGGCTCTGGAAAGGGATCCGCCTCTGCAGGAGGCACAAAGCTCTTCCTTTCCTATACCACGGATGATTTCCGTCAGGCTTTTGCAGATGCTGCATCTGCCGAAGCTCAAGCACAGGGCGTTACCCTTACCTTAAGTCCTAATGATGCAACTGTGGAAGAACAGGTTGCTTCTATTAAGAAGGCTGTAGCCGATGGAGCTACCGCAATCCTATGTATTCCTGCCAATGCATCCACTGCGCAGGAACTGGAAGTAGCAGCCAATGGGGTTCCGATTATTTTCTGTAACTCCAAGCCGGATGAAGATTATATGAAAGCTGACAAATACATCTATGTAGGCTCCAGCGAAGAACAGGCAGGTCAGTTCCAGGCAGAACGCCTCATAGCAAATAATCCCGGTAAAACCAGTTTCGACATTGTCATGTTCAAGGGCCAGAAAAACCACTCCGGTGCAGTAGGACGTGAAAATGGCTTTAAAAATACCATGAAAGACAACGGTATTCAGGTAAATTATGTATTTGATGATTATGCTGATTGGAGCGATACCATCGCTGCCGAGAAGTTTGAATACTTCCTGAAAACCGGACAGCACTACGATGCAATCGTTTGTCACAACGATACCATGGCAGTAGGTGTTGCTACTTACATGAAAAATCATGGCATCGATACCTCTGCGTTTCCTGTATTCGGTGTAGATGCCACTGCAGATGGCATCGCCGCTTTAGAGGACGGCAGACTTGCTTTTACCGTTTACCAATCTGCAAAAGGGCAAGGCAGTGCAGCTGTACTTGCCGGCATTGCTCTCAGCAAAGGACAGTCCGTAAAGGATATCGAAGGAGTAGATTCTACCAACACTTATATCTATGTTCCTTTCGAACCGGTTGACAAATCCAATGCAGCAAACTATAAATAAATAGTATGCATCAAGCAGGGGCCCTGATGGGCCCCTGTATTTTTGAGGGAGTATTTATGAATAGTAAAGACAAAATGAAACCTATGTTGTTTAGTACGATGAAGCACTATTCCGGTAAGCAGTTCGCTACTGACGTAGTATCCGGTATCATCGTCGCCATCATCGCCTTACCCCTGTCTATTGCCCTTGCATTAGCTTCCGGTGTAGGCCCTCAGGAAGGTATCTATACTGCTATCGTAGCAGGCTTTTTGATTTCCTTCTTTGGTGGTTCTCGTGTGCAGATTGCAGGTCCTACTGCAGCCTTTGCTACCATCGTAGCCGGCATCGTTGCAAAAAGCGGTATGGAAGGCCTGATGCTTGCTACTATCCTGGCAGGTATTCTTTTGGTGATTATGGGTCTCCTGAGACTCGGAGCCTTGATTAAGTTTATTCCTTATACCATTACCACCGGTTTTACTGCCGGTATCGCCATCACCATCGTAGTAGGCCAGTTAAAAGACTTCTTCGGTCTGACTTATCCTACAGGTACTGTTACTATCGAAACGACCCAGAAGGTATCCGCTGTCGTAAAGAACTTCGGCACCTTAAATCCGTATGCCCTTTTAGTCGGCTTGATTTCTTTGGCCATCCTCATTGTATGGCCCAAAGTAAGTGATAAGATACCGGGTTCTCTCATTGCCGTTATCGTAGGCATCCTTATGGTGAAACTCTTAAATCTCCAGGTAAATACCATCGGTGATTTATATACCATCAGCAATCAGTTGCCTACCTTCCATATGCCAAGCTTCAGCATCACTGCAATCAGAAACGTTGCGCCGGATGCCTTTACCATTGCTATCTTGGCAGCCATTGAGTCCCTGCTTTCCTGTGTAGTGGCAGACTCCATGATCAACTCCCATCACCGTTCCAATATGGAACTGGTAGCCCAGGGTGTTGGTAATATCGGTTCTGCCTTGTTTGGTGGTATTCCTGCTACAGGCGCCATCGCTCGTACTGCAGCCAATATCAAAAACGGCGGTCGTACCCCTATTGCAGGCCTTGTACACTCTATCGTGCTGATTCTGGTGTTGGTCATCCTGATGCCGTATGCAGCCTTGATTCCTATGCCTACCATTGCCGCTATCCTTTTTATGGTAGCTTACAATATGTGCGGCTGGCGTACCTTCTCTCACTTATGTAAGACTGCGCCAAAGAGTGATATCATCGTCCTTGTTACCACCTTCGTGCTGACAGTGGTATTCGACCTGGTAATCGCTATCGAAATCGGTATGGCACTTGCTATCATTCTTTTCATGAAGAGAATGAGCGAAGAGTCACAGATCAAAGGTTGGGTATCCTATGATCCGGAAGAAGATCCGGACGGTATGAACCTGAGACCACTGCCAAAGCAGCTTCGTGTTTATGAAATTTCCGGTCCTATGTTCTTTGGTGATGCAGAGCAGATTGCCGCCATCGAATTCGGTGAAGATACAAAAGCAATTATTCTTCGTATGCGTGGTGTTCCCGCTTTGGATGCAACTGCCATGCACTCTTTGGAAGAGTTCCATAAACGTTGCGTAAAGAAAGGGGTTACCCTGATTTTCTCCCATGTGAATGTACAGCCTATGCACACCATGGAAAAAGACGGATTCATTGAAACAGTTGGAAAAGAAAACTTCCGTCCACACATCGATGATGCCATCGACTATGCAACGGAAGTTCTAAGCAAATAATATAGTTTTATTCGGATTCTACGTAATCCTTTACACAGAACAAGTATTGAGTCGCCCTGGTGTCCCCTATGGTCATCAGGGTGAATTCTTTTTTCTTATAATCCTGCCCTAACTGCTTTACCCGAAAAACGTGACTGATATATCCCTCTTCACTCTTTGCAATACGCTTTTTCAGTGTGGAAAGGTTCAAGAACTCCAAATAGTTTTCCTGTTCCTCCTGAATCACGTTTCTATGTGCAAATTCCTCTGTAGACTTTTTGAGATCATGAAGTTCTGAATCCTTGATTTCCTGGTACGCAAAACGTCCCAGAATCGGTATTACATGATTACTCTTAGTGTCAAATAGACATACCGTCTCAAAAAGATGACTTAAATCTCGAAGCTTATCATCTAGCTTATGTGCTTCGCTTCCTGTACCTTCTTTGCCTAAATTATGAATCGTACCTTCTATCAAGAACCGTCCATTTTTCTCCGCTACAACCCTGCCTTTAAAGAAAAAGTAACTGCCATTTGCAGAATAGTAAAAGCTCTTCTCTTTTCTATCCTGTTTCATAGTCTTAAAAATCGCCTTATAGCGGGAAATAAGCGGTGTAGGGGTGTGATATACCACCTGGTCTATTTCTTCCAGTGTCATATCTTTCATACCGATCTCGTCTCGGTAGGCCTCGTTCATGTAAAGGGTAGAAAACTCCCCATCTACTTCCTCTACCAATTCTAACGGCATATCCGTGTGCTTTGCTAAATAGCTTGCCACATCATAATAATCCTGCCACTCTGTTCCTTCTACCTCGAGTCCCTTTTCGTTTATATTGTCCAAGAATTCCTTTTTGGGCATAGGCTTTCCATAGTAGTATCCCTGGATTTTGCCACATCCGATACTGCGCAGGAACTCCACCTGTTCTTCAGTCTCCACGCCTTCAGCCAGTGTCCTGGCACCGATATCTTTTACCATTATCACTGCTGACCTCATAATGTCCTTTGCCTTGGCGGTAAATGGTCTCAGGAAATTCATATCAAATTTCAGCAGGTCGAATTGATAATCCTTTAGAAGCGTCAAGGAAGAATAGCCGCTGCCAAAATCGTCCATCCAGATTTCAAAGCCGGCTCTTCTAAACCTGCGCATGACATTTTTCATCAGTTCCTTATCCGACACAATCATGCTTTCTGTCACTTCGATATGGATTGCCTCCCTGGGAATGTCATACTTCTTAACGGCATCCTCTACCACTTTCACCATATCGCATAACAGGAAATCCAACCTGGAGAAATTGACTGAAACCGGGAAAATATCTCCACCTTCATCGATTCTTTCCCTAATATTCTTGCAAACCTCTTCTACTACGTATCTATCCAGCTTATGGATTTGATTATGCTGCTCCAAAACAGGTATAAACTCATCCGGCCGAATCATACCCAAATCCGGATCTTCCCATCTGGCCAAAGATTCACAGCTACAAAGCTTTCCTGTCAAAGCCCGCACTACCGGCTGATAGTACACTTTAATCCAACCTTTTCGTATGGCAGTATCGATATTTTCCAGAACGTAATGTGACTCCCGCTCATGTACTTCTTGTTCCACCACGAAAACATAAAAAATGTCCCCTTCCTCAGGATCATGCACAAGTGCCCCATAATCCTCAAGATAGCGGACTTTTCCCAATTTTGTTCTGATATTGTAAAAAACATGGTCAAACTGACCATCAGACTTCAAAATCTGGTGATCAATCTGGTGCTGGATTTCATCAATAGGGGTATCATTTACAACCCCATCAAAAGAGCCATGCACAAACTCCATAAAATCTGCAAAGTCTGCGCAATCAAATAAACGAATCATGTTCTGATTCGCAAATAAAATCTCATGGCCCTCAGCAGCGCGATAAATGAACGCTCCTCCGGGCATGCGGTCCATAAAGGTTTCCACAATACTTGTCCTGACCGTAGGATTCTCATTCATGCTATACAATTCCCCTTTTACTCAGTATAGCATGTGAAAAACCGGATTTGACATTGTATAAACATTAAATCTTTATAAACACGTTATTAACGAAATGGATTGTAAAATCTACCGCCATTTAAGTGATTTAGATACAGCGACGCACATAGCAATAGTGCGCAAACGATCATAGAAGCATAGTCTGCAACCCGAAAAGGTCTGGCCATATACCAGGTGCGCTTCTTATTCTTTCCAAAGCCTCTTAGTTCCATGGCATTGGAGATGATTTCGATACGATCCATGCTGGTAAGAATCAGTGGCACTAATATGGCAGAAGCGGACTTTAATCTTTGCACCAAAGATGCCTTTTTACTGAGTTCGATGCCTCTGGCCTGAGAAGCCTGACTGATCTCATGATACTGCTTTTGCACATCCGGGATATAGCGAAGGGCAAGGGCTACGGAATAGGCTACCGAATAACTCACACCGATTTTATTTAAGGATGCCGCAAATTCGCTGGGATTCGTAGTGGTGACAAAAAGCAGCACGATGGGAATCGTGGCAAAATACTTCAAAATATAATTAAACTGGAAGAAAGCCTGCTCCAAAGTAGGGGCATATCTACCGCTTGTCCCCCACAGGTAGGTACAGGTTCCATACACTTCTGTCCCGTGATGTGGAGAGAATAAATACAGCAAGATAGTATTTAATACCAAAAATACCAGCGTAAAGCCCAGCATAAAAGACACATCTTTTACATGGATCTTACCAACCACAAAAAGCAGAATGCCGCCAACAGAAAGTGTCAGCAAAAGTCTGGTGTCGTAAGTGGTCATGGCTGCGAAACTCCAAAGCATGAGACACACCAGCTTTGTTGCTCCGGTCAAATCATGAACCGGGCTCTTCCTCTCAATATAATTAAATAGATTGGTCATGTTTTCTTACAAACTCCCTCTCATAATCGATAAATCCTTGTACAAAAGCGGTACCATCCTCTATGCCACAGGCAAGGGCCAGTAAATACAAAGAAGTTTCTTTCAGGCTAGCAGCCTTCACGATTTCTGCATCCGTTAGGATTTCTGCGCAACTTCTATCCGCAATAATCTGTCCCTTTGAGAAAACGATGCCTCTGCCGGCATACTCCAGCATCAAGTGCATATCATGAGTAATCATCACGATAGTGATGCCCTGTCTGTTGATTTTCTCCAGGAACTCCATAATATCCGTGTAATGTCTATAATCCTGACCTGCTGTTGGCTCATCCAGAATAATCATAGAGGGCTGTAATACCAAAATCGAAGCAATGGTCACACGCTTCTTTTGGCCATAGCTCAGGGCAGAAATCGGCCAATTACGCATGGTCCACAAACCACAAATCTTCAGGGCTTCATCGACTCTACGACCTATTTCCTCTTCCGGCACCCCTCTGGTCTCAAGTCCCAAAGCCACTTCTTCCCGAATCATGACCTTGGATATCATCTGGTTCGGGTTCTGCATGACATAACCTACATGCTCAGCTCGCTCTTTGATGCTCAGCTCCGTGAAATCTTCTCCGGCAAAGTGAATCTCTCCTTCGCTCTCCTGCTCCATGCCGCATACCACCTTGGAAAAGGTAGACTTTCCTGCTCCATTGGTACCGACGATAGCCACCATCTCTCCCTTTTTAATCTGGACAGAGATATCCCGTAAGGTCTTTCGTTGCATCTTTTCGTAAGTAAAAGAAATATCCTTTACGTCCAGCAACGTTTCTTCCGTCACTTCTTTTGCCGGTTTTCTATGGGCATGGAACCAGTTTCGAACAGCTTCCTTATGCTGATCCGTCAGCATCAAATCAGGTAAGCTGGATGGATGAAGCTCCGGTGTAATCTGTACTCCTGCATATTTTAGCGCAGTGATATAAAGAGGCTCTCGTACCCCCACTTCTGCCAGATACTTACCGGAAAGCAGCTCATCCGGTGTGGTATCTACCACGATGCGGCCCTCATTCATCAGCACCACTCGATCTACCGGTCTATGTAGCACATCTTCCAGACGATGCTCGATGATAATTACCGCTGCACCTGTCTGCTTCTGCATCTCATCGATTAGCTCAATGGCCTGCTTACCTGTAGCCGGATCCAGATTCGCCAGCGGTTCATCAAAAAGTAATAGATCCACATCATCTACCAGAACACCACCTACAGAAACCCTCTGCTTCTGTCCGCCGGATAATTCGCCCGGTGCATGGTGCATCACTTCTTTTAAATCCACCATATCGGCCACTTCCTGGACACGCTTTTTCATATCTGCCTGGGGGATGCAGTCATTTTCCAAGGCAAAAGCCAAATCCTCTGCCACAGTCATGCCTACAAATTGGGCATCACTATCCTGCAACACGGTACCCACCAGATGTGAGATATCGAAAAGACTCTGCTCTCTGGACTCCTTTTCTCCAATGATCAAAGAGCCTGTCATCTCTCCCTTATAAGAAAAAGGAATCAGGCCATTCATGCAATGCACCAGAGTGGACTTGCCACAGCCTGAGGGACCTGCAATCAGTACCTTCTCCCCCTTTTTAATCTGGAAATTGATATCATACAGGGTAGGCTTTGCCTGGGCTCTATATTGAAATCCAAAATTTTTAAATTCTAATACTTTTTCTTCCATAGCCACAATATTATAACACAAAAATAGCCGGCCTTCTGTCCTTACGGGCAAAAGGTCGGCTTCTTGTTTGACTTTAGTTTTCTTCTGTCAGGCTACCTTTCTTCGGAATCGCTTTTGCATAAGCGATGCAAAGAAGTGTACCTACGATAGCGGTAGTGATGATATTCACTACAGCACCGGTTACACCCTGCAGATAAACCTTATTTGCAGGCTCGCTGTAAATCAGGATATCCAATGTAGGTGCTACGACTACCCATGCAAGTACATGTGCTACCACCTGACCTACGTTGAAGTTAATGATTGCTTTGCTATCGAATTCACCCTCGTCGATTTTCAATCTGCCGGTGATGAATCCCATCATGCAACCAAATACTGCGGAAGCGATTACCCAGCTCCACCATACGCCCCAGCCATAGCTGAAGTCGATGAAGAAGTGACCAATCAAACCAGCCAGCAATCCGGCGATAGGACCAAAAACTGCGGCAATAAATGCCAAGAGACCATACTGAATAGAAATATTCGTATTCGGTACAGGGCTTGGAATTGCTACGAATCTACCAAGCACAAAGAAAAGTGCAGCGCCGATACCTGTAGCAACGATGGTTTTTACAGAAAATTTTTTCATGTAACTATCTCCCTTCCTTGAGTTTTACTCTAAGTCTTCCTCGCTATTTTAGCACGTTTTTATCCTTATGAAAACAATTCCAAAATAGCATCTTTCAAGTTTTCGGAGATATTTTTACGACGCACCAACCCCTCCAAATCCTGTGCATCGATTTTCACAGATATGGCATCCGTTAATTCTCTGTATAAGCTTTCTTTCAAATCATATCCGATTTCGCTTCGTTTTAATAATTCAAAAAGCTCTGCCTTTGTATCATTGGCAACAATTTCCACACCGGTTAGTTTATGTTTTGCGCCTACTGTCACATCCAGTTCTTCCATAGGAATCGTCAGCATATGTCTCTTCGCATCATAGGGATAATCCCCCATAGGTCCAACTCCCAAGATATGGAATGTCACCTTGCGTTTCTTAGGAAGCAAATCCACATCTCCCCTAGCAGGCTGAATACTAAGTTTCAGTGTGCCGCAAGCCTCATCATAGGTTTGGCAGAACTCAGTAAAGACGCCTGCCCCCTGCATGTAGGCGTTGGACTTGCCATCGTCTTCGAAAAGGGTATAGGTTCCATCTGCTCCTGCAGCCACATAGATGTCCAATTCTTCCGGCAATTCACCTACCATCTTTGTATGGCTTGTCTGCATCGGTAGGATGGTTCCACGTTTCATCAGGACAGGCATAGAGGCTAAACTACGGTATAGTTTTCTGGTTTTTTCTCCGGTATAGACGTGTCCTGTAAAATAATCAATCCACTGTCCCTCCGGGATATAAGCCTGCACACTTGCCATCTGTAATTCCGGATTCTGCTTTTCCGTAATCGCGTATACCAATAAGTCTTCTCCGAAATAATAGCCATTCCGTACTTGATAAGCATCTTCCACCTCCGGATTGCGATAGTATACCGGCTGAATCAATGGCACATCCTCTTTCCAAGCCTGATAGTTGGCTGTATACAGATACGGTATCATTGCTTCCCTTAGCCGCATGAAATCGCCAACAATGCCTCTCATAGGCTGAGGCAGGTTCCATGGTTCCTTGAAGAAGAAAGGGTTCAAAGAGCTATGCAGTCTCATAATCGGTGAAAAAACACCAAACTGCACCCATCTGGTAGTGCGCTCTGTATCCTCGTTACCATGCATATGTCCACCGATATCGTGACTCCACCAGCCATACCCTACATTTGAACTGGTAGCGGTAAAGAACGGCTGACATTCTAAGCTTTCCCAGGTAGCATGGGTATCCCCGGAAAAACCGATTGGATATCTATGGCTACCAAGTCCCGCAAACCTGGAGAAAATCATGGCTCTTTTGCCACGTCGCAGCTGGTCTAGGTAATGGTAATGGTTCAAAATCCAAAGCGGGTCTACCGCTCCCTGTTTTGCCTTGGTGCCCTGCTGCCAATCGATCCACCAAAAGTCCACACCGTCTGCTTCGTAAGGCTGCATTACCTCTTCGAAATAAGCATCTACAAAATCCGGATTCATAAGGTCAAATTCCACAGGTTCTTCTGTGGCAGGATCAATTCCCATGCGTCTGGCAACCTTATCGTACATGCACTCAAAAGCTCGGATTCCGTCAGCAGGATGCAGATTTAATGTAACAGCTTTCCCTTGCTCATGCAGTGTCCTTAAGAATCTCTTGTAATCCGGAAAATACTCCGTATTCCAGGTATATCCTGTCCATCCGCTTCCATACTTCGGATCCACCTTAGTCAAATGCCAATCCATGTCTATAACTGCTACACGGATAGGAATATCTTCTTCTCTGAATTTTTCCATCACATCCAGATAGCTTTTCTCTGTATATCTCTCATACTTGCTCCACCAGTTACCTAGCGCGTATCGAGGAATCATCGGTGTCTTTCCGGTGAGATGGTAGAACGCTTTCAAAGCTTTCAAATATTCTTTTCCATACCCCCAGAAGTATAAATCTGTTTCCGGATGAACCCTGTCCTTAATCTCGTCTCCATCCAGCTCGCAAGAATCTCCATCTTCAAAGAACGCATACCCCTGTCTGGAAAAAAGTCCCTTCCCATAGGGAATGTTGCCATTGGTTTCATCCAGAGTGCGAACTGTTCCAAGCAGATTCCACCCATTCTCTCCATAGTTCCAAGTCACATCACTATGTAGCAGCTTAATTTGTAAGCCTCTAGGAGAAAATGCCCTTTTGTCATATGTGACTTCCAAAGCCTCTGTACAAAAGTGCAACTGTTTTTCCGTATCCTCCATGATTTGATAGGTAACCCTTGGAAAATTTCTGTTTAAAACCACCTGGGTGGCATTGTCTGTAAAATGTCCACTTTCCTCATACTCCAGACGGAGCAAGCTCTCTGTCAGTATACTGATTCGAAAGCTTGCTCCCTGAATGATGTTTTCTTGTGGACAAAGGGGATGTGCTTCTAATGCTTTCACGATTCGTCCTTCCTTTGTCGTTTTTGTTTTATTTATTTGCCATATAGGTCTTATAAGCGTCCTGCTGAATCTGGATGAAATTCTCATAACCCATATTTTTCAATGTAGAGATGTAATCATCCCACTGCTCTTCAATACCACCTTCTGTTACCCATGTTGCCTGATTAGAAGATACATAAGCATCGATATCAGTGAAAAGAGTAGAAAGTGTGTTCAACTGTTCTGTGGTATAGCTTACGTTTGGATATGCCTCTTTGGCATACTTTTTCATTTCGGCATCCAGTGCCAGTTTAGATGCATCACCGTTTTCAGCAGCGTAGCTTACTTTATCGTTAAATCCCTCTTTTACATATTTCGGTCCGAAATCTCTAAGAGATTTGATCCATGCATGGGTGTCTGCAGAGTTACCATCTGTAGGCTCCAGAACTGTGTAATTTCCATTCTCATCTTTATCTACACCGATTCCAAAGCTTCCATAGAAATTCTGAATAGAAGCATCTTCTGTATAGAACTTATCTACCCAAGCAAGAAGCGGACCAGGGTTCTTGCATGCACTTGTTACGACAAATTCGTAGCGGCTATAGTTCCAGTGTTCCGGATCTGCAGAGATGTACTGTTCCCCACTTGGTCCCTTTAATGCAGGCAAAGCTACATACTGGCTTGCATTTGCACCGAAAGTTGAGTCAGCTGTCCAACCTGGAGCAACACCTACGATAGGTGTTTCACTCATGAGTTTTGCATCACGCATGGAAGCATCTTCTGTGAAAAGTTCCGGATCAATAAGTCCCTTTTCAAAGCATTCATGCATCCATTCCACACCTTCTTTGTAGTTCTCTGTGGTAGGCAGATATACCGGCTCGCC
>JAEEGF012346948.1_pt1 | contig 11877 bp, 9 predicted proteins | sample 9134171 | NCBI WGS metagenome assembly JAEEGF01 (sample SAMN16246542, study PRJNA631951) | gut metagenome | biome: gut microbiome; feature: rumen; material: AP-attached | host: Bos | place: Iran: Karaj | collected 2018-10 | reverse complement strand
CATGATACATTGAAAAAGGCGGTAGCGGAAGTCAATGAGGTCAAGAAAGAGGATCCGGAAGGTGCCGAGATCTTAGGCATCCATTTCGAAGGACCTTATCTTGATGTCAAATACAAAGGCGCCCAGCCGGAAGAATACATCGTCAAGGGAACGGTCGAAGAGTTCAAGGAGTATCAGGAGGCCTGCGGCGGTCTGATCAGGATCATCACGATGGCTCCGGAACACGATGAGGGTTTCAAGCTGACCAGATATTGCGCGGAAACGGGTGTCTGCGTCTCGATCGGTCATACCGATACGACTTATGAGACGGCGATCATGGCTTTAGCTAATGGTGCAAAAGGTTTTACTCATACCTACAACGGCATGACCTCTTTATCACATCGTGCCAATGGTGCCGTCGGTGCTGCTTTCAGAAGCCATGACACCTATGCGGAATGCATCTGCGATGGCAACCATTCAACATTGGCAGCCTTGAATATCTTCTTCAGGGAGAAAGGCAATTTCGGGGTCATGATCACTGATTCTCTCATGTGCAAGGGCTATGAGGTCGGCTCCGTCTTTGATTTCGGCGGTCAGGACGTCGAGATCTATCCTGACGGTTCAGCACATATCACGACCGGAAAGAAACAGCTTGCCGGTTCTACCCTGAAAGTCAACGAAGGACTCAGGATCCTGGTCGAAAAGGCCCTGGTCCCATTTGAGATCGCTCTCGATGCCTGCACGATCAACCCGATGCGCTATCTGGGCATGGATGATCACAAAGGCCGGATCAAGGCCGGTTTTGATGCGGATATCGTCGTCCTGAAAGATGATTACTCAGTCGTTGAAACTTATTGCCGAGGAAAGGCACAATTATAGAAGAGGAGGTCCTCTTCTTTTTACTATGAGGAAACTGTTTGTACTGTTAAGTGTGGCCATCCTGTTATTGAGCGGCTGCAGAGCAACAGAAAAGCGAAATGAAAGAATGACTATCAAAGATCTGCAGAATAAAGAGCCCCGCTACGAAAAGCTGGACGCTGTCAGATATTATACAGGCGGAGGCATGGATGGCTCGATAGAGGATATCGAGATCTTTGCTGAAGATGGAAGATTATATGGTCAGATCCGTGAACTGGCTTATTACGGTATACCGACGAGAGTTAGAAGATATCTTCTAAAAGATGAAGTCATGAAGGATCTTGAAGAGTATGTGAGGCTCTATAATCTTTCGATCTGGGATGAACTGGAGAAAAGCGAATTGATCGCTTTAGATGCGCCGACGACTTCTTATACTCTCACCTTTAACGATGGCGATGATAAGGCATGGGTGAATATAAGTGAAGATCTGATCCTTCCTGAAGGAGCTTATGATATCTTGAAAGGTCTGCTCAAACTGATGAGGGATCACATCGGTAACGGACAGCTGATCGATGCCTATCAGGGCGATCTTACAGATGATAAGCAGATCCATGTCGCAAGGCAGATCACAAATACGGACGAAGAGATCGAATTTCTCTTACACGGTCACTGGCATAATGGCCAGTATTACATAGAGATCGATGATGATGAACTTAAGACCGGTTTTGATGATGAGACCGACAATGGACCATATCATCTGAAGCAGACCGTCAATGAACCATATAAGGACTATGACTGCGGCTTCTATCGGGTCTATGAAAACAATGACCGGCATCTCTATCTGCTGCTGCAGGACTTCATGCTCATCATTGAAGATGATGAGGGCAGGACGTTCATATTGGATCGATAAAAGCAGCACGGCAGCAAGAAGAAAGAGCTATGCAAGTCTTTCTGCCAGAAAAGTCAAAGAAAAAGCTGTTACGCATTGTGAAACAGTTATGTGTGACAGCTTTATTATTGTTCTTTTAATGGTTCTATCTCACCGGCTTTGGTCAGGGCCATCCTGGTGAGCGAAGGCCCGACGAGTTCATAGATCAGCACGGAAAGAAGAATGACGTTTCTGATCAATGAGCCATGATCAGCCCCAAGTACCTGAGCACTGTTGACCATACCCAAGGCGACACCGGCCTGCGGGAACAGTGTGAAGCCAAGATATCTGACGATGTTTTCGTGCAGCTTCATGGCTTTGGCAGGGATCGATGAGCCGAAATATTTGCCGCAGCAGCGCATGACAATGTATATGGCACCGATCAGTAATGAGCTCGGCTGCGTGAAGACTTTAAGGTCAAGTTCAGCGCCGCTGAGGACGAAGAACGCGACATATAAAGGTGCGGTCCAGCGATCTGTCTTTTCAAAGAGATCTTCGGCATAAACTGAAGTATTGCAGAAGACCGTGCCCATCATCATCAGTACCAGCAAAGAAGAGAAGGAGATCTTCACCGGTCCTAGTGTATAATGCTGGGCAGAAAAAGCGATCGCCAGCAGGACGAAAGTGATCGTCATTGCCATGCGGTGGTCGTTGGAGAAGAAGATCTTTTCTAACTGGGTCAGCAGATAACCAAGGATCGAACCCAGGATGATCGAACAGATGATCTCTAAAAGCGGATTGACGATGATCGAGACAAAATTGAGATCGCCGCCGTTAATGGCTTGCGCAATGCCCAGCGAGATCGCAAAGATGACCAGACCGACTGCATCATCCAAAGCCACGATCGGCAACAGAAGATCCGTGACCGGACCGTGTGCCTTATACTGTTTGACGACCATCAGAGTAGCAGCCGGTGCTGTCGCAGAAGCGATGGCACCTAAAGTGATGCAGACCGGGATCGGCAGAATTTCATCGCCGAGAACAAAATGCAGAGCGATCAGAGCGATATCGACCAGAACTGAAGCCATCAGGGCCTGCATGATGCCGATGACGATCGTTGCTTTGCCCGAATGAGCGATCTTTTCCATCTTGAATTCCGCACCGATCGAAAAGGCAATGAAGCCTAAAGCGACGGTGGATATAATTCCGAGACTTTCAACTTCGGCGAAACTCTTGAATCCTATTCCTTCTAAACCAAGTCTTCCCAGACAATATGGCCCGACCAGTAAGCCGGTGAGCAGATAAACTGTTACATCAGGGAAATTCAGGTGTAATAATTTAGTGACTCTTGTAAGTAACAAGCCTGCCAGCAGGGTGATTGCGGTAGTAAGTATAACAACCATAAACACGCCTCCTTATATATGGTACAAATCTGTATTATAGTATCTTTTCGGGCAAAATCAATCATTATTATGTGCCAGGAAACAGTAGCTGTAACCGCTGGCAACGATCAGCGCTCCCCCGATAATATTGCCCAGAGTGACCGGGATGAGATTGTGAAGGAACATCATGATACTGATGTCTTTGCCAAGCAGCATGGCCATCGGGATGAAATACATATTGGTGATGCACTGTTCAAAGCCGCACAGGAAGAACAGCATAGTCGGGAAGAAGACACCGCAGATCTTTTCCACAAGCGATTCCCCCGCGTAGGAAAGCCAGGCTCCCAGGTTGACTAAGATGCCGCAGAGTACAGCGCGAGATAAAGCTTCCAGAAAAGAATAGGAGACTTTGGTGTGCCCGACATTGATGATAAAAGCAAGCGTCTCATCATTATAGCCGCATAATGAAAGGATAAAGACAAAGATCAGACAGCCGGCAAAATTCGCCAGGTAGGCAATCGATAGATAGCGGCAGAGTTCTTTGAGATTTATTTTCTTCCTGTAGTAACCGATCGCCATCAGCAGATTGCCTGTAAACAGGGTACCGCCGCAGCAGGTCGTCAGGATAGAGCCGACCGGGAAAATAAAGGAAGCGAGAATGTGGTTCGCGCATATCGTTTCGGTTATCTGAGCGGCAAAGCAGCCTATAGCCGAATATAGTCCGGCAAAGATGCCCAGGATGACGATCGTCGATAAGGGACTGCCGGCTCGGCTTTTGGCGTTTGCCGCAAAGCTTCTGGTAGTTTCAAGTGGTGAGATCATGTTGCGCCTCCCAATGTGTATAAGACATATTATATACCTAAAAAAAGAGAAGCCTTAGGAGGCTTTCTCTTTAAGCATATTCAGTAATTCCATGGTCGGTACACAATAGACTTTATAACCCGGATTGAGCGCATAGAAGGTGCTGAGACTCATTGTCTGCCGCAGTCTGACATCACCGCCATAGGAGACATTTCCTTCTGAGACAGTGATCGTGCCATTGAGATAATCGACTTCATCAACACACAGTACATGGCCTGAACCATCATGTGAGTTCATCGTGGAGACGATACTCATCGTTTCCGGACGATCAGACAGTTTGAACCAGTGCTGCAGTTTTCCTTCTTCATCATAATAGAGAGCAGTTCTGTATACCGTGTAGGCAAACTGTGAGCCATCACCCGTCGGACCGTTGCCTGATGAATTGAAGCCGAAGACATCATAGAACCACATCTGGGCAAAGAAGGTACACCAGTAGCCGGGAGTTGCCCCATGGATCAGTCCGCGGCGGTAAAGATCAAAGGCATGATTCCAGGCTGCTCTTGCCGGATAGGCACCGGCTGAATACCAGCCGGAATAGTTATATAAGTTGAAAGTGTGATAGACCGGTTTAGGCAGAAGCTCTTCGATATCGACGTAAGGAATTTCTTCCTCAATGAAAAGATCGGTCGACAGATGACGATAGGTTTCCATCTTGCGACGGGCAACCGCCATCTCATAACCGTTATAGATGCGTTCCTGAGTACTCGCATTGACGATCTTAGGCATCATGAAAAATACCGAGCAGATAAGAATCATCACAAGAAGAATATTTACTGTCGCTATATAGATCAGAGTTCTTTTCTGAACTCTGTGTGTGCCAAGTTCTGTTAATGCGTGAACTTTTTTCTGTGTACTGTTTAAGATACTCATAACCGATACAACTACCAAATTATAATATATAATTTAGGTATGTATAGAGAATTTTGCACATATTTTCTGATTTTGGTTAATGTAATCGTTTTCTTTATGATCAGAAGTGAAAAGATTGAAGCCGAAGACCTGATGATGTCCTATCATATGGTTTTCAATCGCCGGGAATATTACCGGCTTGTGAGTTCCGGTTTCGCACATCGCGAACCGATGCATCTGCTGTTCAATATGATCTCGCTTTACAACATCGGTACTTTTGTTGAAAATGTCTTCGGTCATTTCTCATTTCTGCTGATCTATTTTGGTTCACTGATCTTCGGACATATCCTGTCATTGATGATCAAGCACAACAACCGCAACGATTACGCATTGTCCCTAGGTGCTTCCGGAGCGATCTGCGGCATCATGGGTGCCTATTTCCTGGTCATCCTTTATGTCTATGGTTTCAGAGGCATGTACGATCTGCTTAGACCGCTGCTGTCACTGATCATGATCTCGATCCTGCCGGGTGTCGATGGGACCTCGCATTTCAGCTGCATGGCGGTAGGAATGGCGATCTCATTTATCATCATCAGATTCCTATAAGGAGGTAATTTACAATGAATGATTTTGACAGCTATACACAGATCAATAGAATTTCCCGTTCTGATTTCCTGGTCAATGTCTTTACCTATCTTGGTATCGGTCTTGGCCTCAGTGCTTTGGGAGCTTTAGTTGGCTACTATTTCCTGCCGGCTTTAGGAAATGCCTATCCCGTTGTGATGATCGCGCTGATCATTACGGAACTGGTCATGGCTTTCATGATCGGCCGCAATCTGGAAGGACGTTCGACTTCGGCAGTCAGGACGATGTTCACGGTCTATTCCTTCATCAACGGTATGACCTTATCGGTGATCTTGGAAATCTACACGACTTCTTCCATCCTGATCGCTTTTATCACAACTGCTGTTGTCTTTGGTTCTTTAGCCATCATCGGCAAGACGACCAAATTCGATTTAAGCCGTTTTGGATCAGTCTTTTTCGTCGGCCTGATCATCTGTATTGTTGTATCACTGCTCAATGCGCTTATTTTCCACGCTTCAGTGATCGAGATCGGTCTATGCTATGTCGAGACTTTACTGTTCATGGGACTCATTGCCTATGACATGCAGATGATCGATCGCTACTACAGCCAGAGCGACAGCGAGAACTATGCGATCTATGCTGCTTTACAGCTGGAGCTTGATTTCATCAATCTGATGATCCGTGTCCTGCAGCTGTTTGGAACCAGAAAGAATAACGATTAAGTTTATATATGGAAATATTAAAGAAAGCCGATTATGAGAAGATGATCGCGGAAAGCCGTGATCAGCGCATGGACTGGTGGCGCAAAGCCCGTTTCGGAATGTTTGTCCACTATGGTCTTTATTCGATCATTGGCCGTCATGAATGGGTCATGGCGATGGAAGGCATCGATAAGAAGGACTATGAAAAATATGCGGAACAGTTTATGCCTGAAGAAGGCTGCTGCCGCAAGTGGGCGAAGCTCGCAAAACAGGCCGGCATGAAATACATGGTTCTGACCACCAGACATCACGAAGGATTCTCCTTATGGGATTCCAAGGTCAATCCGTTCAACAGCGTCAATTACGGATGTCATCGTGACATCGTGAAAGAGTTTGTTGAGGCATGCCGCGAAGAAGATCTCAAGATCGGCTTTTATTCTTCGATCATGGACTGGCGTCATCCTGATGGTGAAAGATGTGCCTATGACAATGAAGCAAGACGCCGTTTCCTTGATTACATTGAAGCACTCAATACGGAACTTCTCAGCAACTATGGCAAGATCGATATCCTCTGGTACGATGTAGCCCAGCCGATGGAATCATGGGAAGCCTGGGATTCTTTAGCCCGCAATCAGCGCTTAAGAGCTTTGCAGCCGGATATCATCATCAATGATCGTTCCCGGCTGAACGAAGACTTTGGCACGCCGGAAGGCAAGATCAGAGTGCTGGATCGCGATTGGGAAGCCTGTATGACTTTCAATGATATCGCCTGGGGCTATCTCGATGAGACGCAGGTTCTGCCTTATGCCTATACAGCACAAAGGATTCTGCGCATGCTGAATACCTGTGCCTGCAATGGCGGCAATCTCTTGCTGAACATCGGACCGAAAGCAGATGGTTCGATCCCGGCAGATGCGATTAAACCATTAACGGAAGTCGGAAAATGGCTGAAAGATAATGGCGAAGCCGTCTATGGCGATCTTCATCCCAACCTTTTATCAGGTTCCTGGTATCGGGGCGGCAATGGCATCAGCGGCATCACTTATGGCAAAGATCTGAAAACGGTCTATCTCTGGAACTGGATCAGTCCTCCGGAAGGCCGGATGTTCTTCTCGGGCGTCTTCGGGGGCAAGGCGATCAGAGTCACCAAGCTTGCGACCGGTGAGGATGTCAGTTTCACCAATACCGATGATCATCGCGTTGAATTAAAAGGGCTGACGGTTTCAGAAGGTGAATTCGTACCGGTCTATAAGATCGAGTTTGATGAAGCGATCGAATATAAGCCATTCCATAAATATCCGCAGATCTGGTACTGATCTGTTATCCATACTTCAAAGAAGGATCGTCGTGATCCTTTTTAAGTTCAAAATGTTGTTAAGATTAGGATAAAATAAAAGTAATAAAATATTTTATATAAGCATAATCAGAGAAAAAATATGTTTCGTCATAGTTTCAGTTCTAAAAGTGAGGGAAATTCTGATAATTCAGTTCTTAAATCAATAATGACAGGCCTGGCTCTAATTGTGCTGGTGATCGGAGGAGTTATTGTTTTTTCAGATCTGAGCGGATCAGCCAAAGATGGTTCATCACGCCAGGAACTTTCGGCAGCTGTTGATAAGCAGGATCCGATCATTGGTGCCTGGCACAGTGAAGCCGGAGCTGAACTGACTTTAAAGGATGACGGTACGGCAATTATGAAACAGGAGCTTTCATCAATTGAAATTGAAGGCTCGTGGCAGAAGATTGATGGTGAAAAATACAATATAGAGCTTGTTTATATGGATAAAGGCGTTCTGACGTTTAAAGAGTCGGCCATTGTATATTTGGCAGATAATGATACATTGGTGGTTGATGACGGCAAGAGTTATTTCTATAGAGTAAAGAATTAAATCCCTGTCTGGTCAGACATATTACAATTCCAAGAAAATAAAAGATATATTTAGTGGATGCGATAATGCATCTGAGAGTTCATATTGAAACTTAAGCTGATCACAGATACTGTGATTATGGATTGTATCTGACCATTGATAAGTAAAGGAGAGCGATTGCAATGAATAGCACGGAAATTATTAAAATCGACGATGATGCTCTTTCAAAGGATGGCAAGCTGTCTTCTTATATTACCTGGCTGGGCGATCGGATCCCGGGCGGTTTTTTCATCTACAAGGCGGATGGCAATCTGGATATCATCTATGTCAATCAGGCAACGCTTAAGATTTTCGGCTGTGACAGCCTTGAGGAGTTCAGGGAGCTGACCGGCAATACTTTCAGAGGACTTGTGCATCCGGATGATTTCGACCGTATTCAGCAATCGATTAATGGACAGATCACAGATAAGAAGAACGATAATTTTGATTATGTTGAATATCGGATCATCAGAAAAGACGGCAGCGTGCGCTGGGTCGATGATTACGGACACTATGCGAATCTGCCGGGTTATGGCGATGTCTATTATGTCTTTATCGGTGATATCACCACACAGCACAATGCCCGTGAAGAGATCAAACGCCGTGCCAATGTCTATTCCGGCATGATGGACCAGTTCAATGCTTTGGCATATGATTCTTTGGCCGTCATGCGCAACAATCTGACCAGCGGCATCATTGAAGATGCGAAAGGTTCCGATCTTTTTGAAACAGACTATCCGGGCGGTTCCGTCGCTGATTCCATTCAGGCAAGAATCGATTCCTTTATCATCGATGCGGATAAAAAACGCTATGAGGATGCCTTCAGGATTGAAAAACTGATCGATCGTTTCTATAAATCAGAAGGTCCGATCACTTTTGTCGGTTTCAGCCGCCGTGCTTCCGGCCGACAGTTTTTTGTCAAATATTCAAGGACCTGTACGATCGATCCGGATAACGGAGATATCATCGCTTTCGGTACCGAGACAGAATACAACAACGAAAAGGTCGCGGAAGTACTTAATGAAAAGGTACTGGCCAGACAGTATGATATGGTCACCTATCTTGTGGAAGGACAGTACTCGGTCGTTATTGGCGATGCCGACAGGATCACCAGAGGCTCGATCTTTCCGGAACAGCCAAACGGCAGCTATGAAAAATACATTCATGATCAGGTAATACCGGTCGCTTCCAAAGAGATACATGATCTTTCTGAACTTGAAGAAGCTCTTTCTTTGAAAACAATCGAAAAGAAACTTGAAGAAGCCGATTCCTATACGGTCGATGTGACCTGCGATATCGATGGCGAAGCCTTCAACAAACGCTTTACCTATTATCTGGTCGATAAGGAAGCGCGTTTCTATATCCTGCTCAAGTCGGATCTGACCGATGTCCTGCAGCAGGAAAGAAAACGCAATGAGATTTTAGCCGAAGCTTTACAGGAAGCCGAAAGAGCCAATGCGGCCAAGACTTCTTTCCTGTCCAATATGTCTCATGAGATCCGAACGCCGATGAATGCGATCATCGGTCTCAATGCGATCGCTTTGAAAGACAAGGATCTTTCTGCACAGACCAGAGATTATCTTGGCAAGATCGGCGAAAGTGCCCGACACCTGCTGAGCCTGATCAATGACATTCTCGATATGTCGAGGATCGAATCAGGAAAGCTCATGCTGCGCAAGGAAGAATTCTCTTTCAGCAATATGCTCGAACAGATCAATACGATGGTCCAGTCTCAATGCCGGGATAAGGGTCTTGAATATGAATGCCGGATCATCGGCAAGGTCGATGACTGGTATTTCGGTGATGACATGAAACTCAAGCAGGTCATCCTCAACATCCTTTCCAATGCGATCAAGTTCACCGATGCCCCGGGCAATATCTTATTTACCGTGGAAAAGATCGCTGAGTTTGATCAGCAGTCAACGCTGCGCTTTGTGATAAAGGATGATGGCATCGGCATGGAAGAATCATTCCTGCCAAAGCTCTTCTCGCCATTCACTCAGGAAGACTCCAGCCGCCGCAACCGTTTTGGTTCAACAGGTCTGGGTTTAGCCATAACCAAGAACATCGTGGAACTGATGAATGGTACGATCAGTGCTGAAAGCAAGAAGGGTGAGGGTTCAGCCTTTACCGTCACCATTACCTTACGCAATGTTGATCATAAGGATTATGAACAGCAGATATTGGATCCGCACAAGATGAAAGTGCTGATCGTTGATGACGACAAGATCGCCCTTGAACATGGCCGCATGGTACTTGAAGAAGCGGGAATGGTCACTGATGTCTGTTCATCCGGACGCGAAGCCATCAAGCTGATGGAGATCCAGCATGGCAAACATGATCCATACAATCTGGTACTGGTCGACTGGAAGATGCCGGAAGAAGATGGTGTTGAAGTGACCAGGCAGATCAGAAGCCGCTATGCCAATGAAACGACGATCATCATTCTGACAGCCTATAACTGGGATGACATCCTTCTGGAAGCTCTGGAAGTCGGTGTTGATTCCTTCATGTCCAAGCCGCTGTTTGCTTCCAATGTCATGGAAGAATTTGAACGCGTCATGAAACGACGCAATATAGAATTCAATAATCAGAGTAATGTTGATCTTAAGGGCAGACGTATTCTGCTGGCAGAAGATGTTTCGATCAATGCCGAGATCATCATGATGCTGCTGGAATCGCAGGGCATGAGCTGCGATCTGGCGATAAACGGTCAGCTGGTCCTTGATAAGTTCAATGAATCAGCAGAAGCATATTATGATGCGATCCTGATGGATGTCAGGATGCCGGTCATGGATGGCCTGGAGGCTTCAGCAAAGATCAGAGAGCTGAACCGAAGCGATGCGAAAAAGATCCCGATCATCGCTTTGACGGCAAACGCCTTTGATGAGGATGTACAGCGCTCTTTACAGGCGGGCATGAATGCACACCTTTCCAAGCCAGTCGAACCGGAGATCCTGTATAAGACACTCAGAGATCTGATCGGAGAAAAGGAACAGAAAGAACAGAAAGTCAGGGATGAAAGTGATGGACAGTAAGACAGAACAATATACAGCTTTAGGCAATCGAAGAAAAGTATTGATCGTTGATGATGAGCTCATCAATCGGGAACTTCTGGGAAATGCTTTGACCGATGATTACGATATCATCTATGCCGCTGATGGTGAAGAAGCGCTGCAGAAGATCTATGAGTATCGCAGTACTCTTTCATTAGTGCTGCTGGATATTCTGATGCCTAAGCTGAGCGGCATTGAAGTGCTGAAGAAGAAAAAGGAAGATCCTGTGATCGCTTCGATCCCGGTGATCGTCCTTACGGCTGACCAGCAGTCGGAAGTCGAGTGTCTGAATTTGGGTGCGGTCGATTTCATTCCTAAACCGTATCCGCAGATCACGATCATGAAAGCGCGTATCAACCGCACGATCGAGCTGAATGAAGACAGAGCCATCATCAATACGACGGAAAGAGATCCTTTGACGGGTCTTTACAACAAGAACTTCTTCTATTCCTACTGCAACCAGTTTGATCAGTATAATATCAACCTGCCTATGGATGCGATGCTGGCGGATATCCATCATTTCCATGTCATAAATGAACGATACGGCATCGCTTTTGGTGATAAGGTGCTGCGTCTTGTGGCTGATCGGCTGAGAGATTATGTAACACCAAGAAACGGTATCGTCTGCCGCAATGAATCTGATACTTTCCTGATCTACTGTCCGCATGGCATGGACTATAATGAGATCCTTGATTATGTGACCAGCGGACTGGAAGAAGAGAATCCGACCAATTCGCAGATCAGGATCCGTTTAGGTGTCTATCCCAATGTTGATAAGCTCATGGTCATGGAAAGAAGATTTGACAGATCCAAGGCCGCGGCTGATACATT
>JAEEGF010017071.1_pt1 | contig 11877 bp, 7 predicted proteins | sample 9134171 | NCBI WGS metagenome assembly JAEEGF01 (sample SAMN16246542, study PRJNA631951) | gut metagenome | biome: gut microbiome; feature: rumen; material: AP-attached | host: Bos | place: Iran: Karaj | collected 2018-10 | reverse complement strand
ATTGTTTGAGTGGTTTTCACTCAAGCATTAACACATTTAAGCCTTCAAGCAATCACTCAAGCGCCGTCATTTATTCGATCGTTATTCGATCGTTTTCCACTCTTTTTCCGTTTCAGAAAGGGAAAAATGAGGGAAACATATCGGAAAACGATAGGATAAAGATCGGCACAGCATCGAGCCCGGAAGGCTCCCTGAGGAACGTTGGGGACAAATCTACGACACTATCGGAACAGTGACGACAGTTGACGAAAGATGGCGTACTCCCTCGCAGAATAAAAAGTAACTTCCGCGCGAAGCGGCAAGCGTCTAACTAAAAAAAACGCTTGCCGAAGCGGTCGGCGCGCCGTTCTGCCCAGAAGTCATCATGGTGGTGGCGCGCCTTGGGGCTCAGCCCCAAAGCCTGGCTTACGAGGCTGGGCAGCCCCACAACGGGCAGGTAGAGCCAACCCCACAGCTGGCTATCGACTGTGTGGCCGTATTCATGCCTGAAGATGTTGAAAGGGCTGTGCTGGGCATACTGCTCGAAATCGTCCCCGATGCTGCCGCTCACCCACATATTCGCAAAACACCCCAACGACACACCCGCATAGGCACGAGGCACCCAGTGCCTGCCGGTCACAAAGGTGACGCCCTCCAGCGTGTCCACCCGCTCCACACGGCCGACAATGTTGCGCCACTGGGCAAAGAGATAGCCCGTCCACAGTTGCGGCAGCTCCCACACAAAACGGGTCAACGCCTGCCCTATCCCGCGCAGCGGACGGCGGGCAAAACGGTAGCGACCGGCAAAGATTCGCAAGGCCTTGGCCGGATGCACCAGCAGCCCTACGGCGGTGGTGAGCAGCATCAGTCCCTTGCACCCCAGCAGCAGCCACCCTCCTGCCCTGCCCCACTCCGAGTCCGAGAGCACCAGCCACACAGCCAACGCCCACACAAGTCCGTTTTCGACCAAAGCAATTGCATGGACAATCACACGATAAACAACTGAATCTTTATTATTTAAAGAATGCTTCATAAACCATTGCATTAATTGCCTTTCGTTCCTATAATCCCATCGCGTCGCGGGTGCGGTTCAACGTATTCCTGCCCACCACATAGGCGTAGCAAGCCGACGGCATATACTGCAGGTTGCCCCAAGGCAGGCTCTTCAGCCCGCTGCGGGTCATAGTGGTCACCAATGCCTGCGACAACCCGTTGGTTTGCATAAACGAGCGCAGCGAACGCAGCTCGTTGGGGCTCTCGAAATAGCGGTCGCTCCACTTCACCTCCACAGCCCAGTCGGGCTTCAGCTTGCCCGGATTCACGCCCACAATGTCCACCTCGCCCATCTCCTTGTTGCTCTGTCTCCAGTTGGCATAGGTCACGTCCGCTCCCAAGCGCGGAATCCACTGGGCATAGATGGCCGTTTCCACTATCGAGCCTATCATATCGTCCTCCATAGTGATGGGCTGGAACAGGGCGCAGCGCAACGACGGATTGGTCAGGTAAATCTTAAAGCTGTGCTCGCGCTGATAGCGCTTGGCGGTGTCGTCAACCCTGTGGATAACCTTCAGCAGGAATGCCGCCTCCAGATACTGCACATACTTGCGCAGGGTTTCCTTCTTCACGCCCGTGTTCGACGCCAGACTTTCATACGAGAACTCGTTGCCCGAATTGTAGGCAATCATCGTAAACAGCGAGTTCAGCTCCTGCACGTCGGAGATGCCGTAGAGGCTGGGGAGGTCGCACAGCAGCACTTTGTCGATGATATCGTGCCGTATATACTGCCCGGGGTCGTTCTGCAGCTGGCTGTTGAACGCCACCTCGGGATAGCCGCCGAAATTTAGGTAGTCAACAAAGGTGCTGTTCAGTCGCCCGATGTCTTTAGCCTCGAAACAGTGGGTCTTGTGCCCGTTCCAGTCCAGCGACGACTCCCTGAGCAGATGGTCTTCGTGCCTGAGCCTCACATATTCAAAGAACGTCAGCGGAGGCAGGCTGAAGTCGCTGAAACGGCCTGCGCCGCTCTCGTTGCTGTTCTTCTTCAAGGCTGCCGCCGCGCTGCCCGAGGCCACAAAACGCACATTCCTGTAGGTATCGACAAGCGATTTCAGGTGAACCTCCCATTCCTTCAAATACTGCACCTCGTCGTAAAACACATAGCACTCCTCCTGCATCCATTCGCTATTGCCCGAAGCCCGCATGGCCAATCCCAGCAGTTGCTCCAGCTGAACCCCGTTGTAGATGGGTGTTTCTACGGATATATACACAATGTTTTTCGGTGCCACACCATTGTTTATCAGCTGTTGGATGGTATGGTGTATCATCACCGTCTTGCCCACGCGGCGGGGCCCCATAAGTATCTGGGCGCGGTTCACCTTGCGGTTGCGCACCAATGGATAGAAGATGTCGAGATAGGCGCGAGGCATCATCTTCTCGAAATAGGGGGTTATATGCCCGTTCTTCCACCACGGGTTGTCTATTATCAGTCTCCCAATAATCTGCTTTTCAATATATTCGTTCAATACCATAACATTATTCCCTTGTTCGTTCCGACTGCAAAGATACAACTATTTTTCCATATTGACACTTTTTTTATTTCTTATTTGGCATTTTAGCCATAAATTAGTGCAAATCACCCCTGATTTTACTATATATTTTTCTTATTTTCATTTCATATATTACATTATTACAATTTATTATATGCCATTTACCAAATAAGACTATTTTTTAATGCTTATTTGGCACAACGTCTGTAACTTGCTGATAACACATCGTGCGGAAGCCCCCATACAGCCCTATCCCGGAGATGATAAAAACAAGCGAGCGCAAAAGAAATTTCACAACGAGTGAAAAATAAAGTGTATCTTTGCAAAGTCAAATGCCGCACACCCTGCGACCCGACGACACGGCAAACAACAATGTAAAACATCAACTAAAACGAAATAAAAAGACAGAAACAGTAACAACTTAAACGACATAATATAAAGCGTTTCGCTTTTCTTAGGAGTACCCGAAAACTGGACACTTTCATGTACTACCACCAAGAAAGCAGAACGCACGCGGTTTATCCGTGTGCTTTCTTGTTTGGTAGTAGGTAGTCCAGTAAATCCTCGGGTACAACAGAGAGTTACACGGATAACTTTTTTATGATGTATTGAAAGGCGAAGCGCACAATACGCCGAGCCTTATGAGCACCAAATTCTTCAACAATATTGATACTCCGCTGATGGACAAATTCAGCGGGATAGCACATTCGATGGCCAACTTCGACATCTTTCATGCCGTAGTTGGCTTTTTTCGTTCTTCGGGTTATTTCAAACTGCGTAAAGAGCTGGAGCATGTACAGGAAATACGCATCCTCATCGGAATCAATATCGACAACCTTTTCCGTCAATCGCAGGCAGCCGGGCGTATATTCTTCGGTGACCACGATGCTACATTGGAGCAGTATGCCGAAACCTTTCTGCGTGATGTGAAGGAGTCGGAATACGATACCGAAGTGGACAAGGGCATTCGCCAATTCTGCACTGATATAGCCGACGGACGGCTACAACTGCGCATCCACCCCACGCGCGACCTTCATGCCAAGTTTTATCTTTGTCTGCCACAACAATACAACGAGCACAGTGATGGATGGGTCATCATGGGCAGCAGCAACCTCAGTGCGCAGGGACTTGGCACATCCGAACCCCCACAATATGAGTTGAATGTGGCCATGAAAGACTACGACGATGTGAGCTATTGCGAATCGGAATTCCAAAGGTTATGGGAAGAAGGGATTCCCGTCACTTTCGACGATATGTCACATATCGTGGCCAAGACCCACTTGGCACCAGAGGATCAACAGCCTACCCCCTACGAACTGTATATGCGGATGCTAATAGACCATTTCGGCACACAGGTGGAGGATGATTTCGTTCCCCAACTGCCTGATGGCTATGATAACCTCACATACCAGCGCGATGCAGTGGTGCAGGGCTACGACATCATGATGCAGCATGGAGGATGCTTCATCGCCGATGTGGTGGGTCTGGGCAAAACAGTGGTCGCAGCCATGATTGCACAGCGTTTCATTGCCGCCAACGGCGACAGTACCCGCATCCTAGTCATCTTCCCACCTGCAGTGCGGACCAACTGGGAGGAAACTTTCAAGGACTTCAATATTCGCAACAAATACAGCCACTTCGTCAGCAACGGCAGTCTGGATAAGGTCATCGCTGGCGCCGACAACCTCAGCCAACCGGGTTACTATGACCTCATCATTGTCGATGAGGCGCATAACTTCCGCCACGACAGCACGGGGAACTACGACCTCTTGCAACGTATATGCAAGTCGGCACGACTGAATGGCGGCAATGTGAAAGGTGAAAAGCGAGTGCTGCTGCTTTCGGCCACACCGCTGAACAATACGCCCGAGGACATCAAAAACCAACTGCTGCTGTTTCAAGACACAGCACATTGCACCTTGGACGGCATAAGCAACATAGCCGACACCTTTGCCCCTTGGGTAAAGGAGCACAAGACCCTGATGTCGCAACGGCGGGTGCTAAGCACCGAGTTGTTGACCAAGCGCATCGATGCTATCAATCAGGAGATGCGCCATGTGGTGTTGGAGAAGGTGATGGTGCGCCGCACACGCAGCAACATACAGCATGAACCGCGGTACAGCGGTGAAATACATTTCCCCGAATTGCTTGACCCCACTGTGCGCACCTATGAGATGACCCCCCATGTATATAAGCTCTTCTATGAGACTTATCGCGCATTGGTCGCTGGAAAGAATGGCGATGCCAGCAAGGAAGACCCTTCGAATGATAGCACAACGGGTTTGACCTATGCCCGCTACCGTGCTGTGGAGTACTGCCCTAAATACATCAAAGCCAATGGCGGCAAGGCCAAGCAGGTTGCCGACCAGTTGGCAGCCATCTATCAAACCCACATGGTCAAGCGGTTGGAGAGCAGCTTCTATGCTTTCAAACGGTCGCTGCACACCCTGTTGCAGGCTACCCAGGGCATGATAAAGATGTTTGAAGAAGACAAGGTGATTATCGCACCCGAGCTGAATGTGAAAAAGCTTCAATCGGACGGTATGGAATTGGATGCCATAATCGAGTTGGCGATGAACAAGGGCTACGACCAGGACGAGATACTATATAAAGCAGCTGATTTCAATCCCGAATTCCTGCCCATGCTCCAGGATGATGCCGCCCTGCTTGGTGCGCTTTGCGAGCAATGGGATGCTGTAAATGAAGACTCGAAACTAGACCGTTTTATCGAGATGCTACAGGGTGAGTTGTTTGATGCCGACACCAATCCGACAGGCAAACTGGTGGTCTTTTCCGAAAGTGTGGATACGGTGAATTACCTGGAGAAAGAGTTGAAGTCGATGCTGCACCGCGATGATATACTGGCAGTTTATTCAACTAACAGAAATCGCTTACGCGAGACCATTAGGGCGAATTTCGACGCCAACTACAAAGGCACACCATCCGACGACTACAATATCATCATCACCAGCGATGTGCTTGCCGAGGGCGTCAACCTGCATCGGGCAAATGTGATAGTGAACTACGACAGCCCTTGGAACGCTACGCGGCTGATGCAGCGCATCGGGCGCGTAAACCGCATAGGCTCCACCGCCCCTGTAATTTACAACTATATGTTCTACCCCTCCGACCCGGGCGATAAGATTATCAGTCTGAAGAAGAATTCACTTATTAAACTGCAGAGTTTCCATTCGGCATTGGGCGAAGACACCCGCATCTACTCACACGATGAGATTGTTCATGAATTCCATCTCTTCAACTCCGATAAGCCGGACGAAACCGACCGCAGTTTGGAACTGTTGCGCGAGGTGCGCAAACTCCACGACAGCGACCCCATTCTTTACCGCCGTATCAAACTACTGCCCTGTAAGAGCCGATGCGCCAGAAACACGACCGCTAATACCTCACCCCATTCACCCATTTACACCATCACGTATCTTTCTTCTCCACAGAAGAAAGCCTTCTATCTTGTTGGAGAACATACATGTGAACTCCCTTTCTTAGAAGCTGCAAGTATTATGCGGGCAGAACCGGAGGAACGGGCAGTGCCTTTTGGCGACAGCGAAGCACTGCACTACGAGCAGGTGCGAAAAGCTCTGGCTCAATATGCGCTTGAACAGCAACGAAAGAGTCAGGAAGACAAACCCAAGATTGGCAGCAAGGACAACGATGCTAAAAAGGCGGCCGCTTTCCTGCGCGATGTGCGTCCTTCCTTACCCGACGATGATGCCCGGCAGACTGTAGATGCCCTGAAGTCATTGGTGGAAAGAGGTAAGTATAACCAATTGGCCGACAGCCTGAATCGTTTGTCGAGGAAGCACAAGAAAACGCCGCTGCCTATAATTGAGATAGTGGAACAGTTGGAAGTGCTGAAAGCCCGATATGGCCAACCCGACAAAGAGACTACACCCCAGACAAGTGCCGGTATCACTGCCGATATAATCCTCAGCGAGACATTTGTCTATAGCAAACATTAATACATTAATACATTAACACATTAACGAATTCACACGTTAACACATTAACACATTCTTTAATCCAACCACTTATGAACGCCGAGACAATAAAAAAGATTTTCCAGTCACCCTTCAACTATCCCATTTACAGCCGAGAGATAGTGCACAGTCTTTTCGGCTGCAACGATGTGCTAACACAGCCTGAACTGATAGACACCTCATCCCTTGGCGACAGCAGCCATTATGTAGGGCAAATGGAGGACGCCGAAGGACGGTTGCTGGGTTTCTTCTACACCCGAGTAGCAGAAGGCAGCGACGTGCGCCGCAAGCGAGTAGGACTGCGAAAGCTGATACAGCCGTATTTACGATACGAGGTGGATGCCGCCATTGCTGTGTTCGACGATGGGCGTCATTGGAGGTTGTCGTATATCTGCGACCATAAAGAGGGAACAACGTCAGCCAAACGATTCTCATACGTGCTGGGTGACAAGATGGGCCAGTACAAGACCCCGTTGGAGCGGTTGGACAAGGTGGCGGCAAAGGCGGGACATTTTAAGCTTGAGGACCTGAAGGAGGCGTTCTCAGTGGATGCTCTTAGCAAGGAGTTCTTCGACGAGTACCACCGTCACTATGACCGTATTCTCAGGACAACTGTTGAGCTGATAAGCAAAGACCCCACTTTATTTAGCGGGTTGTCCAAGTTTTTTGCTGATTACATTAAGAAGATGATGGGACGCATTGTCTTCCTACATTTCCTGCAGAAGAAAGGTTGGTTGAATGGCGACCCAGAGTTTCTGAAGAACCTCTTCTTCATGCAGTCGCATGACCGCAGGGAAGACTTTTTGGAACAGGTGCTGGAACCACTCTTCTTTGGCATCTTCAATACTGAGCCACAGAACCGCGAGAAGCTGTTTCGTGACGAAGGATGGGATGTGCAACTGTTAGATCAGTGGAAAGGACTTCCTTATTTGAATGGTGGTCTGTTTGAGCGGGATTCGATGGATACGGCGAAGTTGAAATTGCCCGCTTCGTTGTTTGAGAGGTTGTTTGAGTTTATGGCCTCGTATAACTTCACAGTTGATGAGAATGACCCCGACGATGCGGATATTGGTGTCGACCCCGAAATGCTGGGCAAAATTTTTGAGAGCCTGCTGGAAGACAACAAAGCCAAAGGTGCTTTCTATACTCCAAAGGAGATAGTGCGCTATATGTGCAAAGAGAGCCTGATAGCCTACCTAGGGACACAGGCCTCTGGCCTGTCAAAAGAATCTGGAGTACAAGCCACTGGCTTGTCAAAAGAATCAGGGTCACAGGCCACTGGCCTGTCAAAAGAACCAGGGATACAAGCCACTGGCTTGTCAAAAGAGACAGGAGAACAGGCTTCTAGCCTGTCAAAAGTGTCTGGAGTAAAGACCACTAGCCTGTCAAAAGAATCAGGGATAAATGCCATTGGTCTGTCAGATTATATCCGTAAGTTTGTAGAGCAGCACGAATTACCCGAGGAGTTGGAGCCTTATCGTGAGGTGTTAGATACCGCCTTGCGGAATGTGAAGATTTGCGACCCCGCCATCGGCAGCGGGGCCTTCCCGATGGGCTTGCTGAATGAGCTGTGGCGTTGCCGTGAAGCCCTGGAAGAACGAGCCACCAGCCCGTCACTGATGGGAACACAGGCCAATGGCCTGTCACAGGCTGGAAGCCTGTACTCCAAAGAAGGACAAGCTGGAAGCTTAAACCCCTACTCCCGCGCTGCCCTCAAACGAGAGATTATCGAGAACAACATCTACGGTGTAGATATAGAGAAGGGTGCCATCGACATTGCCCGCCTCCGTTTCTGGCTGAGTATCGTGGTTGATGCAGAATGGAATGTCAACCCAGACTCCGGGCCAGAACCCTTGCCCAACTTCGACTACAAGTTTATGCAGGGTAATAGCCTTATAGAGAGTTTCGATGGCCATGACCTTAGTCACATTATGGAAAGCAGCAGCCGTCCCCTCCCAGGGAGGGGTGCCCGCAGGGCGGGGTGGGTTGAGAACCAGACTGGCATGGACTTCAGTTCAGACGACACCCGACAGAACCTAAGAATCTGGTTGAAGAAATACTTCTCCCTCACCGACCACAAAGAGAAAGCCCACTACCGGGAGTTGATCAACAACAGTGTGAAGAGCTACATCAAGCAGCAAGGCATCGGCCCGACTACTGAAGCCAAGTTAGACAAACTCGACCCCTCCGCTAACCAAGACTTTTTCCTCTGGCACACCTGGTTCAAAGACATCTTTGACAATGGCGGATTTGATATTGTTATTGGTAATCCGCCGTATATTAACGTTGAGAATCTTGATGAAAAGACAAAGGATTATCTTTTTACAAACTACTCTACTTGTCAAGGTCGTACAGATATTTATATTGGATTTATTGAGAAATCAATAGCGTTAATGAACTGCAAAGGAGTGACATCTTTCATTATTCCTTACTCATACACTAATCAGAATTATGGAGAGCTTTCTCGAAGAATGCTAACCGAGAAATATTCAATAGAAGAGATTGTTGACACCTCCAATTACTATGTTTTTGACAATGCAGTGGTAAAGAACATTATCATTCGTTTAGGGAAAAGTAAAGGTGATTATACATTGATTAGAATTGCTGACAATAAAGAATGTTTTGAGCAAGCAAACTTCGGAGATAGAATACTGCCCACAAAAACATTCCTACAATTAAAGAACTGCCGAATAGAGACAAAGCCATTCGAGAATATAATGGGTATTAAAGAGAACATAGAAAAGACATCAATAAGACTAGGAAAAATCTATTTGGTCGCATATGGAGTTCGCGTAAATAACAAATATGACAAAAACAAGCCCAAGAACTATTATATTCATGACACGCCCCGGGCTCAGTATAAGAAATTTACTGAAGGGAAATGCATAGATAGATATACTTTCACACAATATGGATGGCTCAATTATTGTCCAAATGAGCATTATAATTCGATGTTTCCAGAATTGTTCGAGAACGAGAAACTAATGTTTATCAATGTTGTATCAAAAGGGCTTAGATTTGCATATGACAACGAAGGCTATTATAATAGTCATACGGTAGTGAATTGCGTGAATATATCAAAACTCACGAAAGTAACTCATCCAACAGCAAAAAAAACGATTAAAGAAGGAAATGTTATTCTAGCAAAAAACTACTCCACGAAATTTGTGCTCGGAATAATTAATTCTAAACTTATGAACTGGTATTTCTTGCAATTCCAAAGTGAGGGTTTGCATTGTTATCCAGATGATGCAAAACAATTCCCTATTGCAAAAGCAACTCCTGAACAACAACAATCTATAATAGATTTGGTTGATCAAATACTCGAAAAGAAGCGAGAATTTCCTAATGCAAATACATCAGTTTTAGAACAAAAAATCGACATATTAGTCTACCAACTATACAACCTCACCCCCGAAGAAATAGAATTGATAGAGCAATAAGCCGGAAAACAAAACGTTTTTATGAAAAAAAAAAATACGCCATGTATAAAGAAATGAGAAAAATATCTAACGAGGAGAAAAAATTTGTTGAAGAATTGCTGGTCTTTTCAACTGGCAATAATCTTGAAAAGTTCCAAATGGGTCGCATCATATCAGACAAAGTTAATTTTCACGGTATTAAATGTAACACATCAACAAAAACTGTCGAAATTTACAAAACAGATGATGCAGATGCAAACAGAAGCTACACCATTCTTATTAGTTTGTTTAATTTTCTGTATGAATTGAAAGAATGCGGGTACATAGGAATTGATACTATTGTCAACAGAGATGGGACAATCGAAGATGCAACAGGGAAAGACTTGTTTTGGATATATAACCATGAGACACATGCTATTGTTAATGATTCTCTTTATATCCGAATGGGAAATGATGTTCTTGCTGGACTAAAAGAAGGTACACCAATAGAAAGATTCCACTCAAAGGAAATGTTTGATGCAATGAGAGACTTGGTGTACAACAAAGTCATATATCTACGTCCTGCATTAAAGGAACTAAAGGAGAACAAATTTCAGTCTATTGAAGAGACGCGCCATTGGCAAAATCTACGTTTGCAATGGGCAGCTATTGGGGTAGCCATAGTAATTCCTGTCTTTGTCGCGTTATATACCAACTGTAAAGGAACACAGATTCACTCAACAGAGCTCCAACAAATAGAGGAAAAGATAAATCATTTAGACCAGATAAGCATTATTAATTCAGACACTTTACGGGTAGAAACCATATCAAATAAACATCTTACAATACAGTGAACAAACAAGGGCACAATTGCGTCTTTGTTCATTGTTGAAAAATAATCTGTCGTATATCATATAAAACTTGTATCTTTGCATAAAAATAATATGACTAAACTGTTTTCTCAGCGATATGGATATACCTCATTGGCGAATGTTATTATTCGGGAGGATATGCCGGAATCAATTCAAAATGCAATTTGCAATTGCTATGATAAAATGACAGATGTTGATATCCCTGATCCTGATGTAGAAGGATATGTCGGAGTAAAAAATGCTTTAACTGAATATTTATGGTGTAACTTTTTAAACAATAGAGCAGAAGACCTATCTGAAAAGTTTCGTTACGGAGAAATCATTGATGTCTTTATTGATACACTCTTTGATAATGAGTTTCCGTGGTATTCAAAATTTGATATGATAGAAATGTCATTAGTCTTTCTATTTGATGTTTACAAAAAAAATAGTAATTTGTTTGAAGAAAGTCCCTCTGTTTTTGAAAAGAATATCAATAAAGAATTTGCACGATTGAATTATGCATACAGGATTGTTGACCATTTTATAGTTGAAATCACATCAGAAGAAGAAATTAAAACTGTCGAAAAAGCCATTGCTTCAAACAGTGACAATGTCAGAGTACATCTTACAAGTGCTCTGGAACTGATGTCTAAGAGGCCAAATGGAGAATATAGGAGTTCAATTAGAGAATCGATATCGGCCGTTGAGAACTGGTGCAGACAATATACTGGAGAAAGTACATTAGGAAAAGCTTTAAATAAACTCAAGGATAAGAATGACGTGATACACCCTAAATTGAGAACCGCTCTTGAACAGTTATATACATATACGAATCAAGAAGATACTGGAATTCGCCATGCCCTTATGGTTGAAGATGGTAATTATACGCCATCTATGGATGAGGCTGTCTTTATGATTGTGACTTGCAGCGCGTTTATAAATTATTTAAACAAGAAAAATACACAAATATGAAAAGAATATACTTGATCATTTCAATGACGGCACTTATTGGCGTATTAATACTGTCGTGCTTGTGGATATTTGGTAGCCTTGAAGCATCAGTTGTTACTTTAGATACTTTTATTGGGGTTTCGGTGGCGGTGCT
>JAEEGF012498046.1_pt1 | contig 11878 bp, 9 predicted proteins | sample 9134171 | NCBI WGS metagenome assembly JAEEGF01 (sample SAMN16246542, study PRJNA631951) | gut metagenome | biome: gut microbiome; feature: rumen; material: AP-attached | host: Bos | place: Iran: Karaj | collected 2018-10 | reverse complement strand
TCCAGCCTGGCGAGATATTCGTCTTTGGCAGCTGGCTTATCGTTTTACTTTCAAAACACGGGGATATGCAAAAAGACCTCACATCCTTATAAAATGATTGGTGAGAGCCGATGGCTATTGGGATTTGTGATAGGTATATGGTGGTTCAACATGTACCTAACATATACCTATCATATACCTTAACATATACTCTTCCCGTTTTCGCCCCAATTTGAATTCTTAAAGCAAAAATATATGCTTTTTGGGGACATAAAATTCGAGGATCGCAATTTTTTTTGTACCTTTGCATAACTTTTTCGGAGATAACATCAATGAGAAGCACACGAGACCATTTTCTTATTACTAACCTAATTAAATTTATTTACATTGAAAGATCAATTACTTATCAATGGAGAGGCTATGAACGCTTCTCTGGAAGGAATGCTCGCAGTAGAGGAGTTTCTTTGTGAGAATTATCTGTTCCGCAGAAATGTGCTAAACGGAAAGATTGAGTTTGCAACCCTGAAGGATGGGAGTCAGGCATCCGACTATCGGACGCTGACTCAGGAGGCCCTGAACAGCATCATCATCAGGGTCAAACGTTTGGAGATTGCAGAAGGCAACCCTAAGACGGACATTGTGGAATTTATCCACTCTGAGGAGGTGCCTGCATTTAATCCCATCGAGGAGTTCCTGAACGCTCTTCCTGCATGGGACGGACAGAACCATGTTGCAGAACTGTTCAGTCGTCTGCCCGGAGTCAGCTCGGAGCAACTCTCCTTCCTATCCACTTGGCTCAGATCCACCGTTGCCCATTGGCTGCAGATGGATACGCTTCATGGAAACGAGTGTGTCCCCACACTGATAGGCCATCAGGGTTGTGGAAAGACAACCTTCCTCAGAAGAATGCTTCCACCGCATCTTCGTCAGTATTATCTGGATCATCTGAACCTGAGCAATAAATTCGACAAGGAAATGGCCCTTACCAATAACCTACTTGTGAACTTGGATGAGTTGGATGCTATCCGTCCCAGCCAGCATGCTGCTCTGAAGCAAACTCTCTCCAAAAGTAAGGTAAACGGGCGTCCTATCTTCGGCTGTGCACAGGAAGACAGGCCCAGGTTTGCCTCCTTTGTGGCAACCACCAACAATCCCCATCCGCTGACGGATGCTACAGGAAGCAGACGTTATATCTGTATTCAGATTCCTCAGGGCCAGTATATAGATAATGTAGGGAAATCAACTACGAGCAGCTTTATGCTCAGGTGTTGTATGAACTGAGAGAGCTGAAGGCACCTTATTGGTTCAACAACGAGGAGGTGGCCCGTATTCAAGAACTGAACATCGAGTTTTCCGAAAAAAAGGATCTGGCTGAAATAGTGATAGCTTGCTTCAGAAAACCTACTGAGGGTGAAGCAGCAAAGGCTATGAACTGCAACCAGATGCTGGAGGTTATTCAGAAAGAGTATCCCTCGTTGGTAAAGAATCGTAGTACGAGAATCCACTTAGGAATGGCGCTCAAGGAGTTGGGATATGAATCAACCCATCGAGGCAATATGCCATTCTACAAGGTTGCCATTAAAGCTGCCTGATAGGGTGGATGTAGAGGTATATGATAGGTATATGTTAGGTACGTGTTGGGCCAACATATACCTATCTCCAATACCGATAACCATCGGGACTCAAAAACATTTCATGAACATCTTGACGAATTATATTTAGAAACAACTCTACAAGAGAAAGATGCAAATGGAATTTTATTGACAGATTTATAGCGGCCCGCAAAGGCCGTTTTTTTTTGTTTAGCGTAGAAAAACTTACTCCCTAACTAGGAAAATTTTTCTCCCTCACGAGGAAAAATATTCCAGTGAAGAATGAAGAGTGAAGACAGAAGAATTGAAATTGTAAAATTTCTTTACATTATTAACGCCGGCAAAAACTGGTTTTAATGCTGATATTAATTGAAAAAGGTGTTACCATTATGAAAAAAAATTGCGGCCCTTAAGGGGTACAAAAAATCCCCCCTTGGTAACCTGTTTTCACAAGAAGTAAAAAACCATTACAACCAATTAGTGACGATAACGATAACTTATAAAGTTTAGCGTTTAAAGTCAGTTGCGAGCTTTGCTATTATTCTCCATCCACGAAGACTTTCTTTACGGCATCGAGATAGCCATAGCCATACACATCGTCGGGCTGAAGGTAGCTTGTCTCGGTCCACTCGTTCCATGAGTTGATGGTGATGAGTGGGTGGAGACGGGGGCGTGCTTCAAGGTAAGCCTTGGCCTTACGCAAAGCCTCTGCAAAGCGTTCTGGGGTGTTATTGCGTGTAACAGCACTCTTTTTAGTTCGTGGGCTGTTGTCCCAACCGATGCTTACATGAGGGTAATAGGGAATTGTAAATTCTTTGTCAAGATTCTCCCATTCCATGTATGCTTTCTCGAGAATAGCGGAGTAATCGTCATCTACATTGGTGAAATGGCAGAACTGATAGTGCGACATGCTGTTGAAACCCAATTTGCGGATGAAAGTGTCGCGAGGCCGGTCGGTTTTCGCTGCATCAAAACCGCTGTAGTTGAATTGTGGTGACCACATGGTGAACTGGAGCTCAAGGTCGGGAAAACCTGCCTTCTTTACTTCCGCCCGAAACCAACGCAGTGCATCGGTAGCTTCCTCAACACCGCCTAGTCCTTCGATGAAAGTGGAAACCTCGTAAATCATGAATACGGGCTTGCCGTCGATTTTATAGTAGTTGGGCTGTTGGAAGAACATCTCGATATTGCGTCGGCACATCTTTTCGAATGCCTCGCGGCTTACGCCTCCGCGCCAGATGATGTTTTTCTCTCCCAAGTGGGCTATGCGTGTGTCCCAGTAGTTCTCCACGTTGTGGTTGGCCCACATGAGGTAGAAACGCATCTTATCACGGTTCTTGGCTTTCAGGAATCCGTTGGTTAGTGTCGTCTCCATGAAGGGACGTTCGTCGAACCAATACCAGTCGAAGATGAACACGTTTACACCGTGCGATGTGGCCTGCTCTATTTCCATTCCCATTACGGCAGGGTCAGCTTCATTAATGTAGCCCCATAGCGGATGCCGATTCCAGTAATGCCCGGGGTTGCGTTGCTGCATGGTCATCACTGTTTCCCATTCTCCCATTCCCAGGGGCCAGAAGGGACGCAGACGAGGGTCGTCGGCGGCATAGGCAGGGTATAGATACGCTGCCACATCGAAGGTCTTCTGACTTTTGGCTGCTACCATCACAACTGATAATAGCGCCAGGCACAGAAGCATAGCGTTCTTTTTCATATAGAATATGGTTAGTGGCTTAGTCAGTAGGAAAGAGACTTTACCCAATCCTCGATATCCTTCTTGGATGCATGGTTCAGCAGCTTACCCTCTTTCCATTTAATGTTTGGATATGTGGCTTTCAAGTCTTCGCAGGCCTTCTGGATGCTACTGCTACCAGAGGTGGCAAATGGGATTACGGTCTTCCCCTTGAAGTCGTAGGCTTCCATAAAGGTGTTGATAATCGTGGGGCAGGTGTTCCACCAGATGGGGAAACCGACATAGATGACATTATAGTTCTTTAGGTTTGGAAGTTTGTCCGTAATGGCAGGACGCGATGATTTGTCCTTCATCTCCAGTGTGGATCGGCTCTGTTTGTCGCGCCAGTCGAGGTCGGCTTCGGTATAAGGCTGTGCGGGCTTGATTTCGTGCAGGGTTCCTTTTGTGACTTCTGCCAATTGTGTGGCTACACCCTTTGTAACACCTGAGGCCGAGAAATAGGCTACCAAAACTTTATTCTTGTTTTTGTTTGTCTGAGCGCAAACACCAAGGTTGATTGCTAAAAATGCAGCCATAATCATTGTAATTCTTTTCATTTTGTCTAATGTTTTATGTTCTGTTTACTAATGTTCCTTGCACTTGCTAAGTGGGAAATAACGGGGCAAAGTTACGGAAAAACAGGAAAAATGCAAAATTATCAATTTAAAAACGCCATTCGCCGGATTATTTTGTATTTTTGTGACGGAGTTTTATAATTGTATATGAAAAAAAGATGAAACATATTTGTCTGTTAGGTGTATTCGGGCTGGTGCTGGCAGCCCCTTTATCCATCGGTGCACAACGTAAACAATCTTTCGATGAGGGCTGGCGCTTTCATCGTGGTCCGGCCATCAATGCAGAGGCGGTAAATTACGACGATTCCGACTGGCGCCAGGTTATTGTGCCTCACGACTTCAGCATGGAGCCTGTGGCATACGCTCATGACTATCGGGAGCAGTCGGCAGAGTGGCAAAACTGGCAGGTGGGACCGTTCTCGCGCCTTAGCATCGGCGATTCCGATTCGGGGCAGACCGTGAACGGATCGGGTTGGTATCGCAAGACATTCCGTCTGCCCGGCAACTCTGTGGATGAGGCCATCCGTCAGAAGGCGTTCCGTCTTCGCTTCGATGGCGTTTATAACCAGGCCGAGGTGTGGGTGAATGGCAAGAAGGCTGCGATGAATGTCTTTGGGTACATGCCTTTTGTGGTGGATTTGAACTCTGTACTCAGCGACAGGAAATATCGCAACGAGAAAGACGAGCAGTTGGTCACCATTGCCGTTAAAACCATCAGCGAGGGACTGAATAGCCGTTGGTATGCCGGAAGCGGTATCTTCCGACATGTGTGGATGGAGGTGACAGACCAACTTCATCTGGACGAATGGGATACGTATGTTGATGCCTCGGTGATAGAAGGAAAGAATGCCAGGGTCGGGGTGTCTGCAAAAGTGTTCGACGAAAGTGGTGCCCGCCGTCCGGATTGTGAGATAAAGGTGGAGATAGCGGATGCCGACGGGCAAGTGGTGGCAAACGGGACTGCCCCTGTTACTCCGAAAGGCGAGGGGAGGGTCCTGCTGACTCTGAAGGGAGCAAAGCTATGGTCGGTCGATTCGCCTTACCGATATGCAGCTCGCGTTAGCCTGCATACTGCTGCCGGCGAACACGATGCCCTGATAATTCCCTTCGGTGTACGTTCCCTTGCGTTTTCTGCCGAAAAGGGCTTCCTGCTTAATGGTAAGCCTACTAAATTGCGTGGCGGTTGTGTCCATCATGATAATGGCTTGCTTGGTACTGCTGCTATCGACCGTGCTGAGGTGCGCAAGGCCGAGTTGTTGAAAGCACAAGGCTATAATGCTGTGCGGACCAGTCACAACCTGCCTTCTGTGGCCTTCCTGAATGCTTGCGACAGTCTTGGCCTGCTGGTCATTGACGAGTGCTTCGACCAATGGGAGGAGGCCAAGCGGCGCGATGACTACAGCAATTACTTCTCGAAGGAGAAACAGGTTATCATAGACGGCAAACCAAAGGGAACGGGTGTCACCAATTTCGAGTACGATGCAGCATTGATGGTACGTCGCGACCGCAATCATCCCAGTGTTATAATGTGGAGTATAGGAAACGAGGTGGCCCAACGTTCCGACGTGCCACGCGGCAAGGAGATAGCAGATGCCATCACTTGCGCTATCAAGCACGAAGATACCACGCGTCCCACCACTTTCGCCGTGTGTGACTACTGGGACCGTCAGGCACAGAAAATGACGTGGGAGAAGGACTCGCCAAGGGCATTCGAGAATGCAGAGGTAGGCGGCTACAACTATCAGACGCAGCATTACGAGAGCGACCACGAGAAATTCCCCCAGCGCATTATGTACGGCTCCGAATCATATCCCAATGCTGTGGCTGCTAATTGGAACCTCATAAACCGTCACCCCTACATCTTAGGCGACTTTGTATGGACTGCCATAGATTATATTGGTGAGGCTGGTCTTGCTCACGCCCTTGAACGTAGTGACCGCGGACGCTGGATTCAGCTGCTTGCCTGGCCGTGGTTCAATGCCTGGTGCGGCGACCTGGACCTTACTGGAGTGAAGAAACCTCAGTCCTATTACCGTGATATCGTATGGGGTGAACGTCCGATAGCCATGGCTGTTCGTCCGTCTGTAACAGACGGTGAGTACGAGGATGCACTGGGCTGGTGTTGGACAGCGGAGGAGAACCATTGGAACTGGCACGGCAAAGCCTATTACGACGGGCCGAACTCGTGCGGCTATCTGCCCGTTGACATCCGTCCCGAGAAATACGATAATGTTACGTTGAAGACTGGTGTGGTACACAATGTGAACGGTCGCCGCAGCGATTCTTTGCGAGTGAATGTCTATACGCGTGAGCCTCGTGTCCGTCTCTCTGTCAATAATCGTGTTATCGGTGAACAGGATGTCAATCCCGAAACCTATACCGCCACTTTCCGTGTGGCTTATGAGCCGGGCGAACTGAAGGCAGAGGTTGTTAAGGGAAAACGTGCGGAGGTGAGCTTCCGTACATCCGGCGCTCCTGCTTCCGTACAATTCGTACCCGTACAGGGGGGCATAGCCAATAGTCCGGCAGACAAGTCCGTCGTTTCGTCCTCGCACAACGACCTTGCCTACATATATCTCCGCATAGTGGATGCAGACGGTGATCTGTGCCCTACAGCCGAGATACCCCTTGATATAAAAACTACCGGTGCCCGCCACATTGCTGTAGCAGGAACCGGTCATCCTTACGACCTTCGCTCTTTCCGCTCGCTGAAGCCCACTACCTTCCGCGGTCAGGCTATTCTGATTATCCAGCCGCAAGAAGAAAAGGGAGTGGTCGGCATTACAGTTTCTTCTCCTAAGCTAAAGACGCAAGGTGTGTTCAGCGTTGTTATGGAGTAGGAAATAAGAAAACATCTGGAGAACGCTCAGAAACCGAGATGAGGCTTGGGGCGTGGCACGTCAATTGGAACGATGTCGGAAGGTGTGAGAGTGAGAAGTCGCTTTCCGGAAATGTGTCTTTCCTTTGTGCAGCGGTGTGCATGCTGAATGTAGATACGCTCCAACTGGTTGGCGACGAAACGGGCATTTCCCCATGACTGTGGGTCGCGGACGCGATAGGCTTCGGTAAGTACATTTCTGTACTTCTGTAATGCCTGGCGTGTGAAATGGTATTTGTATTCGTCTATCCTGCGTAAACTGATCTCTACGAGCTCATCCACCGTGAAGTCGTTGAACTCGAAACGGTTGGGAAAACGGGAATGAAGTCCTGGATTGGTGTCGAGCAGGCGTGTCATGGGCTCCTTGTAGCCACACAGAACGACGGCAATGTCGCGTTGTTTCTCGTCGGCCAGCACTTCCATGAGTAGCTGGACAACAAGCTTGCCGGGGTCGTGGTCGTTCTTGCTGTTCAGCAAGTATGCTTCGTCAATCATTAAAACACCTCCTTGGGCTATCTCGATAATCTGGTTAACACTTCGCTCCTCGTCGCCCCACAAAGTTCCTATGAAGGTGCTTCGGTTGGCTACCACCACATGCCCTTTGGACAGTGCTCCGGCTTCGTGCAGAAGGGAACCGAAGATTTTGCAGACTGTGGTCTTGCCTGTACCCGGTCTGCCAAAGAAGATGCTGTGCAGCGATATCTCATGTACCTTGGTTGTCGGAAAGGTCTGGCGCAACATCTTGTTGTACCGTGTCATGGCCAGCAGTTCATCCAAACGTGTCTTGATGCTTTGGCAACCCACCAGTTTGTCCAGTTCTTTTCGCGGATTGCGTAAGGGAGGTAGTATCTCAACCTTAATGCTGAGATTATTATTCTGCTCGATAATACCCGAAGGCAGGTCGGTAGGCGATTCTTCTTCGGTGTCTGCCTCGTCATCTTCTTCCTCTCCGCTTCCCATATCCTTGTCGTCCGATTCCTCAGATTTCTTGTCGGGAGCATCTTCCATAAATTCTCTTAATAGCCTGGCAAACTCCTCTTCACTTTCCGAGAGGGTTTGCTCGGGCTTTTCTGCCTGCTCTGTGATGGTCTGCATGGCATTGACATTTCTATTCATAGTATATGAATAATTCATAGGCGGTAGTGTTTAAATCAAGAAAAATAAAGATATGATGGTAATTCAAAAGAAGCCTTGTCCAACCTTGGCGGGCAAGGCCTTAATAGTTAGCACACACACATTGTGTGCGCAATTTGTTGCGTACAAAGGTACAACCGAAAGAATCTGTGTTTCCTTTCATTCAATCACGGTAATTTGTAGCAAAATGTCAAAGAGCACAATTCATCCTAACAATCTTCAGACTCAGATAAAGTTCTTCTGTCTCAAACTTTTCGGTAACAGATTGTTCTTGTCATAAAATTCGTTATTTGCTATAAATTTTTGTGATTGAATGTGTAAATCGGGGGCAAAATAATATATAATTTCGGAAACGGCCAAATATTCAGACTTTTTTTTGTAATTTTACCCTCAAAATCTGGTTGATTGCTAATATCCGGCCTGCTTATTACCCCATCATTCCCATCAGTTTTTCCATCCCGCTTCGAGTCATCTCGAGCCGCAGTTCGTGTCTGTCGGTGGAAAGCAGGATGCAGGTGTGTTGTTGGTGGTTCAGCCGATAGACCCGTTGCAGGTTGACAATGGTGCTACGGTCAACCCTGACAAAAGTGTTTGCGGGCAGTCGCTGTTCCAGTGCCAGTAGGTTTTCCAGTATCAGGTCCTGACCATGAAAGGTGCAGACGGTGGCATAGTTGCCGTCGGCCTTTATGTAGGCGATGTCGTCGGCAGAAACGAATATCTTCCCGTTCACCGATCTGAAACTCAATTTCTTTGGTAGTGGGGACGGAGCGGTTGCCTCAGCCGAGGCTTTGTCTACGGCCTTGGATATGGCATGAGCCAGTTCGGCCTTATCGATGGGCTTTAACAGATAATCTACAGCTGAAAGTTTGATGGCACTCATCAGGTATTTTCGGTCACTGTAGGCTGTGGTGAAGATTACGTATGGGATCGGTATGGTCTCTTTCAGCTCATCGAGCAACTCTATGGAGTCGCGCCCGTTTAGCTGAATGTCCAGGAAAAGCAAGTCGGGACGGTAGCGAAGGATGCTCAAACGGGCACTGTCGTAGTTGTCGCAGGCATCCATCACCTCCACGGTGTAACGGAAGTCTTCCAGTTTGGCCAGCAGCGATAATCGTGGCAGTCGTTCGTCCTCCACTACGATAGCTTTCAGTGGCCTCGCTTCCTTACCACTTTCTAAATGGCGAGGGGAGAAAATACCTTTCTTTATATCATTTGCCATATATTTCCAGACAGTTCGTCAATACTTGAAATCAGAAGGTATCCATATTGAGAAGCATGTGCCGGCCGGTCGGCCCTTATCGTCGGTCAGGTCGGTCACTTGCTGTTGTATATGATTCTTGTTGCTGCGGTTGTAAAGTTCTATCTGCTGGCTGAGGATTTTCAGTCCTTGCTTGGTTGAGGGGCCTCCGATATGTGCTGCTTCGGAACGGCCTATACCGTCATCGCTGACGCTAACCAGCACACCGTCTGTACCGTTGCGCTGCTCGCTGCTGATAGTCACCGTTACATGGCCAATGCCCGTCTTATTGGCTATGCCGTGTTTCACGGCATTCTGGCAATAGGTGTGCAACAACATTGTGGGCAGCATCACTTTCTGACTGGCATCGGGAGCCACGTTGATGGTGTACTGTAGACGTTCGCCGTAGCGTAGTTGCTCCAGTTCCAGATAGGCACGGACATAATCCACTTCGTCGGTCACCGAGCGCGACGGGCGATCAATGCCCGATAGGGTCTGGTTGGTAAAGTCGGAATATAGTTTCAGGTAGTGTGTGGCTTCGTCTGTGGAATGGTTCGACACGAAATACTCTATGCTGGCCATCACATTGGTGTGGAAATGAGGAATGGCCTTCAAGCGGACGGCACTGAGTTGCAGTTCTTTTTTCACCTTCTCGTCCTCCAGTTGTTTCATTTTTTTACGGGCATTTCGTTGTTCAAACTTGCGGGCCATCCACCACACCGCGAGAGCTAATAGCAGCACGGGCACCAGCCATATCCACCATTGCTGCCACCATGGGCGGGGGGCCACTACAACGGTCGGTTCCTGATTGTCTTTCAGCAGCAGGTCGGGGCGGAACGACATCATTTCCTCCAGTCCGGCCAGCCACACCGTGCCGTCAGTGTCCTCGGCCATCGTAGCCGCCAGCGGCTCAATCATGGTGAATCCGTTTCGTTCGTCGAACCAATGAATGTCAGTTGCCTTGCAGCTGGTGTCAATGCGTGCCACCATCAGTCCATCGATGGTTGCTACCACGAGGAAACCTCGTGGAGATAAATGTACAGAACGAATCTCATGGCCTTTGAGTGTAGGCAGAGCTTCGGTCATGGCGCGCAGTTGATTGTCGTGCAAGGCAAACAACGAGTCGCCTAAGGCAAGGCAAATGTGCCCCTGGCCATCGGTGCCCATCGTGGTAATGACAAGTGTGGTGGGTGTGCTCTTTACCTGTTCTATGCTCACCCGTCCCTCTTCAATGCCCGTCAGTCGGTACAACCCGGGATTACAGCCCACCCACAGTCGGCCTTGCCCGTCATCTGCAGCACACCAGGGGCGCATGGCATCAGTGAAAAGCGTGTCTATCAGTCCAGTGCAGGTATTGTACAACAGCACACTGCTACGCGTGCCGATGACGAGACGGTCTCTGTATCGGCCTACAAACTGATATTTGTCGTGAGGCAGTCGCAGCCAACCGATGCTGTCACCTGTCATGGCGGCCACGTCGCCATTGCCTGCCATATAGATTTTTCCGCCGATGGCAGCGGCGCTAGGTGCAAAAAAGTTGTCTGCGTCCTCGGTTAGAAGTCGTCCGTCGGCTATAACCTTGCCGTTGAGCGTGCCCATCAGCATCCGGTTGTCACAGAACGACATGGCCCTGACGATATCGTTCTCGTCTGTCAGTCTGTGGTTCACGAAATTGCAGTGGAAGAAGCAGTAGGCCCCCTGATAGGTGGCGGCCCATAGGCGGTTCCACTTGTCTATGAAGAGCCCTTTAATCATGTTGAGGCCCGTGGCAAGCTGTCGCCACTGCCCTTTGTCGTAGAGCCAGATGGTATGCGAGTCGGCAACGATGAGTTGTCCCTGCCTGTTCTGACGCACATACAAGCCGTAGTCAGGGGCATCAAAGTGGTGCCTGCTCATTAGTGAGAGGCTGTCGCTGTCCACACGGTAGAGTCCGTCGGCAGCAAGGGCAAGGAGTCCGTCGGCAGAACGGATAAACGAGAATACATCGGCCTTGTCGGTTATCCTCACAGCTATCTGCCTTTCCTGCAAGCGGTAGGCCCCCTGTGGCGTGGGTACATAAAGCTGTGCAGAGTCGAGATACATCTTGCGGTCTGGTGTCATTTCATCCAGTAGCGGCGTACTCATCACCTGTTTCATCCCCGCAGCTGTCAACTGACACAAGCGACGATTTTGCTCCTGTCTGTCCTCAATCAGCACATAGCCGGGTGGTAAGTCGGTGGAGTTGAAATTGTTCAGCAGCAGATTGCCTTCGGGGTCTATCGGCATTTCCGTCACATTGTCGCCGCTGATGCTCCATTGGCGTACAAAACCCGTGGCACGTACTTGGCCGGCGACCTCCCGGAATCCTACGATGTTTTCACGCCGGCCTTGCAGGAAGGGTGTCAGTTTCAGACCGTCGTAGCGGACGAAGCCCGACAGTGTACCTATGTAAATATATCCACGCGAATCCTGCCAAACCGTCTCCGTCTGCATCTGCGACAGACCGTCGAGTGTGGTGAAACGGCGATAGCTCAGGTTGCGTGTGATCAGCTCATCATCGGCATGACAATGGAGCGAAAGCACACTGAGCAGTGATACAAGGAAGAATATGTTCTTTTTTATCTTGTTCATCGCTGCAAAAATACGCATTTCATTCCAAACCGCCATCACTTTCTGCATCTTTCCCCTCACTTTTTTTCTTTCGTCACTCCATATGCTCCTTTCTTCACTCCCAGCCCTTGTTTCGTCAAAACGTCCGCGACGTATGCCCTG
>JAEEGF012274948.1_pt1 | contig 11878 bp, 11 predicted proteins | sample 9134171 | NCBI WGS metagenome assembly JAEEGF01 (sample SAMN16246542, study PRJNA631951) | gut metagenome | biome: gut microbiome; feature: rumen; material: AP-attached | host: Bos | place: Iran: Karaj | collected 2018-10 | reverse complement strand
CGGCGTGCGGGAGGCTGGCCTGCTGCGTCTGCCTGGCCTGCTGCGGCTGCCTGGGCAGATCAGCCTGCGGCCTGGGAAGCGCAGCCTGATTCCTGGCCCGAGGGGATGTTCTGGCGCCTGCACGCCGTGATCTGCCGGACCAGGGCGCAGGCGGCGGCTTCGTCCTGTGCCGGGAGGGCCGGGCCAGGGAGGTGCGGCTAGCGTGCCGGCATATCCTTGCCTGCGTCCATGAGCCCGAGGCCTTCCTCCAGGCTCCTGTCCGGCGTGTCCCTGCTGCCTGCGGCCACTAGGCCCAGATAGTGCCGGCCGCGGAGCTCGACGCAGGCGAGGGCTGGCTCGCCTTCAAGCAGGCCCTTGAGGCAGCGCCTGCCCTTTCTGCTGCCGGCAGGGTAGTCGGCCAGCCGCGAAAGCCCCGAGTCGCGCGCATACGCGCGGGCAAGCTCGATGCAGTCGAGGTGCTCGGCGTTGGCCTGCATCTCGAGGAAGCAGGTCGTCCTGCCTCCTGGCGGGGAGGCCATGAGGCCGCTTTCCGTGGCCTGGGCCGTCCAGCCTTCGGGAAGTGCCGCCGTGAAGCGGTGGAAGGAAGGCCCGTAGACCGCAGGCCCCTGGGGCCTCCCGCCGTCTGCCTGGCCGTTCTGTCCGTTCTGGGCGCCTTGTGCAGCCCCGCTCTGGCCCGCTGGCGCCGCCGGGGCAGCCTGGCTTGGAGCTTGGGGCTTTGCCTGCGCTGGCCTTGGGGCAAGCGGCGTGAAGGTGGCGGCTATGGCCTCGAGCCGGGGGAGATCCCGTCCAAGGAGGGTGGCTGCGTAGGTGAAGCCCTCCTTGACCGTCACCCGGCACAGGGCGGGACTGCCCGACACCTTGCCTCTGGCCGTCCAGATGCCGGGGCGCTCCTCGCGGGGGGCGGCTATCCCCATTTCCTTCGCCAGCGCGGAGGCTTCGGCCTGGGCGTCCCCATGGGCCCTCGTGGCCGTCAGGGCGATGAAGGCGGTGCTGTCGTCGGGCGTGACGGAGACGCCGTGCTCGATTTCCTGAACGTACCAGCCTGCTGGCACGTCCACGGAGAAGCGGGCGTCGTCGGGGCCAAACTCCATGACGGAAGCAAAGGTCCCGCCGGCAGGGCAGGCCAGAGCGAACAGGAGGGCTGCGAAAAGCGCGCAGAAGCGGTGCATCGGGAGGTCCTTGCGTTTGGCTGTGGCAGGCCGCGGACGGCAAAGCTCGCTGTCCGTGCCAGAAAGGCGACAGGGCCATTCAAGCAAAAATCGCCCGCAAAGGCCAGATCGGGACGAGGCCGGGGCTGGACTGCATGAGCTCGGGGCCTGTGCCGGCGCCTGCTCTCGCCGTTTGCCCTTGCGGGAGGCATGTCCTGCCGCGTAGGCTTCGGCACGCTGGCGGACAGGCTTTCGGCAGCGGCTGGCAGGAAGCGGCAGGAACTGGAACGGCCCCGGCATGGCCGGGAACAAGGAGGCGTCCCGTGCGGGACTGGCGGTGGAAGGACTTCGGCAGAGGCGCCGGCTGCGCTCTGCCCGTTGCGCTGGGCTTTGCGCCCTGCGGACTCGTGCTCGGGGCGTGGTGCGTCCAGAAGGGCTTCAGCACCCTGGGCGTGCCCCTCTTCTGCGGCGCCAACTTCGCGGGCGGATCGGAGTTTGCCGTGGTCGCCATGTGGACCTGGCCGCCGAACGTCCTGCTCGCCGTCATGGTCACCCTGCTCGTCAACAGCCGCCACCTGCTCATGGGCGCGGTCCTCGGACGCTTCATGGAGGGCCTGCCAGCCAGAAAGGCCATGCCAGCCCTCTTTCTGATGTGCGACGAGACCTGGGTCCTCTCCCTGGCCGACGCTGCGGCAAAAGACGCAGGCGACCGGCCCCGCGGCTGGAGCTTCGCCCACTACCTTGGCACAGGGCTCACCCTCTGGTGCGGCTGGGTCGCCTCCACCCTGTCCGGCGCCCTGGCCGGCCCCCTGCTCGGGGACATGCGCGTCTGGGGCCTCGACATGGCCTTTCCCGCCATCATCCTCTATCTCGTCAAGGGCATGTGGCGTGGGCTTGTGCCCAGCCTGCCCTGGCTGGCAAGCCTTGCCGCAGCGGTTGCCGCCTGCCGCCTGCTTCCCCGGGGCTGGTACGTACCCTGCGGCGCCTTGGCCGGCATTGCCTGCGCCCTGCTCCTGCCTTGCGAAGGCGGTCCGGATGGCGGTCCGGACGGCAGAGCGGCAAAGGAGCAGGCAAAGGATTCGGCGACGCCAGGGGAGGGCGCATAGCCATGCCGGACCTTTCTGGACTCACGCCCGCCTTCCTCCTGACTGTTGCCTGCATGGCGCTGGCCACCTACCTGACGCGCATTGCGGGCTGGCTCGTCCTGCGCGGCCGGAGCATAGGTCCCAGGCTCAGGCGCGTGCTCGACGCCAGCCCCGGCTGCGTGCTGCTCTCGGTCATTGCGCCCAGCTTTGCCTCGGCAGATATGACGGAGCTGGCGCCGCTGGCCGTGGCCGCGCTTGCAGCCACGCGCCTCGGCTTCCTTGGCACCGTGCTTGCCGGCGTGCTGGCAGCCGCCTTTATCAGGCAGGTGCTGCCCCTGCTTATGGGCTGAGATAGTCTCTGGACTCCAGCGGCCGGGTGCTGGCAATGGTCCAGCATGAGGCAGTGCGCCGGCATCGCATCGGCGTTGCGCCGGCATCGCCGAAGGCATGGCCCTTCTGCCGCAGTCTCATGGCGGACCCTGAGGGCCCGCGAAGCGGCTCTGTGCAGCGGTGGCAGGGCATACGCTGCATGCATCCCGGATGCGCGGTGCATGAGGAGAGTACCCCTTGTCTGGGGTTGCTGGCGTTGTACGGGAGGCGAGGGCCGTCAATTGCAAAGTTCCCCGGACTGCGGCCAGCCGCCGGAAGCCAGGAAGCCGGGGAGCACCTTGACTTCTCGAGGCAAAGCGCCAAGGGTGCTGTCCCCTGTGCCGGCCCGTCCGGCACGCCATCCAGATGGAGCTTCAGCCTATGTCCGCCAGGCAGCCTTCTGCGCCCTTCGTCTTCTTCGTCCTCTTCCTTGTCTACATCACCTGGGGCTCGACCTACATCGGCTACAAGCTCACCCTCGAGGTCTGCGGCCCCTTCTTCGCAGCCGGCGCCCGCTCCTTTGCCGGAGGCGTCCTGCTGGCCTGCTGGCTTGTTCTGCGGGGGCAGTGGCGCAGGCCTTCCCTGCCGGTGGCCAGGCGGCTGGCCGGCTTCGGCGTGCCCATGGTCGTCATGGCTTCGGGTCTGATCGCCGTCGGCCAGACCCAGGTTCCCTCCTCCGTGGCAGCCGTCCTGACCAGTTCCTGCCCCATCATCATGATCCTGGCAGGCTGGCTCTTCGCCGGCGAGCCGAAGCCCTCGCCCCTGCAATGCCTGGGACTTGCCGCGGGCTCGGCGGCCATAGCCTGGCTTGGCTTCCAGCAGGCTGGTTCAGGCGGAGCGCACCCCTATCTCGGCTGCCTTGCCGTGGTGGCGGCAGCGGCAGGCTGGGTGGCCGGGTCGCTTGCCATGAAGAAGCGCCCGCTCGAAGACGCCGTGCCGCCGCTGGAGGCAACCTGCCTCCTTCTGCTCTCCGGAGGCCTCGAAGCCCTGCTCCTGGGCCTGATCTTCGGCGAGCACAGCCGCCTGCACTGGGATCATCTGCGCCCTGCCGTCGCCATAGCCTTTGCCTGGATGACGGTCGGCGGCTCCATCATTGCCTATGCCGCCTACATGTGGCTCCTGACGCACGTGCGCCTGGCCGTGGCCGTGTCCTACGAGTACGTGGTGCCTGTGGTCGGCATCTTCCTTGGCTGGCTTTTCGGGGGTGAGCGCGTCACCCTGGGCGTGGTCGCGGCCTGCGCCGCCGCCGTTGGCGCCGTCTTCCTCGTCGTCACCCGCAGGACAGGGGACGCCGGCCCCTTCCACCATGCAGGCACCCTCGGCCGGTGGCGGCGCAAGCGGACCATGCACGTGCAGACCCTGGGCCCCGGGATCGCAGGAAAGGACGTAGGGAAAGATGCAGGGAAGGGGGCAGGCAGACTTTCCTGAACAGCGTCCGCTGCCTGATCCTGCCTGACGTCCGGGACTTCCTGGCGTGCGTGCCGCTCTGCCAAGGCCAGCCGTCGCGCGCAAGGCATGCCGGCTTGCTGGAAAAGCGGTTTTTTCTGCCATCCCGTGGAAAAAGGGTAAGGCATTGCATGAAACACCCCCTTGTTCGCCAGCCCCGCTTCGGTGAGGCCAAGCGTGCGAGCAGGCGCCGTCCCCGGTAGAAGCAATGCGGGGAGGATTGGGAAGCCTGCGACAGGCCGGACAAGACGGTTCCGGCAGGCTGAAAAGTGGCAGATGCAGACTGCCCGTCATGCGCCTCAAGCGCAGGCAAGGGCTGGTGGCGGGCAGATGCAGGGATGACGAGGCATGGAAAGCGCATTGCCAGGAACAGCGGACAAAGAATGGGGCATACGGCAGATGCTGGCCAGCGCACAGGCCCAGACTTCAAGGGACTGCCGGAAGAGCAGGCAGAAAAGCCTCAAGTCGATCCGGGACGAGTGCCTGGCGCAGGGGCTCGCTGCCGGCACGGTTGAGGATGCAGTCCTTCTCTTGCGCCAGATCATGGCGCAGGAAGAGGCCTGCTGGGGAGAGGCGGTGCGCAGGCTCGCGATGAAAAGGGCCATGGCTGACGAGATGGAGGAGCGGCTGGACGCCAGCTTGAAGTCATTTCTTGCACCCTCGAATCTGGAGGCCTTTGTCTTGGCCAGAGCCCGCACCACGGTCATGTGCGAACGTGAAGGCTATCTGCAAGGCTTTGCCTCAGTGCGCGTCAGAACCTTTCTGGACATTCGTGGCCAGGCTGCTTCAGACAGCGCCTCTCGGAGAGGAAGAGCTCTGCCGGGCATGGCATTTGTCGGCTGGCCTTGCCTGCAGGGTTGCCGGCATAGAGAGGCTGCAGGCAGATTGCAGGCAGTCAGTCAGGCAGGAAAGCCCTGCGGGCATCGCTCCCGATGGCCAGGACGAGTCCACGGAGCCGGCAGGGCCGGAGGTGGCCGAAAGGGGGGAGGTTTTCCCTGCCCGTCATGCGCGGTGCTCGTGGTAGCGGCTGGAAGGCATCCGCTTCCGGCATGTGCTGGAGGAGGACAGGAAGCGCCTTGCCCTCTGCCAGCCTCTGCCGGTCCCAGCCACCTGCCGGGGCGCTCTTGACGCAGGGCGCGTCTTGGCCGAAAAAGCGGTGCGGGCAGGCGGCGCCAGGCTCGAGGCAAGGGTGCAGTTCAGCGTGAGCTCAACGTCAAGGAGGGCGGAGCATGGCGGATGCAGCGACTCCGAAGAGGGGCTGCCGAAACGCGGCGGACAGGGGGCTTCTCAAGCTGTTCGAGGTGCCTTTCCCGTCCGCGCCAGCGCCATTGTCCGCACCGGCGCCCTTCGTGAAGTGGGCCGGGGGCAAGCGCCAGCTGCTGGGACTGCTCTGCGCCCGTGCGCCTGCGCGCTTTGGCCGCTACTACGAGCCCTTTGTCGGCGGGGGCGCCATGCTCTTTGCCCTGCGCCCCGAACGGGCCTGCGTCAGCGACGCCAACGCCCAGCTCGTCAACTGCTACCGCCAGCTCAAGGAAGACGCCAAGGCTGTTGCGGCCGCCATCCAGACGCTCGACGCCGTGCCCTGCAGCCGGGAGCGCTACCTTGCTCTGCGCTCGCGCTACAACGGCAAGCTTGAGGCCGGCGAGCTCGACTGCGAGGGCGCGGCCCTCTTCATCTGGCTCAACAGGCACTGCTTCAACGGCCTCTACCGCGTCAACGGCAAGGGCCTCTTCAACGTGCCCTGGAACGGACGCACCCAGGGCCCCTCCGCCAGCGCCGAACGGCTTGCCGCCACGGGGGGCTGGCTGAAGGCTGCGGACGTGGAGCTTGGCTGCGGGGACTTCGAGCAGGCCTGCGAGGCCGTCGAGGCCGGGGACTTCGTCTACTTCGATCCCCCCTACGTGCCCGTGAGCCAGACGGCCAGATTCACGAGCTACGCCCGGCAGGGCTTCGCCCAGGCGGACCAGGAGCGGCTGGCAGCCCTCTTCGCCAGGCTCGATGCCAGGGGGGCGAAGCTCCTGCTCAGCAACAGCGACGCCCCGCTGGTGCGGCGGCTCTACCGGGGCTGGCGCATCGAGGCCGTGGACGCGAAGCGCGCCATCTGCAGCGACGCCTCGAAGCGGACGGGCAGGGAGATCATCGTCGCCAACTTCGCCAGCTTTGCGTAGGCGTGCGAGGGCCTGCCCGTGCCGGAGCCTTCGGACAGGCTCCCGTCTTTCGCCGTGCATCGCCAGGCAGCCGGGGGGGCTGCAGGCCGCCTGGACGCTTCTTGTGCCTGCCTGGCTTCTTCTGTAGAGTGCAGATGTCCGGAAATACTTCCTGAAAGAGGCCACGTACGGGAGCCATGATCCCGTTGCCGGCCGCTGGCAATGCCGGCCAAGGTCAATGCCGGCCAGATCCGCAGGCGCATCCCCCGGACGGCCCAGGCGGAGGCTGGTGGCAAGGAGGCTGGCGCAAGGAGGAAACCATGAAGGCACTGGTTGTCGTCGACATGCAAAACGACTTTGTCTCCGGATCGCTGGGCTCGGCACAGGCCCAAGCCGTGCTTGCCCGGATGGAGGCCAAGCTTGCAGCCTTCGAGGGCCTGCTCTTTGCCACCAGGGACACGCACGGGGCCGACTACCTGCAGACCCAGGAGGGGCGCCTGCTTCCCGTTGTCCACTGCGTCAAGGGGACGCCCGGCTGGGAGCTGGCGGGCCGGCTCCAGGCCCTGCTCGAGGCAAGAGGCGCAGAGATCTTCGACAAGCCCGCCTTCGGCAGCCTGGATCTGGCCCGGCGCCTGGCTGAGCTTGCCGGCCAGGGAAAGCTGGACGAAGTGGAGCTGGCTGGCCTGTGCACGGACATCTGCGTCGTGTCCAACGCGCTCCTGATCAAGGCCTTTCTGCCGGAAATCCCGCTGGCGGTGGACGCTTCCGCCTGCGGCGGCACGACGCCGGCCCGGCACGAGGCGGCGCTCGACGTGATGGCAAGCTGCCAGATAGACGTGAGGAGGTAGGGCCATGACCCAGTTCGACAGCCGCAATCTGTCCATGATGATGGACCTCTACGAGATGACCATGGCCAACGGCTACTACATGGCCGGCAAGGCCGACAGCCTGGCCACCTTCGACGTCTTCTACCGCAGGAACCCCGACGGCGGGGGCTTTGCCGTCTTCGCCGGCCTCGAGCAGGTGCTCGACTATCTCGAGGGCCTGCACTTCAGCGCAGAGGACGTGGCCTATCTGCGCTCCCTCGGCCAGTTTGACGGCGCCTTCCTGGATACGCTTATAGACTACCGCTTCCGCGGGAGCGTGAGCGCCGTGCCCGAGGGCACCGTCGTCTATCCCAACGAGCCTTTGATCACCGTCACGGCGCCGCTCATGGACGCCCAGCTGGTGGAGACCGCCATCCTCGCCCAGATCAACCACCAGTCCCTCATCGCCACCAAGGCCAGGCGCATCGTGCGCGCGGCCGAGGGGCGATCGGTCTCCGACTTCGGCGCCCGCCGCGCCCACAACATGGACGCTGCCGTCTACGGGGCCAGGGCCGCCTACATCGGCGGCGTGGACAGTACCGCCACCGTGCTCGCGGGCCAGCTCTTCGGCATCCCGGTCAGCGGCACCATGGCCCACAGCTGGGTCATGAGCCACGACAGCGAGTTCGAGGCCTTCCGGCGCTTCGCCGAGATCTATCCCGACAACGCCATCCTGCTGGTCGACACCTACGACACCCTCAAGTCGGGCGTGCCCAGCGCCATCCGCACCGCCAGGGAAGTGCTCGCGCCCATGGGGCGCCGCCTCAAGGGCATACGCCTCGACTCCGGCGACCTGGCCTACCTTTCCAAGGAGGCCCGCCGCATGCTCGACGACGCGGGGCTGGCCGACTGCCGCATCGCCGTCTCCAACAGCCTCGACGAGTACACCATACGCTCGCTGCTGGAGCAGGGCGCCTGCGTGGACTTCTTCGGCGTGGGCGAGCGGCTCGCCACAGCCAAGAGCGATCCCGTCTTCGGCTGCGTCTACAAGCTCGTGGCCCTGAACGAGGGCACGGCCTGCCGTCCGCGCATCAAGATCTCCGAAACCTGGGAGAAGATCACCAACCCCGGCCGCAAGCGCCTCTGGCGCGTCTACGACACCTCCGGCCACTCCATCGCCGATCTGCTCACCCGCGAGGACGAGACGCCGGACGCTGCCGCAGGCTTCGGCTACGTCGACTCCGAAAAGCCCTGGAAGCGGGGCGCCTTCGCCGGCTGCACGGTGAAGGAGCTGCAGGAGGAGGTCATGCGCGGCGGCAGGCGCACCCGGCCCTCGCCGCCCCTCAAGGCGGTGCGGGACCATGTCAGGCGCCAGCTCGAGGAGGACGTGTGGCCCGAGGAGCAGCGCTTCGAGAACCCCCACCGCCACTACCTCGACCTGAGCCCGGCCTTCTACGACCTGAAGCGCTCCCTGCTCGGCCGCGGGTAGCGGACGCCAGTCTTCCGTCCGGCCTCCGCCGTCCTGTCCAGGGACGGCGTAGTCGCCGTGCGCGTGCTTTGAGCCGCAGTCCGCATTTCGCTGCAGGGGCGAAGCACGGCTGCTTCTTATGGTGTCTTGTCGTTGCGGGGAGAAACTGAATCGTATTGTCTTTTCGGGATGAAATCCCTTGATTTGCCTAGAGCAAACTGCAACAAGAAATCGAGAAACGTAGCATCGTACTCGTCTTTTTTTGATTTTCCAGTTATTTTTTCAAAAACTAATTCGATATAATGCTTAATAACGTGAAGACGATTTGAGAATCGTTCAAAGTCATGCTTTTCTGGCAGGGGTTTTTCTCCGAAATCCATAGTAGTAAAACCTCGCCGTGCAGAGAGTAGCTGAGACGATCCAGACATTGTACAACTGCGCTGGAAAGGAATTGAAGGCAAGGCGCCACACGACTCCGGACGGGGTCTCCCGCGCCGGAAATCTGCCAGCCGCCTAGTCAAGACTTCGCGCCCGCTGCCGCCCGGCCGCTATTCTTCACCTGTCAGGCGGGCAAGCTTCTGGGCCTGCAGCTTCGTGGCCTCGGCTTCGAAGTATATGCTCCTGGCGATGTACATGCTGCCGCCGCCGTGGCTTTCATAGAGCAGCTCGGCCATGAGGTCGCGCCACTTGAGCCAGGCGCGCTCAGCCTCGAGCAGCTTCTTGGCGCAGGCCTTCGAGGAGCAGGATTCCTTGGCGGCCCTGTAGTTCTCGTTGAGCTTGCGGTCCCAGTAGGCGTGGGCCTTGCGCATGCATTCGCGCGTTTCGACGTCGTTCCCGTAGGCCTTCTCCATGCAGGCATTGTAGCCGGGGGCCAGCTCCTCTTCGCCGGCAAGGCAGGGACCGCAGGCGGCCAGCGCCAGGCCGGCGCCAGTCAGTATGGTGGAAAGGGCTTTCATGGAAGAAACCTCCTCTCATGCTCTTGACATGATTTTGGGTGGACGCAGTCGGAAAGCACGACGCCTGACGTTTGCCAACGCGGCGGAGCCAGCCAGAGCCTTCGCCTGCCGCGACGCCCCGTCTGGCCACATGCACGAAGCTGCCCAGCTTCCTGTCCCCCCTTCGTCAAGGTTCCAAAAGTATGGCAAAAGGGACGTTGCTTGTCACGATAAACGCGACGCACCGTCTCTCCATGACCTGTCCCCCAAAGCCGGGGCCGGCCAGCGTGATCGCCTGCGCGGCGTCCCGTCCGGGGAAATCCGCACCCGAAGACGCAAAAAGCGCGCGGAAGACGTGAGCCTTCCGCGCGCAAGCGATGCAGCGCATCTAGGAGGTGATGCCGTGGAAGCGATGCACTGGGAGGAGGCCTCTTGCCGCCCGGCTCCCTGCGCTTCCTTCCCGCGTCCTACTGGCCCGCGTCCTACTGGGCCAGGGGGGCGTTGGGCCGCATGGTCCACACCCCGCAGGGGCAGACGCCCTGGCACATGCCGCAGCCTATGCAGCGTTCGGGGTCTGAGACGTACTCGAAGCCCCCGCCGGGAAGCGCCTTGCGGGAGATGGCGCCTTCGGGGCAGCATTCGAGGCAGGTGCCGCAGTCCCGGCAGCTGCCGCAGCTGATGCAGCGGACATGGTCGTCCTTGGGCTTGGGCAGATCGTCCTTGCGGAACTTGGCAAACCACTGGACGTGGAGGCGGTCCTGGGCAACGGCGCAGCCCTCCTCGGGGACATAGGGCTGGCCCTTCAGCCAGGCGTCGCAGGCGTCGGCCGCCCGGTTGCCGGAACCTATGGCCGAGGCGATGAGGCCTGGCTTGATGCAGTCGCCGGCGGCAAAGACGCCCTCGAGTATCTGCTGGCCTGCGCCCGGGGCGAGCCAGGCGCGGAACATGGGCGCGCCTTCGGGCAGGAAGGAGAGATCCGGCGTTTCGCCCACGGCGACGATGACGTCGCCTGCGGGGAAGAAGCGGCCGTCCTCGCAGATCACGCCCTCTGCGGTGATCTCCCTGGTCGCGCAGGGCCAGACTATCTCGCCGCCGAGCGCGCGGATGCGCGCCATCTCGTGCTCGAAGGCGGCCGGCTTCTGCACGTCGATGCAGGTGACCTTCCTGGCGCCCATCCTGTAGGCGCCGGCGGCTGCGTCCATGCCGGCGTTGCCGGCGCCGATGACGACCACGTTCTCCGCCACCTTGGGCTTGAGCCCGCGGTTGACGGCCTTCATGAAGTCGATGCCGGCCCGGCAGCGCTCGCGGCCCGGCCAGTTGAAGATGCGCCCGACGTGGCCGCCCGTGGCCACGACAACGGCGTCGTGGGCGCCGCGGATCTCGGCGAACTTCGCCTTGTCGACGGCGCAGTTGACGTGGAAGGCCACGCCCATGTCGCCAATGCGGGCTATCTCCTTCTGGAGCAGCTTTTCGGGCAGGCGTTCCCGGGGGATGGCCTGCTCCATCTTGCCGCCCATGGCAGGGCCTGCCTCGAAGATCTCGACCTCGTGGCCCTTTCGGGCAAGCCGCCAGGCGCAGGCAAGGCCGGCAGGGCCGCCGCCGATGACGGCAACCTTCCTGCCGCTCTTGTGCCTGGGCTTCGGCGCCTTGGCGTCCTGGGACTCGAGGCCGAGGGCGCCTATCTGGACAGGGTAGTCGAGGTTCTGGCGGGTGCAGGCCTGCATGCAGGGATTGGGGCAGACCGTGCCGCAGACGGATCCCGGGAAGGGCGTCCAGTCGAGCACGCGCCTGAGGGCTTCGGCCTCCTGGCCAGCCCGCAGCAGCTGGTGGCGCAGCTGGGTGGGCACGCCGGCAGGGCAGGCGTGCTCGCAGGGGGCCTCGAAGGCGTGGCTGCGCCACTCGGGCACGCGCAGGCGGTAGACCCCGCGGTTGACGAGGCCGATGTGCTCGCCGCTGTCCGGGAAGACGTCGGCGAAGATGCCGCCGGCAAGCCAGTTTTCCCGCCGCCACTGGGCAAGGCTGGGGCGCTCGGCGCCATGGCGCTCGCCGAAGGGCACGGGGACGATCTTGCGCCACTGCTTCCACACCGAGAGCTCGGCCCGCCGGCGGGGGCGCTGGACCGCCTCGAGGAAGCCGTCAAGGCCGCGGTCGAGGAAGGCGATGTCGGCCTCGTCGAGGGCTTCCACGCGCACCTCGTCCGGCAGCTCCGCCACGGGGCCGCGGAAGTAGACGACGCCGCCCACCATGCCGACGCAGGGCCGCTCGCCGAGCACCGAGGGCAGGGTCTGGCTGTCGCAGCCGCAGACCACGGCGGTGCCGCCGCCCATGAACTCGAAGGAGAAGGAGCCCGTGTTCTTGAGTATCCAGAGCTCGGGCGCCTCGTAGAGGGGGTCCTTCTTCATGAGGGAGCCGGAGCGGGTGCCGGCGCGGCCGCCGATGTAGATGCGGCCCGAGGCCGCGCAGTGGCCTGCCGT
>JAEEGF010530599.1_pt1 | contig 11878 bp, 12 predicted proteins | sample 9134171 | NCBI WGS metagenome assembly JAEEGF01 (sample SAMN16246542, study PRJNA631951) | gut metagenome | biome: gut microbiome; feature: rumen; material: AP-attached | host: Bos | place: Iran: Karaj | collected 2018-10 | reverse complement strand
CGCCGCCGCAGATGAACAGGATGTTCTTCGTGTTCACGTTTTCCAGCGGGACCATGGCATTCTTCGAGTTCGCGCCGACGGGCACTTCGATCTCCGCGCCTTCCAGGAGCTTTAAGAGCCCCTGCTGCACGGATTCGCCGGACACGTCACGCTGGGTGGCGTTCCGCTTTCTGGCCAGCTTGTCGATCTCGTCGATGTAGATAATGCCGGTCTCGCACTTCTTGACGTCGTTTCCGGCCGCGGCCAGAAGTTTCGTCACGACAGATTCGATGTCGTCGCCGATGTAGCCCGCTTCCGTAAGCGCCGTCGCGTCCGCGATGGCCAGCGGCACGTCCAGAAGTCGTGCCAGTGTCTGTACGAGGAAGGTCTTGCCGGAACCGGTCGGACCGATCATCAGCATGTTCGACTTCTCGATCTCAATGTCCTTGTCTTCGTTTGCCAGACGCTTGTAATGATTGTAGATCGCGACGGAGATGGCTTTTTTGGCCTTCTCCTGCCCGACGACGTAATCCGAGAGCATCTCGTAGATCTTGTTGGGCTTCGGGATCTTCTTGATATCGATCTTCTGCGGCTCGCTCTTCTTCTTGACGCTCTTGGTCTTCGTGCGCCGGCCGATCATCTGCTGGATGTCTTCCGGCGAGAGCACCATGGAAAAGCCGAAGGGAGAAGAATTCTGTTCGGATTCAGGCGTTTCTTCATCGCCTTCCACCACTTCGCCTTCGAGTTTTTCGGGATCTTCCGCCTTCTGGACTTCCTGCTTCTCGGGCCGTCTTACGGGCGCGCCACTCATGCGTAGCAGTTCCGCCTGGACTTCCGGCGGAAGCGCGCCGGTCATTTTCACCGCCTGATCGATGCTTTTCTGCAGGCAGTCATGGCACATGCAGATGCCGCCGGGCATGTCGACCATCGGCCCTGCCTTGCTTTCCGAGCGCCTGCACATGTAACAGACTTTCGTAAATTCGTTGTTGTCTCTGTCTTCAGCCATTGTTTTCCTTTACTGATCGGACTGGTATTCCGCGCTCACCCGCCGAGGTCACTCCGAAAGGAGTTTCTCCACGCTCGCGAGGCGAACGACCACCGTGAAAATACGGATGGCTTCGCGGACTTCTTCAAGGGTCGCAAAGCTCGGAGCGATGCGGATGTTCCGGTCCTCCGGGTCTTTGTGATAGGGATAGGTCGCGCCTGCGCCGGTCATTGTCACGCCGGCTTCTTTCATCATGGCGACCACGGTCTTCGCGCAGCCTTCCATCGTGTTGAAGGAAATGAAGTATCCTCCGTCGGGTTTCGACCAGTCGGCGATGCCGAGGCCTCCGAGTTCTTTCGAAAGGATCTCTTCCACTGCGTCAAACTTCGGTTTCATGATGGCCGCATGCTTCTTCATGTGCGCCAGAATGGCCTCACGGTCCGGGAAATAGCGGGCATGCATGAGCTGCATGATCTTGTTGTGGCCGATCGTCTGATACTTCATGTTCCCGGCGATGTCTTCGAGGTTTGCCTTGCTGGAGGCCAGTCCGGAGACCGAAGAACCTGGGAAGGTGATCTTCGAGAAGGAGCCGAACACATAGACGATGTCCGGATTGCCGGCCTTCTCGGCTTCGTCGAGAATGTTCAGGATCTGCCGCTGTTTTTCAAAGTCCAGATGATGGACGTTGTAGGCATTGTCCCAGAAAATGCGGAAGTCCGGTGCGGCAGGTTTCAGATTGGCAAAGCGTCTGACGACCTCATCGGAATAGACCGTGCCGGCGGGGTTTCCGTACTTCGGAACGCACCAGATGCCCTTGACGGCGGGATCTTCGGAAACATATTTTTCCACGAGATCCATGTCCGGGCCGTCTTCCTTCATGGGGATGTTCAGCATGGTCACGCCGAAGGCTTCCGTCACGGCAAAGTGGCGGTCATAGCCCGGGACCGGGCAGAGGAACTTCACTTCCGGAAGTTTCTGCCAGGGGGTATGACCCATGACACCGTGCGCCATGCACTTCTGGACGGTGTCGTACATGATGTTCAGCGAACTGCCGTCGAACACGATGACCTGGTCCGGACGGACGTCCATCAGGTCCGCCATCAGGCGCTTGCCTTCGGCGATGCCGGTGAGGCAGCCGTAGTTCCTCGTATCGAATCCGTCCTCGCTGATCATGTCCGAGGAGGAATCCAGCACGTTCAGAAGATCCATGGAGAGCGCAAGCTGCTCTTTCGAGGGCTTTCCTCTGGAAATGTCCAGCTTAAGGCCAAGTTCTCTCGTTTTGTCATACTCCGCACGGAGGCGAAGCGCTTCCTGCCTCAGTTCTTCTTTGGTAAGATCTTTCAGCATCTCTTCTCCTTTACCGCTTCGCCTGCATTTCGGCTGCTTTTTCACGAAGTTTCTGCATGAAGCCTTTCTTCTTCTCAGGCAGTTTCGGGACCGTGCCGCCGCGGATGCTCTTGAGTTCGGTGATATACATGCCGCTCACCGTACAGGTGACCTGCTTCTTTACAGGGAGGATCTCATAGACCTTATTGTCTGCGATCAGCGTCATGATCCGGGTCTGGATCTTGGCTTTGACGACCGGGACTTTCATGCGGCGGGCATAAACGGGCACTTGTTTCATGACTTCTTCCGGAAGTCCTGCCTCGCTCATTTTCTTCATTCCTTTGTCGATGATCAGCATCGTGACCGTCTGTTTTGCGGCCTCCATCTGCTTCTCGGCTTCGCGCTGCTTCTGCTGCATCTTTCTGCCGCGGATGTAGATGAAGACGATCGCCGCGACAAGAAGCACGCCGATTCCGATCAGAAGCCATGCCCACCAGGGCAGCGCCATTGTCATAAAGACCATTTTCATTTCCCCCTGAGAATATTGTTGTCTTTGAGCCTTAATAGGCTTCTATGTCGATCTTCCTGGGCTCCGGTATCTCAAAACGGAGCACGCGGGAAGCGAATTCCTTGAACTTTTCCGGGTCGTCTGATACGTAGAAGCGGTAAGGCGGGCCGGTGACCGGCGCGTCCATCGTGCGGAGAAGTCCTTTCTCCTCCAGAACACGCCGTAAGGCGGCGGTGGTCTCATAAGCCGGATTCACGAGCGTCACGTCATCTCCGAGGACCTTTCGGATCGTATCGCGGACCAGCGGATAATGCGTGCAGCCCATGATGACCGTGTCGATGTGCTCTTCACGGAAGACCCGCGTGTAGCGGCGCACCGCTTCCGTCGTCAGAGGATCCTCCCAGAGCCCCTCTTCCACCAAGGGAACGATGAGCGGGCAGGGTTTCTGGAAAACCAGAACCGACGGATCGATCTCATGAATGTAGGTCGGATACAGACCGCTTCGTACCGTGCCTTCCGTCCCCATGACGCCGATCCTTCTGGTCTTCGTCTGCTTGACGGCCGCATAGGCGCCGGGCTTGACGACGCCGATGATCGGCACTTCCACCCGGTCCTTCAGTTCCTCCAGCGCATAGGCGGATACGGTGTTGCAGGCGACCACGATGGCCTTGACTTCCTTGGTCCTTAGGAAATTCAGGATCTGTTCCGTATAATGGATGATCGTTTCGCGGGACTTGGAGCCGTAGGGCACCCTGGCCGTGTCGCCGAAGTAGATCAGATTCTCGTCCGGAAGCTGTCTCAGGATCTCGCGGAACACCGTGAGCCCGCCGAGACCGGAGTCGAATACGGCGATCGGTTTTTCATTTTCCTGAAGATTCGTCATATCGGTCAATTCTCATGCGCCGCGCGGAAGCCGGCGGTGTCCAGAAGATCCTGCACCAGCTGCTCTCTGGAAACGCCGATCCGGTCGAAAAGCATCGGATACATGCTGATCGCGGTAAAGCCCGGCATGGTGTTGATCTCGTTGAAAACGATGCCGTCCTTGTCCATGAAGAAATCCACTCTGGCAAGGGAGAATCCGTCGATTGCGCGGAAAATGCGTTCCGCCATCTTACGAATCCGCTCTTCAACGCCTTCCGGAAGCTTCGGGCTGGTATCCGTGAGTGAAGCCGGATTGTTGTATTTTGCGTCGTAATCGTAGAATTCCGCCGCAGAGACGATCTCTCCGACACCGCTCGTGACGACCCGGTTGTTCCCGCCGAACACCGCGCATTCCAGCTCGCGTCCCTGAATGGCTTCTTCGACGATGATCTTATAGTCATGCCGTGCCGCTTCCCGGATCGCCAGTTCCAGCGTGGGCCGGTCGATGGCTTTGGTGACGCCTACGGAAGAACCGGACTGGGAAGGCTTCACGAAGACCGGATAGGACAATGCCTTCTCGATCTTTCTGTAGACCGCTTCCGGCTTCTCCAGCTCTTCGCGTCTGAACCAGATGCTCTTGGCCTGGCGGATGCCGCCCAGCGAGTTCACGATGATCTTCGTATAAACCTTGTCCATGGCCACGGCGCTCGCAAGCACGCCGCTTCCGACATAAGGAATCCTTGCCAGTTCAAAAATGCCCTGGATCGTGCCGTCCTCGCCGTAAAGGCCGTGCAGCACCGGGAATGCCAGATCTACCGGAAACTCCCTTGTCCGCAGCGTATCGATGACATAAACGCATTTCTTCGTCGCGTCCGGTGAAAGTACCGCGGTCACGGGGCTTGCTTCCCAGCTGCCGTTCTCGATCTCATAGAGATTGCTCACATAGACCCAGCGGCCTTGTCTGGTGATGCCTACAAGGATCAGATCATAGCGGTCTTTGTCCACGCTCCGGATCACGTTCACGGCTGACATGCAGGACACGTCGTGTTCGGATGACTGGCCGCCGAAAAGGATCAGTAAATGTTCTTTTTGCATTTTCGTCTCCTTTTGTTTATGCTGAAAAACCCAGTATGAGCCCATAAGCCCATATTGAGTCATCATAAGGGTGAGTATACCCTTATTTGTCTATTTCTTCAACCCCGAATTCGATCGTGCGCACCGGGCTGATGCTTTCAAAGGGCACCCGCTCCCGTATGGAGAACATGGCTCGAAGGAGGCTTTCCGAATCCCGGAAAACGCCGAAAACCGCGCTTCCGGACCCGGTCATGAGCGCTCTCTCCGCGCCAAGACGGAGAAGCGTGTCGCGGAGTTCTCTCACCTCCGGACAGATGGAGAAGCTGGCCGCCTCCATCACATTGTCCATTGTCTCACAAATAGTTGTCAAAAATGTGTCTTTCGGACGGTCTTCAGCGGACAGGGCGCGCACAAAGCCGTCGACGTCCGGATGATCCATTTCAGTAAGGCTGTCGCAGTACTCATACACGAGCCGTGTGGAAAGACTCGCCTTGGGTTTCACGATCAGGATATGCGGAAGTTCCAGATCCGGAAGTTTCGTGAGTTTCTCTCCGACCCCCTCCGCAAGGCAGGTGCCGCCATAGAGGAAGAAGGGCACGTCTGCGCCGAGACGGAGCGCTTTCTCCGCGATTGCTTCCCGCGAGAAGCCGAGCTCATATAATCTGTTGATTCCCAGAAACGCAGCCGCCGCGTCGGAAGAACCGCCGCCGAGCCCGGCCTGGGAAGGGATGCTCTTTTCAAGTGTGATGGAAAGGCCCTCGAAACACGCAGGGTCTGAATAAAGGAGGCGGACAGCCCGAAGTACCAGGTTCCGCTCATCCCATGGGATGCCGCTCCGCTCTTCTGTAAGCGGCTTCCCGGACGGATCGGTCACGCGGAAGGAAATGCCCGGACGGCCGGTCTTCTCAAAACGCAGCACGTCATACCAGGAAACGGTCTGCATGACCATGCGGACCTCATGGTAGCCGTCAGGACGCTTTCCGGTAATGTCCAGAAGAAGATTCAGTTTTGCAGGTGCTCTAAGCGTCAGTTTATCCATGGTCTGAAAATGGCAGCGCCCCACAGTCCAAAGACTGCAGGGCGCATTGTCGTTTTTGATCAGAAATCGTCAGTCAAGGACGGAGATAACTCTACCGGAACCGACCGTGCGGCCGCCTTCACGGATAGCGAAGCGAAGTCCCTGCTCCATGGCGACGTGATGGATCAGTTCAACCTTGATCTCGACGTGGTCGCCAGGCATGCACATTTCCGTTCCTTCCGGCAGATGGCAGACGCCGGTAACGTCGGTTGTACGGAAATAGAACTGAGGACGATAGTTGTTGAAGAACGGCGTATGACGTCCGCCTTCATCCTTGGTCAGAACGTAGACCTGAGCGGTGAATTCCTTGTGGACATGCACGGTGCCGGGCTTCGCGATGACCTGACCGCGCTGGATGTCCGTACGGTTGATACCACGGAGCAGAACGCCGATGTTGTCGCCGGCCTGCGCTTCGTCCAGGGTCTTGCGGAACATTTCAATACCGGTAACGACAGAGCTCTGGACCTCTTCCTTGACACCGAGGATCTGAACCGGATCCTGGATGTGAAGGACACCACGCTCGACACGGCCGGTAGCAACGGTGCCGCGGCCGGAGATCGTCATAACGTCTTCGATCGGCATCAGGAACGGCTTGTCGGTCTCGCGCTCGGGGGTCGGGATGTAGGTGTCGACAGCGTCCATGAGTTCCATGATCGCATTGGTCCACTTGCCGTCCGGATCCGTGCCTTCATCTTCGGCATGGAGCGCGTTGTAGGCGGAGCCGCGGATGACCGGGATATCATCGCCCGGGAACTCGTACTCGTTCAGAAGATCACGGATCTCCATCTCGACGAGGTCCAGAAGCTCTTCGTCATCGACAGCATCGCACTTGTTCATGAAAACGACGATGTACGGAACACCGACCTGACGGGCAAGCAGGATGTGCTCGCGGGTCTGGGCCATGACGCCGTCGGTAGCGGCAACGACAAGGATCGCGCCGTCCATCTGTGCAGCACCGGTGATCATGTTCTTGATGTAGTCAGCATGGCCAGGGCAGTCAACGTGCGCATAGTGTCTCTTCTCGGTGGAGTACTCGACGTGCGCAGAGTTGATCGTGATACCGCGCTCCTTCTCTTCCGGAGCCTTGTCGATCTGATCGAAATCTGTCTTAACGTTGCCGGCGACGCGCTCTGCGAGAACTCTCGTGATCGCTGCGGTCAGCGTGGTTTTGCCGTGGTCAACGTGGCCGATCGTGCCGATATTGCAATGCGGCTTTGATCTGTCAAATTTAGCTTTTGCCATTGGATTCTTCCTCCTGAATTATCTTGCCTTACGGCGTTTTTACCCAATCGGGCGTATTATATAGTAGATTGTGTTTTTTTTCAAGTGCCAATTTCTTTTTATTTCAAGAAAATAAAACTTAATACGCTTTCAGCACTTTTTCCTGTACGTTCTTGGGAACCCGCTCGTACATTTCGAAGAACATGGAATAGGTTCCGCGGCCTTGCGTCTGGGATCTCAGGTTCGTCGCATAGCCGAACATTTCGGCGAGCGGAACGAAAGCGCGGACCATCTTTCCGGACGGAATGTCCTCAAATCCTTCGATACGGCCTCTTCTGGACTGAAGATCGCCGACGACATTGCCCATGTACTCTTCCGGCATGGAGACTTCCACCCGCATGATGGGCTCCAGAAGCACCGGGGCCGCCTTTGCCATGGCATCTTTGAAAGCCATGCTGCCGGCGACTTCGAAGGCCATTGCAGAGGAGTCGACTTCATGGTAGGAGCCGTCCACGATGTTGGCATGGACGCCAAGCACCGGATAGCCGCCTAATGTGCCGGACTGCATGGCCGACTGAATGCCCTTTGCAATGGATGGAATGAACTCTTTCGGAATGTTTCCGCCCACGACCGTGGATTCGCAGAGGATCTGCGGGGGCTCGTTCACCAGCACGTCCGCCTTCGGGTCGATCTCGAATTTCTCCTGGTTGGCAGGAAGCGGCGAGAAACGCACCTTGCAGTGCGCAAACGCGCCATGTCCGCCGGTCTGTCTCACGTAGCGGGAATCGATCTCGACTTCGCGGGTGATGGCTTCCTTGTAGGCGACCTGCGGGTTGCCGACGTTGGCTTCCACGTTGAACTCGCGGAGCAGTCTGTCCACGATGATCTCCAGATGGAGTTCGCCCATGCCGGCGATGATCGTCTGGCCGGTCTCATTATCCGTGTGGAAGCGGAATGTCGGATCCTCTTCGGAAAGCTTCATCAGGGCTTCGCCCAGCTTCTGCTGCCCTGCCTTCGATGTCGGCTCGATGGCCAGCTCGATGACCGGCTCCGGGAATTCCATGGATTCCAGAATGACCGGGGCGTCCGCATCGCAAAGCGTGTCGCCGGTCGTCGTGAACTTCAGTCCGACCACGGCCGCGATGTCTCCGGCATAAACTTCGTCGATGTCCATGCGCTTGTTGGCATGCATCTGAAGTACACGGCCAAGCCTCTCCTTCTTGCCCTTCGTGGAGTTCATGACGTAGGAGCCTGCGGAAAGCTTTCCGGAATAAACACGGAAATAAGCCAGTTTTCCGACAAAGGGGTCGGTCATGATCTTGAAGGCGAGTGCGGAGAACGGCGCCTCGTCCGAAGAAGGTCTCGTGACCTCATTTCCATTGAGGTCGACGCCCTCCACAGGCGGAATGTCCAGCGGAGACGGCATGTATTCGATGACTGCGTCCAGAAGCTTCTGCACGGCCTTGTTGCGGTATGCGGAACCGCAGAGCACCGGCACGGCGCGGCATTCGCAGGTGGCGCGGCGAAGCGCGGCCTTCATGGCGCTCTCTTCGGGGATCTCCCCTTCGAGATACATCATGGTCAGGTCGTCGTCCAGTTCGCAGATCTTCTCGATCATTTCATCGCGGCAGTCCTGTGCTTCTGCCTGAAGCCCTGCGGGGATCTCCCGGACCTCGACCTTGTCGCCCTTCTCGTCGGTGTACAGGTAAGCCTTCATCTCAAAGAGGTCGATGACCCCCCTGAAATCGGACTCCTTTCCGATCGGGATCTGGACCATGATCGCGTTCTTCTTCAGGCGGTTCCGGATCTGGGAGACCGCGCCGTAGTAATTCGCGCCCATGATGTCCATTTTATTAATGAAGGCAATACGGGGAACATGGTAGGTGTCCGCCTGACGCCAGACGTTCTCGGACTGCGGTTCAACGCCGCCTTTCGCGCAGAAGACGCCGATCGCGCCGTCCAGGACTCTGAGGGATCTCTCGACCTCCACGGTAAAGTCCACATGGCCGGGGGTGTCGATGATGTTGATCCTGTGCTCCAGTGCGCCGGGCATCGGCTTTGTTTCCTTCTCGAGCGTCCAGTGACAGGTGGTCGCGGCGGACGTGATCGTGATGCCGCGCTCCTGCTCTTCGACCATCCAGTCCATCGTCGCGGTGCCTTCGTGGGTATCGCCCATCTTGTAATTGATGCCGGTATAGTACAGGATCCTTTCGGTAAGCGTCGTCTTTCCGGCATCGATATGCGCCATGATACCGATGTTCCTTGTTCTCTCAAGCGGATATTGTCTGGTTCCCATGGGTTTCCCCCTTTCGCGGCTTAAGCCGCGTTCAAAAAACGTTTCCGGTTCTGTCTGAAAAGAATGACCCGCGGGTGCTGCGCCTTTTCAGTGCAGTCCCGCGGATCATATCTACAGAATAACGATCAGAACCTGTAGTGTGCAAACGCCTTGTTCGCGTCGGCCATTCTGTGCATTTCCTCTTTACGCTTCACAGCGCCGCCAGTCGAGTTCATGGCATCCATGATCTCGCCCGCAAGCTTGTCGACCATCGTCTTCTCGCCGCGGTTCCTGGAGAAAGAGGTGAGCCAGCGAAGTCCAAGAGTCTGACGGCGTTCCGGCTTGACTTCCATCGGGACCTGATAGGTCGCGCCGCCGACACGCTTCGCCTTGACTTCCAATACGGGCATGACGTTGTTCATCGCGGTCCTGAAGCATTCCAGCGCAGGTTTGCCGGTCTTCTCTTCGACCTTCTCAAATGCGCCGTAAACGATCTTCTGGGCTACGCCGCGCTTGCCGTCCAGCATGATGTTGTTGATCAGCTTTGTGACAACGACATCGTTGTAAACCGGATCAGCCAGCACTTCTCTTTTCTCGGTATGTCCTTTTCTAGGCACGTTGCTTCCCTCCTTAACTAATAAGGTTAGATCATCGGTACTCGCTCTCTCTTCGAAAGTGTTCGTGCGCACTGCCTTCTATACAACCATTGAGGAATGAAACGCACTATTGATACAGATGAAACTGTGTAAAAGTTACTTCTTGACTTTGGGTCTCTTCGCACCGTACTTCGAACGGCCTTGACGGCGGTTCGCTACGCCTGCGGTATCCAGCGTCCCGCGGATGATGTGATAGCGGGTACCGGGGAGATCCTTGACACGGCCGCCACGGACGAGAACGACGCTGTGCTCCTGAAGGTTGTGGCCTTCGCCGGGGATATAGCTCGTAACTTCGATGCCGTTACTAAGGCGGACACGGGCGATCTTACGAAGCGCTGAGTTCGGCTTCTTCGGGGTCGCGGTCTTGACGGCGGTGCAAACGCCGCGCTTCTGCGGAGACGCATCAGAGATGGCGCGTTTCTTCAGAGAGTTGAAGCCCCTCTGGAGCGCAGGAGCTGCCGACTTCTTCTGGGAAGTCTCTCTGCCCTTGTGAACTAACTGGTTAAATGTAGGCATTCCATTTCCTCCTGTTTTATTCAGATCCCGCTCTCCTCTTCCCTGTTCTTTCGGCCGGTTGTCGCCTGAAAGGGGCATAAAGGCGCGGGCGCGCCGAAAAGGCGCACTCTGCGATTATAGCAAAACTTCGCTTGTTGTCAAGGATTTTTTCAGGTTTTATGCGCTTTTTTCAGTCTGCGCCGAACATTGCCGGCGAAGAAGTTTCCTCGACTCCCCGGGCCACGGCGATCTCCCGCTCCACCGCCGCGGTCGTGCGCGCCCCGCTGAGGATATTCGCGATGGCAAGCAGTGTAAAAATGATCAGGGTCAGGATGATCTCAAACGCAAACTTAAAATTTTTCTTCTTCATGTCTTCCACCTGCCTTCGCGGCTTGCTTGTTCTATGGTGCTGAAAGCGACGGATCAATACAGCGCTTTCTCGTGCAAAAGAATGAGGATGGCTGCCAGCGCATTTCCAAGCGCCAGCGCGATCACATGGCCGATCCGGAACGCGCCGCCCGCGGCGGTCGAAAAGCGCCAGATCTCCATCACGATCTCAAAGACCACTGCGATCAGCATGCCCTGGCCAAAGCTCTTCAGCGTGCCTCTGAGCCAGTAGCTGAGCGCAAAGACCAGTGAGAATGCGAGCAGAAAGTCGGAGGTGTATCTTGCGAACACAACGAACAGAGACTCGGAAATGATCTCCCGTCCGAAGATCGTGGCTTTCTCCGGGCCGTAGAGTCCGAATACGAGGCGTGTCAGAAACTGCTCGGAATTCAGCAGCATATAGAAAACCGCACCCAGCGCCAGGGGGATCAGAATGCCCGCCCACCAGAATGTTTCCTGCTTTACGTTCACTTTCGCGACACTCATCTTCTGCCTCCTTCGTCTCTTTCGGTCTCCATGTTCCCAAGCGCAAATTCGAGGCACTTGGTAATGATCTCGTTCCGGTTGTAGCCGGTCTCTTCGGCGATCCGGTCGATCTCCTGGATCATGGAATCGGGCAGACGTGCGGAAAGCACAGAGGTCGTCCCCTGATACTTCTTCTTTTTAATGATGAGTTTCCGCTCCGCCATTACGCGACACTGCCCCGGTTCCGACTCTTCTTCTCTTCTGCCCTGTCCTTTCGGGACAAGCAGAGATTCCCGTCTGTAATGTATTACAATAGTACACTTTTGTAATACACAATGTCAAGCGGAAAATGCGGGCTTTTTCAAGAAAATATCAGGAATTTCAAGGCCTTGATCCAGGCGGGCGGGTTGGTCAGATTTTTTATGTATATGATGACTGGCTGTGTCGGAAGCACTTCGCACGTTTATGGGTTTAACGAATAGATACACCTCTGAAAATAGGTTTTCAGAGGTGTTTTGTGCCGTTTCATTCATTTGGAGAGTCAAATATTCAAAAACTGCCTGTTTGA
>JAEEGF011969216.1_pt1 | contig 11879 bp, 7 predicted proteins | sample 9134171 | NCBI WGS metagenome assembly JAEEGF01 (sample SAMN16246542, study PRJNA631951) | gut metagenome | biome: gut microbiome; feature: rumen; material: AP-attached | host: Bos | place: Iran: Karaj | collected 2018-10 | reverse complement strand
AACATAGCGATTATTGTTTGTACTACTTTGTAATTGAGCACTACAAAGGTACAACAATTTTCGCTAATCACCAAATATACAGGCAATTATATTTCGTCGAACTCACGTTAATTGTATAGACAAACAATGAAGAAGATATATCAGAATCCAGAGACCATCGTGGCTGAACTGAACCTGGAAACCATTATTGCCGACTCTGTAAAAAGTATCAAAAGCAACTCTACCGGTCTTAAATACGGAGGTGGCAGTGGCAACACCGTCGCCCGTACCAAGGAGCAGACTTGGGATGATTGGAGCGAAGAATAACCAATGTTGAAGAGTCGGATCATTCCATTTTTTTGAAGCAAACGCTACCAACTCAAAAATCCCCTACACTCTACACCAGGGTTTTTAATGTACTCTGAATCAGTGGGATACACGGGTGTAGGCAGGGTGTAGGGCGGTGTAGACGGGGTGTAGAGTCATCAGATGCTCTACACCCCGTCTTCTTTCTGATAGCCAGTGTGTTAGGGGTGTGTGGTGTAGAGTGTAGACCGAAATGAAGGCAACACGTTTCATCGGGTGGAACAACGTGTCGTGTGAGTCCAGTCAACGTGTTGTGTCAAAAGGGACAACTTTTGCCGCCACACCTATAAAACTTTGGAAAAGTCATTGGTTCAAAAGAATATTTCTGTAATTTTGTCATCGGTAAATAATGCGGAAGCTCTCTGCCTGTCCCATTTCCGACGGTCTCACGGGAAAAATATTACGATATGATGAAGAAAATCCTGATTTGTTTGCTGTTGACTTGCCCAGGCATCCTATGTGCGCAGAAAGACAGGAGCCTGCAGCAAATAAGCGAGACGTATAACTGGACGAGCTGGGGGAACAACCGTTTGCCTAAAGATTGTCCGCTCCCCCTCTCCAAGACGTTTGGAGGCATATCCTTCACGGGTCGCTATGCTTCCTATACCAATGCTGACACTTGGTATCCCGCCTACGCTTCCGATGGTACGATATACAGTTGTTTTACCGACGGCAGCGTGAACGGACAGGGGACTGGCTCTCCGAATCCGTGGAGTGGGAGGATCGTGGGAAACAATCCGTTGAACCTGCAAGTGGATGTGGTGGGGGAAAGAGTCAGTCACAATGGTAACGAGAAGATAGCAGGCAAGTACGGGCGCTATCCTTGTGCCCAATTGATGTACAACGACATTTGGTACTACGGCACCTACCTGCTGGAGCAGAATGACCGTTCCTGGTTCGTCCCCAATGCCGACTGGCCTATCCTGCAGCCTTTCGTAGGATTCCGCGTTTCAGATAATTTCGGAGAAGAGTGGTTTGATCAGACGACACCCGAATTCCCTCTGCTCGAGAATCCACATGACAAGTGGGTCCGTGTTCACGGGGTAGAGTTCAACAACCCCTACGAAGTCATGATAGGAGCACCCCATTTCGTGGACTTCGGCCGGAACTTGGAACATGCTCCCATAGATAAGCAGACAGGTCGCCGGTGGGCTTATATGGTGGCTCATGGAGCAGACGCCGGATGCAAGTTGGCCCATAACAGCTGGATATCCGGGGACAACATCTACCTGCTGCGCATCCTGATGCCCGAAGGCAGGAACGCCCAGGAAAACTTCCGCTACATGAACGATGCAGGCAACTGGCAGTACCTGAGCCGCGATGGCTCGTACAGGACCTGGAACCGCAACGACCTGCAGGAGGTCTATCGTCATATCAAACCCATCGTCGATGCCACAGGCTACCTCGGAAACGTGGGCCTGACCTACAATGCCGCACTGGATCGCTTCATCATGACTCTCAGCAGGGTGGACGATGCTGATCGCGATTTCTTCAATACCTTGATACTGGAGTCAGAGGCTATCGACGGCAAGTATCGTGTCGTGCAATACCTGAAGGGCTTCGCCACGATATCCTATTTCATGAATATCCCATCCCCGTTCATTTCCGAAGATGGTCGGACGATGTGGCTCTGTTACTCTTCCAACTACAACTACAAGAACAATCCGCTTCCCACCATAGGAGGGTCGCAATACTCAATGTGCCTCACGGAATTCACGCTCGACGGGAGGGACGAAGCCAAAGCCTGTAAGTACGAGGCAGAAGGGATGCAACGTCTGGGGCACACCTCGCTGCTGATAAACACAGGCCTATCAAACGGAGCTGGAGTGGCAGACATTTCGCGGCTGGGCGACGGGCTGGAGTTTTACTCAAAGAGTCGAGGAAATGCGTTGGCTGTCGCTGTTCTCAGCAAGCTGTCCGCCTCGAAACGTCTATCCGTTTATCTCAACGGGCGTTTCTGCGCAAAACTTCTTGCCGAACCTTCTGGCGACATAGACGAATGCCATCTTTACTATGTGTCCATGAGGATACGGCCTGGCGACAGGATTTCCCTGCGTATGGATGCGGATGATATAGCCTACAATAGTCTCCAGGGAGAACTGCCCGACGGAGAGCACCATTTCTTCGGCGACATCGACTATGCAGTGGTTGACCAAGTGGAGTTTCGTGGCTCTCAGGTTGTCAATGCCCGGTATCGTCCGCTTTCAGGGGAGACTGAAGTCATGCTTCAGCCAGACGGGAGCATTGATGCTTGTCAGACAAGGCTGCACGGCACGGCGAAGGTGATGAACGTTCATCCCGGTTATACGGGACGGGGTTTCGTGGCAGGCCTTGACGTACTTGGCAAGAAAGGTTCCGTCTCGTTCGTTCCCTCTTTGGAGAGTGGCGATTACGAACTCTGCATCACTTACTCGGCAGGCCCCATGAACGCGTCTTGGGACAGGCGCGAGCTGACTTTATCCGTCGGGACAAAGAAGACGACACAGCAGTTCCCGTTAACTGAAACCTGGCAGCAGTGGCGAGAGAAGAAGATCCTCATTCACTACACCAAGGGCGACAAGATAAAACTCAGTGCAGACCGCCTGGGCGACAATGAAGACTGCATCAACATAGACCGCTTCACGTTTAGGAAATGAAGCAAGAGACAGGACGGGCGGCGGAATTCTTACGACGATGGCCTTGGCTACAGAGAAATTTTCATCTGTGGGTACAAGGGTGCCTTTTTCGGTAGTTCTTGTATGTCGTGGTGAATGGGATATGATAAGCAATAGCCCGGGCACTTGGGTACTCGGGCTATTGCAAACTTATTGGTGTTTATTATGGTTTTATCACAGGACGTATCGTATGACCTGTGCTGTTCCAAATACCGACTCGCACGAAACCATCGGCATCAGAATTGAGGAGCCACGACTCTCGTAGGTCATCGTCACAACGACTGCCAGACTTGTATAGGCCGTATTCTCCTGGATGATACAGTGTATCGCCCGACATAAAACCGGCAAGGGGCAGGTATATGTATTTGCCGTTAGGACCTGTTACCTTCATTACATTTATTTCATTTAACGTGGTTATTTCATGTTGGCAACTCTTTACCAGTTCATCAATTTGTTCGGCTGTAGGCATCTGCCAGGGTACTCCCCATATCGCACGTGCAGCATCATATTTGGTTCCGCTGATTTCTGCCCCGATATTATGGCAAGTCTCCTTAGTCCCGTCGCAGTGTTCATAGGTGCCCCACGAGTACCAATCCTTTGGTTTGATTTCTCCCCATGCAAAGTATTGGCCATAATCTTCAGGTTTATGTGCACCTAAATTGTAGCTAGCCCATAGAGTACCACTTGGTAGTCCAAGATCAATGGCCTCGGCAGGCACGGGTGGGACATGCTTGACTGGGCGAATTGTCAGGCCAGCGAAACGATTGATGTAGCAATCCCAAAGCATTTCACCATTTTTGAAACTCATTTCGTGAGCTTTGTTGACACTTGTCGTTTGGGTGGAAGACCAATAACAGCCTTCGCTACCAGCCTTGCTGTTCTCGGTATTCCAGCAATACCCAGTATATGGAAGGAAAATGTAATTGCCATTGCGTCCTGTGAACAAGAAACCCTTCACGCCTTTTTGCGTGGTTTCCTTGTAGTTGCAATTGTAAACAAGTTCTCTGAAGTCCTCTTTAGAAGGCATACACCATTCGTCACCCCATTTCATGTGAGCAACGTCATACTGAGTTCCACTGATGTCCTCTCCAATATCATGGCATGAGCTGACAGTGCCATCACAAAGACTATAAGTGGTAAAGTAATATTGATCTCTCACTTCCGTCTCGCCCCAGGCATAATAGCTGCCATATTCCTCAGGTGCAGTGGCACCCACGTTGTAGCTTGCCCAAAGAGTTCCACTGGGTAGTCCAAGGTCGATGGCCTCGGCAGGGATGTCGATTGGGGTGGGCTCAGCAACTGTTACTGTGAAGCTGGCTGTTTGGCCAGTCTTGTTGTCAGTCACGGTGATAGTAGCCGTACCTGCAGAAAGAGCTTCCACAGTTACAAAATCTCCGACAAGAGAGGGGGTTGCCACTTGTGGGTCACTGCTCTGGAGGTTGTAATCGTTATTACCTGACATTATCCTAACATTGGCACTTGCCCCTACTTCCAGATCGATATTCCCGATAATGGCAATGGAGAGTTTTGCCCAAACAATCACCTCGATGCTAGCTGCCTGGTTAGTCTTCTTGTCTGTCACGGTTATTGTGGACTCACCAGCACCAATGGCATCAATTATAAGTTTCTCACCATCAAGTGTGACTTTCGTAACCTTGTCATTGCCATTGAAGATGTCATAGTCTCCGTTGCCAGTTATGTCAATCGTTGTACTTTTGCCTTCGTCGATGCAGAATGAGCCAACTGAAAGTTCCATGTCTTTAAACTTCTCGATGGTGAAAATCCTTTCTTCTCCCCAGTTAAAATAGAAGCCGTCATAAGTTACGGCACGGTAATAGTAGGTTATTCCTGGTTCTGGTTTAAAAATTGCAGAGAAAGCAACTTCTTTATAATCCTCTCGTATATGGTGAGCATCTTTACTTATGATATCTATACCATTCGTGTATTCATTAATGTCGGGTTCAGTTGCTATTCTAAAACCACATGAGAGACCGATATTATCTAAATTATAACAGGATGTTGTTCCTTTCAATTCTACTTGTTTTTGATTATAATAATCATCATTCATCTCTTGATCAGTTTTGGCAACCGTATTAGTATTAACAATGAAAATGCGACTAGCAGAATCTGATTTTGTTAAATCAATTAAAGATGCTTCCCAGGTTGTTTTCTCCGTTTTATAATCATCCGATATAATATCAAAAGCACTTTTATGGGATAATCCATGAAGCATGGCATTGAAATAATAGAAAGCTGCATAGCCAGAGTATGAACATGAATTGTTGTATCCCATGTAGATATCTGTCCCCTTATCATGGAATATTTGAGCTACTGCATCACTACCAGAGAATGTTTTACTGTCAAGTTTACGTTCTATTGTATCCTTACCATTCAAAGAGCTACAGGCTCCATTAAAAACTATATGTGGACCTTCTCCAAACTTAAACTTACTTTTCGCAATAAAGCTATCTGAAACACCAATAAAAACGCCAGAAGAAAAGTATCCAGTCCTACAGTAACCAACAAATGCGTCCTCTATATCAGTATGTATAGGCTCTAATACTCCTGATTCATTTAATCCTAATTTATCTAACTTATTAACAAACCAATTCCAAATAGTAATTTCGGGTGTAGATATGCCGAGATATTCATCTGTTAAAAAACCGTGCCATCCCGTATCTTCATTGTAGCCACCATGAGTATCTAAAACAACAATATCATACTCGAACATTCTTCTTCTGTAAAAATCAGTATCTAAATTTCCCCCTTCTTCACTTGGGACAAAAACCGCCTGAAACCCCATCGCCTTAAATCTTTCGGTTAATTCTATAAGGTCGTTTACTTGTCCTTTGAATCTTGTGTCATTGATCATTTGGCATGCAATAGCAACTTTAATTGGTGTACCATCTTTCTTAAGTTGTTGCATTAGAGGTTTGGAATTCTGAATGTTTATAGTTTTCGCTTTCCTTGCTACATAAAGATTTTCAACATCGGGCACTATGGGGTACATGAAAACGAAATCATACCAATCACGAATTTTAACAATAATATCTGTACCTGAACGTATTATATTCTCTACTCCTTCGACACTTGTTATCTCATCGATATGCTCTTCCATCTCCTCAACAGTAGAGCATTGCTCGAAAATAGGTATTACATAATTATTTATTTTTTCCACATTTTTTTTAACCTGTTCCTCATCCACTTTCCTGAATGTCATGCTATCTATTTCTGCAAGATAATAGGAGTAAGTAGTGTCAGGCATAACAATTTGCTGCATCTGATAATCATCATGCAGATTGCCCTCCAAGTCATATTTCGTTGTAGATATGGATTCCACAAGATGCATAAAATGTCGTTCTGTATGACCATCTTTGAAGTAAATCTTCAGATAATCGTTGGCAACCATAGGTAATACTGTTATGGTCATGACGGCGGTAAGCAGTGTTCTGAGTATCTTGTTTTTCATCGCTTCGTGATTTTATAGGTTGCACCATTGGCTTTAATTACATAGACTCCTGTGGGGAAAACAGAGACTGATACAGTGACTTTGCCGTCTTTTCCAGAATCAATCTTGCGGAGCAGCTGACCTGCCATGTTATAGAGGAGAATGATGCTATTAGGCTTCACATTGGTGAACGTGAGAGTCTCGCCATCTTTCGAGAAAGCAGCTTTCATTGTTGGTATTGTACTGATGCCATCGGCAAGAGTGGTGTAGGTGTACTTCTTCACCTTCTCCAAGGGAAATGTAATGGTGGTCTTGTTGGTCGTAATCACCAGATTTCCATCGGCATACGTTGTCTTGGGTTCTTCGTTCAAGCTGATGTTCATCACCTGACCATCGGACTGCCATATTTGCAGCACTTTCTCGTCGGCCTTTGTCATTGTGCAGACAGAAACGAGGATTAATAACAGAATTTTTCTCATGTTTTTATCTATTTTTGTATTATCATTAGTTACTTACATTCTCTGTCAGAAAGCTGACACGAGAGTACAATCTTGCCGCGTTGGGGATGCATACGCCACGATGTCGGTTTTCCTGAGGAAGAGGATGCTGTTTCGAATGAGCCTTTCTGAAGATGGAACGCATAGGGATGACCTTTCCATGTCGCACGCATCTCCTGGGCAGAAAGCTCGTCGAAAGGAAGAGAGGCTTTGGGGGCTGCGGTGAACTCCATTGCCCAGTTCACTTTCTTCTTCGCGCGTAGGCTGCAGGTAATATTGTCCTCGTTCAGGGTTAGAGTGAACGTGCCGTAGGGAGTCTTCTGGTCAACCACCAGTTGATCGGCAGCTGTCTGGCGGAAGGAATGGGAAAAGACTGGAATCTCCTCTGTGCCCGATTCTCCTTGCAGGGCTACGAGACGGAGTCCGGCACGCTCGTCGGATGTGCTCCACAGGTATCCGTCCACGATGGGTAGGGTGGTGTAGACGCATTGGGTGGATGTTCCTGCCTGACGCAAATAATCCGACTCGATGCTTTCGTCGAAGAGATGGATGTCGCGGATGACAAAGAAGTCGCCCTCCCAGAAGAGTCCGATGCGGTAGAAACGGCTGTCGTACCACGCTGCGCTTCGTCCGTCGTGCAGGAAGTCATCGTCTACGGTAACGGATGTGGCAGGTGTGAGCGGATAGCGCTCCTTGAACCATCGACCCGACTCTGCCAGTGTCTCTACGCGGACCTTCCCTTCGTCGGCCAGTTGACGTATGATTGGCATCTGCATCGTCAGACCGTTCTTCATGGCTTCCCAACCAAACGAGTTCTCCTGTCCGGCTTGGATATAGTTGAATCCCAGACTCTTACTGTTGGCCATAGCGGGGAGGAACCATTCAATCCACTGGCGGTTTCCACCGCCTCCCCCATTGCCCGTATAGACAGGCTCCAGGGTAATGACACCCTGCACTCGGCTGTCGAGAGCATTGTCGTACTGCAGCACAGGATCACTGCCGAGCATGCGGAAGACAGGAACGGGGATTTGTCCCTCGCTGGTCTGCGCAGGCATGTAAGCATTCACGCGGCTTGGGTAGTAGGCTTGGTTCCAGTAGCCTCCCCAAAGGGTATAGCCATCGGTGCCATACTGATCCTTGCAGTTGCAGGAAGCCGTGATGCCATACTTGTCGGAAAAATACTGCAGCGTGTGGGCATCGATGAACCAAGAACCCACAGACTCAGGATAACTGCCGAAAATCTCGTGGAAGCGGTTCATATAGGTATCCACCAGACGCTCGCGTTCTTCGGGTGTGTAACCTGTAGCAAAACCTACGTTGGCATGCCAGTCCCACGGGTATCTTCCGCGCCAAGTCATGCCTGCATCACGTACGTGCGGTTCAGTGATCTCCCACCATGCGCCCACTTCATGCCCTTTTTCTTTGGCTTCCCTCATCAGCTGCTGATAGGCAGAATCGACGAGCGCATCATACTGGAGCAGGAAGGTGCCACGGAAACCGTATTCGTTCAGTTGCGCCAACTCGTTGGCAGTGGTCTGGAAAAGATACTCGTTGGTGAAACGCTCGTCGCGCGGCTCCACCTGACGGATGAAGTTAACGAAGTTGATGATGCAGGGTTGCTCCGGTATCTCAGGTGCGGATTGGCAACTCGTGAAAGCCGTTGTCGTCAGAATCAGGGTTATGGCTGTCCGTACTGCTGTGTTGATGATTCTCTTCATGTCAGATTATTTGTTTTTTTATTGTGTCTGTTGTTTAATACGTTTCAAGGTAACTTTTCTATTCTCTTTTTTAGACTCCTTTGCAAAAGATATCGAATTGCCGTCCTTGCTCATGTCAAAGGCCTTGATGTCCTTCTTGCCTTGTTGCTGTGATTTTGTCTCCTTCGTCACTGCAGGTGGTCTTTCCCTGTTCCGACCAACCTTTGTCCAATTGGCTCTTAATCATCTTCGGCATCTGTTGCGACTTTATTCTCCGAAGATTTTCTGCAGACGGGTTTGCAGCGCCTTGCCGCGAAGTGCGCGATCCGTAATCTTCCCCTGCGGGTCGATGAGGATGTTGTCGGGGATGGCGTCAATTTTATAGGCAGGTGCAGCGGCACAGCTCCATCCCTTCAGGTCGGAGAGTTGCATCCATGGCATCTTGAGTTGCTCGATGGCTCTTACCCATGGCTCCTTCTTCTGGTCAAAAGAAATGCCAATTACCTCGAAGCCTTTAGCATGGTATTTGTCGTAGGCCTCCAGCACGTTAGGCATTTCAGCTCGGCAGGGACCACACCACGAGGCCCAAAAGTCTACGAGTACCCATTTCCCTTCACCGACAAACTCACTGATCTTGTGCATCTTGCCGTCTGGGTCGGCCATTTCCAGATCGGTAAACTGTTGGCCGATAAAAGCTGTCTTGGGACTCTCCTTTGGTTGCAGCATTTGGGCTACTTCATCTCTTGCCTTCTTCAGATAAGGATGCTTGGCAAACACCACCTGTTCCTCGACCAGTTTGTCGTACTCCTCCACGCCATTGTCGAAGAAATACAATTCCGAGTAAGCCAGTGGAATCAGTGACTTGCGCTCCTCTTGGAAGATTCTGTTTGCAAAAGCTATCTGCCCATCTATTATCTTGTTGTACTCTCCCATGAGTTCCTCCTGGTGTGCCTTCATCTCTTCTTTGCTCATCTTGGAGGTTTTTGCCCTAAATGCCTTGGTGGGAATGTCCTGCTCGACATCGTACTTCACCAGGCGCTCGTTCATCGGAGACCCCTTCAGTGTACTGTCGTTGAGGTTGACAGTCACAGGTGTACCATCGTTGAAGAAGAGTACCTGCCACTTCTTGTTCTCTGCCGTGATGGCCATAAAAGCATCCTTTTGGGCACTGCCTTTGAAAGAGAACTTGCCGTTGGCGACAATCATACTGTCGATGGCATGGTTTGTCAACCGGTCTATCAGATAGACCTTCTTACCATTGTCAGTGTATGTTCCACTGACGGAATACTTCTCCAGTTGTGCCATAGAAGGCATCGCGGCTGCTACGAAGGCTGCCAATAATAATACTTTCTGCATATTCAATTATCCATTTTTTTCTTTCATCTTTACCTTGTCATGTTTATTCCAATGGGATGTCGGAATGTTGTACAGCCAGGGGCATGTCCTTCTGCGAGAGGTAGAACACGTAGAGGATAGCCGGTTTTGTGCCGCGGTTTTCTCCGTGGTGAATGGTACCTACCATCTCCACGACAGCCTCACCCTCGTGGACAACTTTCTCCTCACCGTTCTTTATCTTCCATCTATCGTTTCCTGTCTCGAAATCATTCATAATGAACGCAAAATTAAATAATTTTTTCGGAATGCACAACAATGCAGGACAAAGAATTCCAATTCTTTGATTATAGGGAAATGGCTTTTTCCGATAGACCAACCTTCGTTGGCTCGAAAAACGAATGCATCTTACCCTGTAGGCAAAAGGGCGTCACAAGAAAAAAGGGCCACCCATTTGGGCAGCCCCTTTCTTTAGGACGGAACTAGTTCCGCTACTTCTCTCACTTAACCAACACCTTCTTGCCGTTGATGATGTAGATGCGTCCCTTCTCGACGTTCTGCACCTTCTGTCCCAGCATGTTGAAGATGACAGGAGCCTTCTCTGTGGCGGCCTCGATGTTCTCGATAGCCGTGATGGTCCACTTCAGGTTCTTTGCTTCTTCCGTCGTGTAGGTACCGTCCCAGTATGCATTCTCAGCAGCACCAACCTCAGCTATGGCAGCCTCATACTCTGCATCGGTGAGTTTGCCGTCGTCGTGCTTCTTGGTCATGTCATCAGTATGAGCATCAATCTTGTTGAGTACGCTGATGTATGCCAGCTGGCAAGCTTTCACCTGTGGGAAGATGGTGGAGAAGTTCTGGATAACAGCATACTTCTCAGCCTCCGTGGTAGCAACATCGGCTGCGTCGATGGCTTCCTGGAGGGCAGTGCGATAGCCTCCGTAGAAGTTTGGCGTGCAATTGTCACCCATGCTTCCGCTCACCTCGGCTTCGAGAATGGTAGTGGCACGAGCCACGTCATCGCTAAGGGTAGCATCCAGCGCATCGTTAGATGCAGCCATTTCGCCGCAGTAGCGAAGTACAACGTTGCCAAACACAAGCCAGTCGTTGTCGAGGCCGGAGCCTTCCTGGCTGATGCCGACCTTCAGAGTGCCGTCGGTTACGTTCACAGTTACATGGTTGGTGAAACGATGGCCCTTGAAGGCGTATGCAGCACCCGTGTAGCTGTTGGGATAGTAATAGAATTCATTGAAGATGCAGTCGTAGGGATACGTGCCGGCATTGGCGATGTAGCAGTTTCCCTGATCCACGGCTTCGTTGAAGGGAAGGAGATCCTCCTGCAGATTCATGACTGGCACGATAATATCGTTGGCGTAAATATAAGCCGTGTAGAAGCGTGCCAAGTCATTACCGGCAGTGCGTGTGAAGGCGTTCACCTCCAGCTCATAGACACCCTCCTTCAGGCCCGTGATGGTCTGGTGCATGTCGGAGGTGTTGCGCCATGTCTCCAGGATAGGCATTGCACCCTGGATGTTGGCAGCGCCAGTAGCCTTTCGGCCGTTCCATCCGTTGGTGCCATTGCTGAAGTCGGCATTGACAAGCAGAAGGCTGATGTCAGCACCTGGCTGGTAACCGTTACCAATGGCCTTGCCAAAGAGGCTGTTCAGATACGTAATCTCGTTGCGCACATCTTCTGTGCCGAGCTGATAGTTCTCCTTAATGTACAGTACGGAACCGTTTTTGAATTGCTCGCCTGGATCAACAACATCGTTAACGTAAACATTCAGCAATTCAGCGGCTTCGCCAAGCAGTTCATTTTCCTTCAGATAGGTCCTTGCGCTCTCGGCACGGTCAAAGAGTGTGGCGTATGCGTTGATGTTATCCAAAAGAAGCTGTTTCTTCTGGA
>JAEEGF010852139.1_pt1 | contig 11879 bp, 13 predicted proteins | sample 9134171 | NCBI WGS metagenome assembly JAEEGF01 (sample SAMN16246542, study PRJNA631951) | gut metagenome | biome: gut microbiome; feature: rumen; material: AP-attached | host: Bos | place: Iran: Karaj | collected 2018-10 | reverse complement strand
TGGAGATACTGGGATTGAGACCGTATTCCTGACACCAGGCCTCGTTGCCCTGCCAGTTGTCGTTGCACAGCCATTGGCGTGTGAACTGGGGATAGTGGGTGGCGATATACTCCTGCGACTTCTTCATCGAGGTGAGGAAGATGACCTTGTCGGTCAACCCTTGGTCGATGACCAGATGGGCCAGCCCGTCGAAGTTGCTCATGTCATTGTTGTTGATGCCGGTGGTCCACTTGAGCTCAATGACGGGGAACACGCCCTTCTCGACGCAGATGGCCAGGTACTCGGCCACGGTGCAGATGTGGCCCGTGTAGGTCACTCCGCCACGCGTCTGGGTGTATTGCTCAGCGCGCAGTTCGGCCAGTGTCGCGTCGGCCACGGTGAGGTTGCCGCCTAGGCGGTTGGTGGTCTCGTCGTGGCTGATGACATAGAAGCCGTCCTTGGTCACGCGCACGTCACACTCCAGCCCGTCGTAGCCGTACACGTTGACGCCGTTGCGGAATGCCTCGGCCGTGTTCTCGACACCGATGTTGCAGCCGCGATGGCCCACAAACAGCGGTTTCCAGGCCCAAGCCTCGACGGCCAGGGCAAGCAGCATGAGTAGGGAGAGGAATCGTTTCATAGTTCGTTCTTTTTATGCTTTGGGTTTAGTTTGCGGAATCACGAGGTTGAGGATGACACCTGCCAGGGCCGAGAGGCCGATGCCGCTCAGCGAGAAGGTGCCCATCGGCAGGATGGCGCCGCCGATGCCCAGCGTCAGCACCACGCTCACGATGATGATGTTGCGCGTCTCGTCCAGGTTCACCTTGTGGTTGACCAGGTTCTGGATGCCCACCGAGGCAATCGAGCCGAACAGCAACAGCATGATGCCGCCCAGCACGGCGCTGGGGATGCTCTGCAAAATGGCACTCAACTTGCCGAGGACCGAAATCACGATGGCCGTGCCCGCAGCGATACGGATGACCACAGGGCTGGTGATGCGCGTAATCTGCATCGCGCCGGTCACCTCGCTGTAGGTGGTCACGGGAGGGCCGCCGAAGAGGGCTGCCGCCAGACAGGCCAGGCCGTCGCCCAGCATGGTGCGGTGCAAGCCAGGGTCTTTCACAAAGTCCTTATCGGCAACGGCACTGACCACAAACACGTCACCGATGTGCTCAATCACGGGGGCGATGGCCACGGGTATCATGAACAGGAACGGCTCCCACGAGAACTCGGGCAACTGGAAATGGGTGATGCTCGACGGCAGGGCAAACCACGGGGCGTTGCCCACGGCTGTGAAATCCACGAGCCCCATGCAGGCCGACACGATGTAACCCACCACGATGCCGCACACCACGGGCACCAGTTTCAACAGCCCGCGTCCCAGCACTAGCACCAGTATGGCCGTCATCAGCGAGATGAAGGCCAGCAGCCAGTGGTCCTTGGCCATGTCAACGGCCGTGGGCGCCAACGACAAGCCGATGCAGATGATGACCGGACCGATGACGACGGGAGGAAACAAGCGGTCGAGCAGTCGCCGCCCCTGCCACTTGATGAGCGCCGACATCGTGAAATAGACCAGCGCAACGCCTGCCATGCCCGCCAGCGTGCCCGACATGCCCCACTGCTTGGAGGCCGAGATAATGGGCGCGATAAAGGCAAAACTGGAGCCTAAAAAAATGGGCACCTTTCCTTTGGTGACCAGATGAAAAATAAAAGTACCGATACCGGCTGTAAACAGCGCCGTGGCGGGATCCAAGCCCACAAGTAGGGGAACAAGGACCGTGGCACCAAATGCCACGAACAGGAATTGGACACCCACAATCGTCTTGCGGGCCGGAGACAAAGTAGCAGTTTCCATAGATGATTTTAATCGGTATTTTTTAAACTGTCACAAAGGTACAATTCTTTTCGCTTATCTCAAAAAAATTCAGGCAAACATCTAATAATATTGTGCGGTCATCCTTGTTGTTGGCGTATCTTACTCCACAACAAATGCCCGCCGTGCGAACAACTCGGCGGGCATTTATAGCGAGGTTGGTTTAGGCAATCAATCAAGCCTCCAACCATCTTCGACAAGGTCCTCAAGCGACTCATAGTGTGCGATGATCTTACCAGCTTCAGTCTTTTCATAAGAGTCGAAATCTTCCACTGGAACGACGCGGATGTTGTACTTATAGTCATGCACGTCAGAAACACTAATGTAAGGAACCATGCCCTCTGGAACACTTTCGTGGTAAGGCTTAAACGCAGGTTTGGGAGGCATCCATGTCTCAAAAATCTTTTGCAACCATTCCAGTTGCTGCTTTTTTGCTTCGTCCATAGCAATAAATTTAGTTATGTGAAAAATTATGATAAAGTATTTGCATGAGTAAGTACTGCAAAGATACGAAAAGTTTGTTGTTTCTTATTTCTTTTTTGATTTTTCTTTGAGCAGGTAGTTCTAAATAGACGAATTCTGCTGATTTTAGGCTGCTGCACTTGATATGAGAATCTAAAGATAAGAGCATTAAATGCGAAAAATGCATTACCTTTGTAGCATGATGACTGCCAAGGAGATTATCGGGTATATGGAGTCGCTGCAGAATGAGAAACAGCGGCAGGTGTTGATGCGCTTCTTCAAGACGGGGCCGGGAGAGTATGGCGAGGGTGACAAGTTCTTGGGGCTGAAAGTGCCGCAGACGCGCCAGGTCGTGAAACTCGTGGCTGGCGACACGCCGCTCAGCGAGGTGCCTGAACTGCTGATGTCGCCCTGGCACGAGGTGCGCTTGTGCGGGCTGCTGATTATGGTGGCGCGATTTGAGCAGTTGGCCAAAAAGCGGCTGGCCGATGACGAGCAGGCCATCCAGGAGCGCGACGAGATTGTGAAGGTTTACCTGCAATATGCCGAGCAGGCCAACAACTGGGACCTGGTGGACCTGTCGGCACCAAAGATTCTGGGCCATTGGTTGCTGCTGCCCACATGTTTGGGCGATAAACAGGAAGTGATGGACGGCTTGGCTGCCAGCCCTAACCTGTGGCGTAAACGCATGAGCATGGTCAGCACCTGGAAGACCAGCCAGGCGGGTGACCCGTCATGGTGCCTGCGCTATGCCGAGTGGCACCTGCATCATCCGCATGACCTGATGCACAAGGCCGTGGGTTGGATGTTGCGCGAGATGGGCACGCGCTGCAGCATGGAACTGTTGCGGCAGTTCCTCGAGCGTCATGCCCACGAAATGCCGCGCACCGCCCTGCGCTATGCCATCGAGAAGATGTCACCTCAGGAACGCCAGCAGTGGATGAATGCTTGAGCGGGCTTAGGAGACAGCCCATTATCCCATTTTTTATTTGGGAACGATATAGCAGTTTCCCCAAAACCCTGCGGGGCTAATGCGAATTACACGAATTTATAAAATTATATACGAATAGATTTTTATTTTTTCGTGAAATTAGTCTCATTAGCTAAATTCGCATTAAAAAACTTTCAGAGCCAACAGCTATATCATTGCCTTTTATTTCTTTCGGCTGGATGGCCGTTTCACCAGGTCATAGGAGTTGAGCACCAGCTGCTTGAGCATGGTGTCATTGACTTCGCTGTTGACCTTGACGCTGATCCAGTGCCGCTTGTTGCCGTTGTAAGGCTCGCCGATGCTGTCGGGGAAGCGTTCCTTGAGTTCGGTCATCTCCTCGGGGGCGCATTTAATGGTAATCGCCGTGAAATCATCGATGTTGAAATAGCAGAACATGTGCCCGGACACATAAAACACGAGAATGGTGAACCGTCCCCTCGAGAATTTCTCGAAGGGTGTCGCCTCGGTCACTCCAGGCAACGATAGGCAATATTCGCGTAATTCCTCAATGTTCACGGCTCAAGGTTTTTTGACGGTGAGCAGGCTAGACGCTACTGCCGCGACTGGTGGGCAGGTTCTCGTTATAGGCGCTCTTGTAGACCTCGTTCTTCTGGTAACTAGGATATCCCGCCAATGGCGTCAACAGGTCATACAACTTTCTCTACTGTCTCTTTGTCATCTCAATGCTTTTTCTCGACCACAAAGTTACTTATTTTTGTTATAAAGAAACCATAATGCATTGGAAAGACGCTGAAAGATACTGGTTCTCCTAATTTTTTCGTATTTTTGTAGCCACGCAAGCAAATTAATCATTTCTTAAACCAATTATTCAATGAAAAAAGCATTACAATCTCTCATTTTGCTGTTGGCGGCTTTGTTGCCGCAAACTGTTAGTGCCGACAATGTACAGTTGGGCGACGCTAACTGCGACGGCTTTGTGGATATCAGCGACGTGTCTTCGTTGATAGACTATCTCCTGGGAAATGATGTAGGCATGTTCAGCCCCACTAATGCCGACACCGACAAGGATGGCGAGGTCGGCATCAGTGATGTGGCCATGCTGATTGATGCCCTGTTGGGCAATGTTGACCTCAACCCGCCCGAGACCGTGACCTTTACCGTTAATGGCGTGACCTTCACGATGGTGACTGTCGAGGGTGGCACATTCACTATGGGCGCGACAGCCGAGCAGGGCAACGATGCTGACGATTGGGAGAAGCCAGTCCATCAGGTGACCTTGTCGAGTTACTGCATCGGCCAGACCGAGGTAACGCAGGCGCTATGGCAGGCTGTGATGGGCAGCAACCCGAGTTACTTCCAGGGCGACCTGCAACGTCCTGTAGAGCAGGTTTCATGGGATGACTGCCAGACGTTCATCACCAGGTTAAATGAGTTGACAGGCAAGGCTTTCCGCTTTCCCACCGAGGCTGAGTGGGAATATGCCGCCCGCGGCGGCAATAAGAGCCAGGGCTATAAATATGCCGGCAGCAACGACATCAACGAGGTCGCATGGTATTGGGATAACAGTAGCGATGGATCTAAGCCTGTTGCCACAAAAGCGCCGAACGAGTTGGGCCTTTACGATATGAGTGGCAACGTGTGGGAGTGGTGTCAAGACGGGTTTAATCATTACAGCAGTGATGCTCAGACGAATCCCATAGGTCCGGCATTGGACTATGTCCGCGTGGGCCGTGGCGGCTGCTGGGACTTCGACGCCTGGTACTGCCGGGTGTCGAACCGGGGCGACATCATCTCGACGGTCACGGCCACCGACCTCGGGCTGCGCCTCGCTCTCTAGTTTTACCCTATCACTTAGCGGTTTTGAAGGGCTTCGCACCACTCGTGCGAAGCCCTTCAAAACAGTCCATGGTGGAATTTTACTAAGGATTTGTGGCTTCTTACTGCCAGTCGGTAATCTTGCATTGGCGCTTGGGGATGACGCTGGAGAAGGTGAGCCCCGTGCGCTGCTCGACCTCGGCGACGGTTACGGCATACTTGCTGATGCCGCCGGGGCAGGGGGCATTGGGATAGATAAAGGCGATGGCACGTCCCTGTTCGGGGGCATACAGCACCTTGAAGAATGCGTCGGGAACGGCGATGTTCTGTTTGTCCTTGCCTATCATCTTGGGGTTCTTGCCCATGATGGGGCCGGTGAACACCAGCAGGCGCTTGTCACGCTTGGCCCAGCGGTGCACCTTTTCCTCGAGCGACCGCCAGTGGTCGTTGTTGAGTTTGGACTCCTGCGGACACATGTTGGTCATGTAGAAGCATTGTGCCATTGCGGTCCTGTCCCAACGCATGTCCATCGCCGGAGCCATGTGACCGCGCGTGTAGCCGCTGCCACGGTACTCCCAATGGTCGGGGCAGGCCTCGACTTTGGGATCACGGTTATATTTGAAGTCTTTACGTTTCTCGTGTCCCGGCGCATCGGACATGTCGACCATGGTGGCCGTCAGTTCGTAGGCTACGCAGTTGGGGATTCTCAACGACGGGTTGAAGTTGACCCTGATGGCCTTGTAGTTCAGTACCTGGTTGGAAACACCCTTGGGAATCTTGACGCCGAGCAAGGCATTCATGTCCTGCTGGGGCACGACAGTGGTCGTCTTGCCGATGGTGGGAATGCTCACCAAGGGCGAGGCCTTAGCGGCTGCTTGACGACTCTTTTTGCCCGATTTCTTCGATGAAACCGTGTTTTTCTTGTTTTTCTTGGGCTTATTCTTCTTGGACTTTTTCTTTGTCTTGGCCTGGGCACTCCATTGCATGGTCACCACGCTGTCACCCATCACCTGCGGTGGCAGGGCGCCGCCCATGACCATCGCTGCAACCAGAATCCAAATCTTCGCTAACTGTTTCATATCGTTTGTTCCTATTGTTTAATCCCTAATTGGTAAATGCGTCGAGATTGACAGGACTTTCCAGCCGTTGCTGTTCCTGGTCGGGCAGGGTGGGGAAGAAGTCCAGCCCCGTGCGGCGCTCCACCTCATCCACGCTCACGGCATATTGGCTCAGACGTCCGCCGCTGTTCCCGTTGGGGTAGATGAAGGCGATGGCACGCATCGGACTCACGCATGGTGCCAGCACCACCTTGTAGTAACTGCTCGGCACCCTTACCCGCCCGCTGGCCAGCGTCGTGTCGCCCTCGTTCACGACAGGCCCGGTGAACACCAGCAGCGCACTGTCGCGCAGGACCCACTCGCGCACTTTCTCCTCCAGCCGGGCCCAGCCGCCCTCGTTCAGCGTCTTGCGCATCGGGCACACGTTGGTCAGCAGGAACGACTGCCGCATGGCCGTTTCATCCCACTTGAGGTCGGCGGCAGGCACCAGATGGCCGCGGTCCATCCCGCTCCCGGCATAGTCCTGAGGCTCGGGACACCCCTTCACGCCAGGGTCCTGCATGAACTCGCCCGCACGCTCGGCCGTTCCGTCGAGTTCGTTCCGGGTGAGCTCGTAGGCCGCGCAGTTGGCGATGCCATTCCGGCCGTTGAAGTGCACCATAAAGGCGCTGTACTTCATCAGCGTGTCGGGCATGGAAGTTGGCATGCCGACGGTCATCAGGCTGTCGCGCATGCCCTCGCTCATGGGCTCCAGGTGTGTAGCACTGTTGTTCACCATGACGCGATACAGCAAAAAGCATACCAACGCTACCGTCGCTCCCCACAAGATGAACCTCACGGCATCACCCCACCGTTGCCACAACCGCTCCACTCCCTGCCTCATAGCGTCTTTACTGGAACTTGCGGATGATGAGGAAGAGGATGCCCATCGATAAGAGGATGGCAACAGCCATTGCGATGATGAAACCTGTCAGATCCACCCATCCCAACAGAAAGATGCCGATGATGATTAAGAAAACCAGCGTCTCGATAATGGCTAACAGGTAAATTGCTTTCTTTCTGTCCATGATTTTCTTCGGTTTTTATAAATGATGAACTTATAGCGTGCTTAATCCCTTGCCCTGCGGATGAGAATGCGGAAAGCGCAATAGGCCAGAAGCAATATCGCAGCCAGCCCGATAATAATCCAGTTCTGCTGCCGAATTGCGGGAAAAGAGAATACCAGCATAACCGTCGCAAACAGAACGGCAAACAGGCGGTTCATGTACACAGCCAATTTGACTTGTTTGAGATTGGTCAGGATGCCCGCGTTATTGATGTCATCAGGACTGTAGGTATCACAGAGCATAAAAATGATGGTGCAGGTGAAAAAGAGCATGCTGAACAGCATATTGAAGTTGAAACTGCCATCGGCCTCGGTGAAGACGCCGTTCTTGGCTGATACTGCCCATGCCATGGCGACGAGGACACCGGTGATGATCTCAATCCCGGTGCTCAAGGCGGTGCGGGGCACCTTCACCTCATCAAGGTGGAAGCCATCGGCGGGTTCTTCTCGCTCGCTGTTGTACTTGGCCAGCAGAATGATGGCGACGAAATTGCCGATTGCTGCGACAACTACTCCCGTGACGATGATTCCCGTCATCGACAATCCGGCCCATCCTGCCAGCATGAGAGCCCCGATGAGGACAACCATGCATACGATGCCCAGCAGATTGAATGCTTTATTACTATTCAGTTTCATAATTCTATTTGCTATTTGTCGGGTTGTTTTCTTTATCAGATATAAAGAAAAAGTTGCAAATCGAGATCACGATGAGCACTGCGACGTAGAGGTAATCCAGCGTTTTCTCGTCCAGCTCGGGGAGAATGAAAGGAAGAATCAGCCCAAACAGTGCAATCACAACAGCCGAAATGCGGCATCGCCTGATGCTGCCCAGAACCTGCTTGTCACTCTTGAAGGTGGTAGCGCTATTCAGCCATGTCGGGAAATAGGCAAGGATGAGAAAACCGATGGAGAATGCCGAGCACATGATGAGGTCGGCTACAGGAATATCCAGGATTCCCTTGCCTGTCAACTGGTGCTTGATGGCCGCTGCGCACCATCCGCCGATGAGCAGGAGGACAGCCGCAGTTTCAAAGGCTGTGGCCTCAATAGTGCGTGTCACACTGATGCTTCGGGGATTGTAGTTGTTGACCTTGGCCATCAGGGCAGCACTTCGCTTGTTGATGACGTATTGGATGGGTATCATGAGCGCAAAAAGCAGTCCGCATGAGAAATAGAGCGCCCTCCACTTGTAATAGGTGCCTGGGTCATAGAAGTAGGTCAATATCAGCGTTACCAGCGCTGCAAATAGGGCGGTAACATGACGATTGTTGCTCACGGCGATAACGCCTCCCAGGTCACTCGGCTCGCAGTATTTCTTCTTGATGTCGGTGTAATAGGATGTGATGAGGGTGCCGATGGCAAGTGCCGAAAAAAGGACGACCCCCAACATGCGCTGGTCCAGTGTCCATGCCCGATAAAGGGCATAACCGATGATGCCGACAACCACAATCTCGCACAGGGTCCCGATGACAGTGCGCGGCGATTTGACCGTTTCGTCACGTTCGTCTATTCTGCCTTCGTCGATGTCGTTAAGTATCTTCTCGACTTCTTTCTCTTTGTCTGAAGGCGGGAATATCTCCGGAGATATCTTCTTGAGGAAGTGCTCTATGAGATAGATGAGTCCTACTCCCACAATTCCTATGGCGTACAGCATCCACTTGCTGCTCAGTACATTGTTAGATATAAGGACTCCGAGCAGTATGCAGAACAGTATGACATAGATCCATCGGCATACCTTCAACGTTTTTTCACTTATCGGTTTCATCGCTATGGTCCTCCTGATTATCGGTTTCACTTTTTTTCTTCTTGGGCAGACGGCGAGCCTTGCGCAGCGCCTCGGTGATGATCCACTGCAACTGACCGTTGGTCGAGCGGAACTCGTCGGCTGCCCACTTCTCAATGGCATCCATCGTGTCGCTGTCGACACGCAGGATAAAACTTTTTGTGGCTTTCTTTGCCATAGTCTGCTAAATCTTTAGGCGGGTCTTCAATGCGAATCTCGCGAACTGTACTGATTTCGCGAATGGTTATCGATAATGACCAATTCGCGAAATTCGGATTTGTCCCGCAAGGTTACATATTGAGCGTGCCGGTGTTGACGACGGGCTGGGCCTGTTCGTCGGCGCAGAGGACAACCAACAGGTTGCTCACCATCGAAGCCTTCTTGTCATCGTCAAGTTCCACGATTTCCTCGCTCGAGAGTTTGTCAAGGGCCATCTTCACCATGCTCACGGCACCCTCGACGATCTTCTCACGGGCGGTGATGATGGCGCTGGCCTGCTGGCGGCGCAGCATCACGGCAGCAATTTCAGGAGCATAGGCCAGGTAATTGATGCGGGCCTCGACCACCTCGATGCCGGCGAGCGACAGGCGCTCGTTGAGTTTGACCTCAAGTTGATCGTTGATTTCGTCGCCACCCGAGCGCAAGGTCAGTTCCTTAGTGTCCTCGTCGTTGTCATCGTAGGCATACTGGCCGGCTACCTGCCTCAAGGCAGCATAGCTCTGCACGCTCACGAAGTTCTCCAGGGCGCTCATCAGGCCCTTGGTGTTGCCTCCTAGGGAGCCGTCGGTCGAAGCCATCGTCTGCGAGTCTACCTCGAACAGCGCCTTGTAGGTGTCCTTCAGTCTCCACACCAGCACCAGACCGATCATCACCGGGTTGCCCACTTTGTCATTGACCTTGATGGGCTCGGCATCGAGGTTGCGGGCACGCAGCGAAACTTTCTTAGTGCCGTAGAAGGGGTTGATCCAGTAGAAGCCCGTGCGCGTGAATGAGCCGCTGTACTTGCCGAACCATGTGGTTACTCGTGCCGTGTTGGGCTCAAGCATGATGAAGCCACCCAAAAGGAACAGTTCTGTAATCAGCAACAATGCGCCTAGGATGATAAGAACTGCGGGTAATGAACCATGGTTGGGCATGTCGGCAATGACAATACCTTTATAAATGCCCCAAAAGGCGAGAATCGGTAACAGAATCACTACAAACAGCATCAGGAAGCCGTTTACTGTCAGGCCTTTGAAATTAAATTCCTTCGTTTCCATAATCGTAAAAGTTGAAAAGTTAATATTTAGTTTGTTTTAAAGTGATATCATTTTGATATCGCAAAGATATATCCGTTTCCAAAACTTGTCAATACTTTTTCTTGGATTTAACAATTTTTTAACACTCCCGCACTTCTCCATCACTCCCCATAATCTCCATCGATAATAAAATCTCCCCTTTATTCTCCTAAAGTCTAAAGTCTTTTTTGTAACTTTGCCGATTGGATAATAACCATTAACAAGACAATATCACTATGACAAAATTAGTTGACAGATTTTTGAAGTATGTGAAGTTCGACACCCAGAGTGATGAACTCACCAACTTGACGCCCTCCACGCCGGGCCAGATGGTGTTTGCCAAGGAACTGGAGCGTGAACTGCAGGCCATGGGCTTGAGCGACATCTCGCTCGACGACAACGGCTACCTGTTTGCCACCTTGCCCGCCAACACCGACAAGCCCGTGCCCACCGTCGGCTTTATCGCCCACATGGACACTGCCCCCGACATGAGCGGCCACGACGTGAAGCCCCGCATCGTCAAGTATGAGGGCGAGCCCATCGTCCTGAGCGAGGAACCCCGCATCGTGCTCGATCCCGTGCAGTTCCCCGAGATGAACGACTACAAGGGACAGGAATTCATCGTCACCAGCGGCGACACGCTGCTCGGTGCCGACGACAAGGCCGGTATCGCCGAGATTCTGAGCGCTGTCGAGTGGCTGCAGGAGCACCCCGAGGTGAAGCACGGCAACATCCGCGTGGGCTTCAATCCCGACGAGGAAATCGGTTTGGGTGCCCATCACTTTGATGTAGAGAAATTTGGCTGCGACTGGGCCTACACCATGGATGGTGGAGCCGTGGGCGAGCTGGAGTTTGAGAACTTCAACGCCGCCAGTGCCAAGATTACCTTCAAGGGCCTGAACGTGCACCCCGGAGCCGCCAAGCACAAGATGATCAACTCGATGCGTGTCGCCATGCAGTTCGCCATGATGCTGCCCCGCTGGGAGACTCCTGAGCACACCGAGGGTTACGAGGGCTTCTATCACCTCATCCACATGGAAGGCGGTGTTGAGCAGACCACGCTCAACTACATCGTCCGTGACCACGACCGTGCCCGCTTTGAGAGCCGCAAGCGCGAGATCGAGCACCTCTGCAACAAAATCAATGCCGAGTTCCCTGACTGCGCCACCTGCGAAATCAAGGACCAGTACTACAACATGCGCGAGAAGATTGAGCCCGTGATGAACATCATCGACATCGCCAAGCAGGCCATGGAGAATGCCGGCGTCACCCCCAAGGTGCAGCCCATCCGCGGTGGTACCGACGGCGCCCAGCTCTCGTTCAAGAACCTGCCGTGCCCCAACATCTTTGCCGGCGGCATGAACATGCACGGACGTTTTGAGTACGTCCCCATCCCCTCGATGGAGAAGGCCATGATGACCATTGTCGAGATCTGCAAACTCGTCGCCGAGTGATACTAAAAACAGAGCGGGAAGAAAAAAGGGGTAAATAATTTGGCCACGTGCGAAATTTGATATACCTTTGCACCGCTTTTTGGGAGAATCGCTAGCTCAGCAGGTAGAGCACATCCCT
>JAEEGF012340549.1_pt1 | contig 11880 bp, 8 predicted proteins | sample 9134171 | NCBI WGS metagenome assembly JAEEGF01 (sample SAMN16246542, study PRJNA631951) | gut metagenome | biome: gut microbiome; feature: rumen; material: AP-attached | host: Bos | place: Iran: Karaj | collected 2018-10 | reverse complement strand
ACAAATGGCATTAACAGCGTATTTTATATCAGGATGTACATTTTTTTTGACAATGACAGGCTCCAGGGGGCTCAGGTTCATGATCTCATTCTGATAGCCTGTGGCCAGATTGGGTGAAGCAAGGATATAGATTGCCCTGTTATCTCCCTCTGAGAACACCTGGTAGTGATGAACCATTTCCGGAAACACAACTGCAAAGTCTCCCTTTTTCATTGCATATAGATTTTGACCAACTCCAATTGCCAGTTCTCCTTCTGTTACATAGACAAATTCAATTGCCCTATGAAGATGTGGAGCGCTGTGAACACTCTTCTTCTGGTAGATTGTGAGGCCTCGAGCTGTATCTTTATATATAGGAAGCATTAACATTTCTCCTTAAGTCTAAAAATATCAAAAGCAAGATTTGGCTACTTTTTTATTTTTTATGACGCGTATTATACCCCCTGAAGTAGTAAATTACAATATGTCAAAAGCAAGTAATGACATCAACATACTTTTTCATTTATTTGCTACCCCATATTCATTTACCTTTTTATATATCAATTTGTATAACCCCCCAATGAAAAAGAAGCTGACCCCATCAGCTTCTTTTTTCTACGCCTTGACAGTCAAACTCAGGAATAAAGCTCTCTTTAGCGGTTTCTCCCACCTGCATAAAACCGTTTACGACGCCTATATTGGCTGCGTAATCTATCAGACTGTCATATTCTTTTTCTGTAATTGTCCTGTCTATCTCAGGATACTCATCAAGCTCCCCATTGGGTGTAAACTGATTCATAATGCTGAGATATACCTTATCTCCATATCTTTCATAAAGATATTTAACTATCATTTTCGCCTGTATGACCATTCCGGGCATGAGAAGGTGCCGTATTACTACTCCCTTTTGGATTATACTGTCTTCTCCAATGTCGGCAAATTCGCACCTGGGCTGTTGCCTTACCATCTCATCAATCGCGGCCTTGGCAGCCTCCACATACCCCGGAGCATTGCTGTATCTGATGGCATCTTCATTTCTGATATACTTAAGATCCGGAAGATAGATATCTATCAGTCCTTCAAGACTTTTGACCACATCCACATTCAGATAGGATGACGTATTAAGAAGAAAAGGCAGGTCGAAGCCCTGATTCTTAGCAGCTTCTATGGCCTTTACAACCGACGGAATAAACATGTCCGCCGTCACCAGATTGATATTATTGGCACCCTTTTCCTTAAGCTCAAAAAAGATCTCCACCAACCTAGGGATTTCTATATATTTTCCCACTTCTCCCCTGCTTATCCTCTTGTTCTGGCAGAATACACAGCCCATATTACATCCGGAAAAGAACACCGTTCCTGAACCGGAAGTTCCTGAAATGCAGGGTTCTTCCCACATATGAAGGGCAGCTCTGCTGACATGCAGCACGCTGCCTTCTTTGCAATAACCTTTTGTAATATTTCTATCCACTCCGCAGTTTCTTGGACAGAGCCTGCAGGAGGAATACTCTTCCAAATTACTACTCATTACATTTTTCTCTCAAATTCATCCATGGCAAGCTTAATGGCTCCCATTATGCCCTGGTCATCGCTAAGGCTTGCGGGAACAATATAATTATCCAGATTCCGAAGGATCTCAGTTTTAATATATCCGGCATTATATTTGGCAAAAGCAGCCCTGATCAAAGGAAACAGCTGCTTCTGATGCATAACGCCACCACCGAGGATTATCTTTGAAGGACTGAGGGTCATACAGAAATTGGATAAAGCCATTCCTATATAATCCGCTTCCAGTTCCCAGACTTCATTATTCTCCGCCAGCTCCACAGCCTTTTTGCCCCAGCGTTTTTCTATGGAAGGACCCGAGGCAAGGCCTTCAAAACAGTCCTCGTGATAAGGGCAGATGCACTCTCCTTTATCAGCAGGAAGTTTCCCCAGTCTGATATGTCCAAGCTCCGGATGAAGCATACCGTGAAGGAGCTTGCCATTGGTCATGACGCCTCCGCCTATTCCTGTGCCGATGGTAAGATAGATAGCATCTGTCATTCCCTTTGCACAGCCCCAGGTTATTTCTCCCAGGAGAGATCCGTTTACATCAGTGTCAAAGCCAATGGGTATTCCCAGCTTATCTTTTAATTCACCGACGATATTGTAATCCTTCCAGGCTGTCTTAGGCGTGGAGGTAATATATCCATAGGTGGAAGAGTCCCTGTTAAGATCGATGGGGCCAAAACAGGCAACTCCAAGAGCCTTAATATCTTTATCCTTAAAATATTCCTCTATCAGAGGCATAGTTTCTGCAGGTGTGGTGGTAGGTATAGACTTCTGCTCTAAAATTCTGCCGTTTTCATCCCCTATGGCAACAACCATTTTGGTTCCGCCTGCTTCCAGCGCTCCAAATAACATAATTCTCCCCCTTATCTATGTTCAGGAATTCTCGTGATCAATAATTCAGAATTTCCTTCAATCTCATATTTTCCCATATTCGCGGGAATAAACAGCGATTCGCCCTTGGCAAGGTCAGCTTCTTTGCCGCCGCATGTCACGATACAGTTACCGTCAATAGCTATTACACTGACAAAAGACTTCGCATCCGCCACCGCCTTATAGGAACTGCAATCCAGCACATTGACATGATCCACTTCAAAGAAGTCACAGCTCACCAGATGTCCGGTGCTGCAGCTGTAGGGCTCAGGCTTCTTAAGGCTTGTAACATCCAGAGACTGACTGATATGGAGCTGCCTTGGTTTGCCGTCAGCTCCAAGCCTTCCGTAGTCGTAGATCCTGTAGGTGACATTGGAGTTTTGCTGAATCTCAGCAATCAGAATACCTTCCCCAATGGCATGCAGAGTCCCGGGCGGGATAAAAAGCACATCTCCCTTTTTGACATAAATCTTGTTAAGGACCTCTGTCAAAGTATTATTCTTGATTCTTTCCTCGAATTCATCCTTGGAAATCTCATGGTCAAAGCCCTGATACAAAAATGCTCCATCCTTGGCATCAAGGACATACCACATCTCAGTTTTCCCAAGCTGATTCTCATGTTTCAGAGCATATTCGTCATCAGGATGAACCTGGATGGAAAGAGGTCTTTTGGCATCAATAAACTTAATGAGAATAGGAAAATCATCAACCTTCTCGCAGTTAGTTCCAAGGAAATCTCCGCCTTTTTCTCTTATAAGCTCCTCAAGACTCTTCCCCGAAAACTCCCCGTCAGCTATAACAGAACAGCCATCCTTATGACAGGACAGCACCCAGGCTTCCGCCAGAATGTCCCCGTCATATTTGATACCGTATTCAGTGGCCAGTCTGTGTCCTCCCCACAAATAGTCCTTACAGGCAGGAATCAGTTTAAACATTTCCATAAAAATCTCCGTTAAGCTTCAAAAACAAGAACTGCAATTGTATTCTTCTTTGAAACAAACTCACCGTTGACGCTTAAGTTTGTTTCCTTAAGTGCAACCTTCTCAGGTTCTGCCACGCTGTTGCAATCATCCACATCACCTTCCATAAGATATACTTTGGAAGAAGCCTTGGAAGAAATATCAGCCAGTGATACCGGAACATCCTTTTCTCCGGCATTGATGACTTTCACATATATCTTTTCAGCGTCCTTAGAGGCTGTGATATACACTTTATCATTTTCATAGGCTGAAAAATCTGCCTCAATGACCTCAGTACCTGTGAGCCTTGCATACATCTTCTGTACATAATAGCTTGGAGTTCCATAGGCTCCCTCAGCATCAAACCAGATGAGATCCGGATGCCACTGAGCATAGCCAAGTCTAGCAAACAAAGGCGCATAAGAAGCCATAAGCACCACATCGGCATTTCTTTCAAGTCCAGTCATAAAGGCTGCTTCAGCCAGGGCTGCTCCAAAGGAATTCCTAAGCTCAGGCTTTCTGTCGCCATTAATATGGCAGGCATACTCTCCTGCAAATACCTTTCTGTGCTTCTCGTAATTATCGTACATATGGACGTTCTCATACATCCATTTATCAGATACATAATAGTGCTCATCCACAGCCACGCTGTAATCAGCTCTCTCCTTCATTCTTGGAGAAAAATGGTCCCAGGCATCCTTATAGTGCTGTGATGTTACATCAGGGCCGGCACTTCCGCAGCACCTGATCTCGGGATACTTCTCATGGATAGCCTTTTCAAAAGCGTCATAGCGGTGGAAGAAATCAACCTTCTCTGTCTCCCACTGCTCATTACCTATTCCGATGAACTTCATGTTAAAGGGAGCAGGATGTCCCATTTTTGCTCTAAGAGCGCCCCATTGGGTTGACTCATCACCATTGGCAAATTCTATAAGGTCAAGAGCATCCTGAACAAATACACCAAACTCAGGACTGTCACTGTAAACAAGTTCGCTGGACTGGTACTGGCATGCAAGGCCTACATTCATAACAGGAAGAGGCTCGCACTGAAGATACTCGCAAAGAAGGAAATACTCATAGTAGCCGATTCCCAGAGTCTGATTGTAATAAGGGAACGGTCCTATATCCTTTTTGCCGTCATCATTTCCATGGACAGCCCATCTGTTCCAGTTGGATTTTCTCTCCTCTGAAGGGCCCACAGACTTCTTCCACTGATATCTGTTGGTGAGCTCATTGCCCTCAATGATACATCCGCCGGGGAATCTCATGAATCCGGGCCGAATCTCCTTAAGAAGCTCAGCCAGATCCTTTCTGAAAAGACCGAGAACAGCATCCTCGGGACACATGCGGAACTGATCGAAGCATATTAGAGCGGGCTCCTTTACAACTACTGTAAATACGCCCTCTCTGATGGTTTCCTCAGATACCAGGTCACACTCATATTTTGTCCACTCTGAGCCCTTAACTGAAAGCTCCCCGGATGAGCAGAGTTCCTTGCCATCCTTGGACATAACCTTAACAGTAACAAGGCTCTCACCCATAGTTTTTGCATAGAAGCTTACATGGGATGAAACCTTCGCCTTCATGAAAATACCGTCATAGGCCTTATTGGTAAAACCTGCATCTGCAGCGGTTGTCTTAAGGCACAGGTAATGGGGATTGATGTCATTAAGAGGTTCTATATCAAGTACTGAAAGCTTGGAGGCTCCATCATCAGGATATGCATTCCAGCCATAGAGATAAGCCCCCTTCTGATAATAATGATCCTTATAGCCATGTCCCTCAAGGAACTCAAAAGCTCTGTTCTCCAGCATCTCAGCATGGAGGCCGCCGTCGAGGCCGTAATTTATGTCCTCAAAAAATAATCCAAACATTCCTTTAGAAATCTGTTTTGCCATAACTAGCTCCCCTTATATAATTTTTTTATAAATTGATAACTCTGTCTATAATTCCGCCCCCAAGGACGATATCGCCGTCATATAGCACCGCGGACTGTCCCGCGGTTATTGCTCTCTGGGGCTCGTAAAACTCAATTTTGGCTGTATCCTCAGAAAGTACAGTAACCTTGCAGGGCTGTTCCTTATGCCTGTATCTTATCTTGGCACTGCATTCAAAAGTCTCTGTAGGAGCCTCCCCGGGAATATAGTGGAAATCCCTTACAATAAGTTCTTTCTTGAAAAGATCCGCATCATCCGCAAGGACAACTTTATTCTCTTCAACATTAAGTCTTGTTACATATAGTCTTCTGTCAGCAGGAATTCCAAGTCCTCGTCTCTGGCCGATGGTGTAGTTGATTATTCCCTGATGGGTTCCAAGAACATTGCCCTCAAGGTCCACAAAATCGCCCTGGGGATACTTTTTGCCGCGATATCTCTCGATCATTCCCGCGTAGTCTCCATCGGGAACAAAGCATATATCCTGGCTTTCCTTCTTGTGAGAATTAACAAAACCGTTCTCATCGGCGATTTCTCTCACCTGGTTCTTGGTAAGTTCTCCCAAAGGGAAAACAGTGTGTGCCAGCTGCTCCTGGGTGAGGTCATAAAGCACATAGCTCTGATCCTTATTAAGGTCCGCAGCCTTCAGAAGGTAAAAGATTCCGTCCTTCTCTCTGATCCTTGCATAGTGTCCTGTAACTATATAGTTGTATCCCAGCTCTCTTGCCTTGTTGTAGAGGCTGTCAAACTTAAGATAACGATTACATCTTATACAGGGATTGGGGGTCTCACCCTTTTCATAACTGCATACAAAGGGCTCTATTACCTTATCCCTGAATTCAGCTTCATAGTGATAAATATTGTAAGGAATCCCAATCCTGTCACAGACAGCCCTGGCATCCTGGGTATCCTTCAGGCTGCAGCAGGTTCCGAAGAGATCCTCACCTATCATGTCATTCTCGTAGAGCCTCATGGTACAGCCCATACATTCATAGCCCCTGTCAGCCATTAATCTTGCGGCCACAGAGCTGTCCACTCCGCCGCTCATGGCGATCAGAGCAGAATTCTTATTATCCGGCATACATTTTTCCTTTATCCATAATCAAAATAATGCAGAACCAGAAGGCCCCGCATACCTATTGTTTAGTATATCGCAAAAAACTTATTGCGGCATTATTTTTTATAGGTATTTAATAGTAATTTCAGTGGAGTAATGTTAACATAAACTTACCTTCATGTGGGGCGTCCATATGCCTCGCATCTCATAAGAAAAGGGCCATCACATAAGTGGTGGCTCTTTTTGGTGTTATATTTTTTTCCTACTATCCCTGATTGCTTTTAAAAGCTCAAAAATAGTATCGATCAAAAGCAAAAATCCGCAGGAATACATATACCAGCTGTTGCCGATATCAGGAACCACCAGTATATAGCTTCCAAGAAGCAGTGTTACTATTCCTTCAAAAGAATATCTGAAACGTTCAAAATATTTGTCGTTATAAATCTTAAAGTTGATAAGATTCTGATAGGCCAAAGTAAGAAGAATGATACCAATAACCATGCTGGAAATAACAAACAGCGAACCTCGCTTAACCAAAAGCGCCGAGACCATAACCCACAGCACTATACATATAGATACTCTTGGCCTTTCCTTATTGAAATTCCAGCCGGATTCCTTCAGATGCCTGGCGGTCAGCACTACCTCATAGATGCAGACAAATACTATCAGCAGAAATACCACCGACTCCATGGCAAAATCCGGAAAGCTGAAGCACAGGACCGACAAAACAAGGGTAATGGCAATCCTTACAAACCTTTTCCTGTTGATAAGTCCCCATATTCTGGCAAAAATGTTTTTGGATTTATCATCTTCTTTTTTGATATTAGCGGCTTTATTCTTAAGGTTCAGGGCATCATTGCCGGCCATTTTGATCATGATATTCTCAAAGGCTGCCGGTCCCTGGGCCGCAAATTCTCTGATACTGGTGGCACCGCCTTCAGCCATGGAGTCAAAAAGTGTATCAACAAAGTTCTCCCTGGCGCCAAGGTCCATTCCATTAACAAATCGCTCAATAAGATTGTTGAGAAGATAGCTCTCCGGAGAATGGTCACCACAGGTCACAGGTCCGCCTTCGTTGATATCCCAGGACTGCATATTATGCTGAAGAACAGCCGTGGCAGAACTTCGAATAATAATGCTGTTTCCCGCATCTGTTTCAAAAAGTCTTCCGATAACGGAATACTCAGGAGTTATTTTGGTGATCTTGGGCTTGATCCTGTCTATGAGTTCCTTGTTGAGGACATCTTCGCAAAAGCCGGGACCATCATTCATATAGACTCCCGTAAGCTTCTCCTGCTGGCTGTCAGATAAATGTGCCGCAGCAAAAAGTGCAAGATGGGCTCCCTTGGAATGGCCGCAAATGATAACCGATCCCTGGGCTAAGTCCACGTGCTTTCTGGCATAATCAAGGGCCAGCTCCTGGGAAGGCACATTGGTGTAGCTTATCATGAAGTCTTCCTTCCAGCCTATAATGGTGCTGTCGGTTCCTCTATAGGTTATTACAGTGGTCCCGTCATCCAGCTTATAGGTTACAGCTGCAAACTGCCTGTCAGAATGATCCACAATATCCTGATAATCACTTAGAACTGCTTTGCCAAATCGCACAGAATCCGCGCAGCTTATAACAAACTCCTTGTCCTCAGCAGTTGCGCCGGCTCTTGTCACCCTGATGGGGCCTTTTCTTTTGGCCCTTTCCACAGCATCACAAAGAGTGATCTCCTCATCAAAGGAAATGACATCCTTGAGATCCGCATAGACAAGCTCTGAAAGGATCAGATTATCTTCTATACGAAAGGGTCTTTCACTGAAAGTTATATCCCCTCTCCATTTCACATAATCAGCAATATGTGCCACTTATCCACCTCAAAGTTATCAGAACTTTACTACCTCAGGTGCATGTACAAAGGAACTGAAGGTAGCTGTTGCATCCTTCATATAGAAAACCTCAGTGTTCCTGTCATCTGCGCTGTACATATTCTGAAGAGAAGGATATGCATCCAGCATGCTGGCCTTGGCTTCTCTTCTTTCGTCCTCAACCAGAGTGCAGGCAATTCTGAGCCACTCATCCTTGATAAAAGCGCAGATCTCGCACTTGGGATTCTTATGGAGCTGCTTGGATACATCCTTAACCTTGCCGGTCTGAATGTATAACTTTCCCTCAAAGAGATTAACTGTTCCAAAGGGTCTTACTCTTGGCTGATCTCCGTCTACAGTTGCAAGATAATAGGTTCCTGCCTCCTTCAAAAACTTTTCAACTCTCTGCATTTTTCCTCTCCTTTTATTCTTATTTTTTGTTCATATTTTGAGTAAACTCTTTTTTATCCTTGTAGTAGAAATTCTCCAGTTTCTCATTGCTGGCGGTTCTGTCAATGATGCACTTGATAAGTCCGTCCAGTTCACTGCCTTCCTCGTAATCTGCAGCGGCAAAATACTTGATCCTGTTCTCATACATCATCTTATAGACCTTGGTCTTATCCCCGGTCTCACGGTTGTATACACCGATGGAATGACCTCCGTAGGCATTGACAAGTCTCATGCAGGGCACGTCCGTGTCGCTGTCACCGATATACACAAAGTTCCTGAAGGGAACTCTTCTGTCCTCGGGAGCACAGTAGTCGTTAACTCCCGGATCATTTATATCAAGAACACCCTTTTCAATCCTGAAAAGGAACTGGGTCTTGTTGGTATAGTTGACTACCTGGGCAGGCCATCTGGCTACGCCTTTCTCATCATAGTAAAAGCAGCTTGCATAAATCTTCTCAAAAGCTCCGTTTTTGGCTGGAACTGTGCCTTCTATCATTTCCTTAAGACCGGAGGAGATAATGTAGTGCTCAACAATTACTCCCTTTTCCCTGCCATACTGTCTTATTCTCTCGAACCAGTCCTCAACACCTGGGAAAAGCTGAACCTTGCTGCCGTACTCCTCCAGGGTCTTCCTGTTGAGGATGAGCTTGCCTTCAGATTCCTGAAGCATCTTGTACATATAAGCCAGGTTCTGGTCCATGTCATTCTCTCTGGCAAGCTGTGTGCAGGCCTCCCAGAACTTGGGCACATCATACCCCACAGACTGTATGTACCCTTGAGCCTGCATATCATCAGGGGACAAGGTTTTATCAAAGTCATAGCAGATGGCTACAACAGGATTCGAGGTTTTATGTTTTCTTACAAAGGTATCGTTAGTCAAATGGTGACCTCCTTATTACTTCTTATCCAGGATCTCGATCATCTTATCCCAATCCAGGGATCTCAGGGCCTTCTCAGCTTCTTTTACAGTAATTGCATCGTTTTCTTCAAGCTCATACTTCTTCATGCCATTGATAAGCTCTTCCGCTGAATCATAATCCATATCATTGGCATAATCTCTCAGGCGTCCGTAGGCCTTAATAAGTTCCTCCTGGGAGATAAATTCTCTTTTATCACCGATATCTCCACTCAGATAAGATAGTCTCGAAAGTTTTTCTTTAAAGCCCTTATACATTTCGATCATTTCTTCGTAATGATCAATAACATAATGAGGATCACCCTTCTTGCCAGCCTGTTCAATATTCTGACAAAGCTCCATGAGCTTCATGGCACCTATGATCCTTGCGGAGGTCTTGAGAGCATGAACCTTGATGGTAAACAGTGCTATATCGTAGTCGAGATAAGCGTCATCGATAACCCTGGCGTTATCATCAATGGTATCAAGGAATAACAACAGGGCAAAAATGTAGGGCTGAGCTCCTCCACTATTCTTTATGCCTTCTGAAACATCGATTCCTTCCACCTCATAGAGCCACTTAAATTCATCCGCCAGCTCCTCATCTTCCCCGCTTGTTATAACCGTATTTGGAGTTACAAGCTCCTCCGGTAAAAGCCCCATTATCGCCTTGTCCAAAAGCTCATTATTGACAGGCTTGGAAAGATATCCGTCAAAACCATGGGACTCAAAGAAAGCCTTGGAATCAGCGGAATAGTCCGCGGTAAGGGCTATAACCGGCATGGATGGGAAGTCTTCTCTGATGTGCCTTATAACTTCCAAGCCATCCATCTGAGGCATCAGATGGTCAAGAAGCACCAGATCATAGTGATTATCCTTAAGTTTTTTAAGTCCTTCCTGCCCTGACATGGAGCTGTCTATACGCATTTCAGTCTCTTTAAGAACAGCCTTGATAACTGTGTGATTCATGGGATTATCGTCAATCATTAAGACAGAGGCCTCAGGAGCTTTAAAGGATGGTCTGAAGGGTCCCTTATGCTCATTGAGAACTGAAAGGTCAAATTTACCCATGGGTTCTTCATCAACTATCTTCTGTTCTACTTCAAAGGAGAAAATGGATCCCTGTCCGTAGACACTTTCGCACCAGATCCTGCCTCCCATAAGTTCAGCGAACTGTCTTGAAATATCAAGACCAAGGCCTGTGCCCAGAATACTGTTATTTCTGGCTTCATCAAACCTCTCGAAGGCGGTGAAAAGCTTGTCCATATCCTCAGGCTTAACGCCTATTCCTGTATCTTTTACAGAAAACAGAAGCTTACAGGTATCGTCATCCCTGCTTTCCACCTTTACTGTAAACTTAAGTCCGCCCTTCTCGGTATACTTAACAGCATTGGTAAGAAGGTTAAGGGCCACCTGCTTTATTTTGGCCATATCGCCGTAAAGCTTCTGAGGAATATTTTCGTCTATATCCATATCGAAGGAAAGGTCCTTCTGATCGCTTTTTACCTTTATCATGGAAACAATACTGCGGAACTGATCCCTGGTACTGTATTCCATTTCCACCAAATGCATTTTGCCGGACTCAATCTTGGAAATATCAAGAATATCGTTGATGAATCCAAGGAGGGTCTCTGAGGCCGTCATGATATCAAAGGCATAGTTCATGATGGACATGTAATATGCCTTGGGCACCCCGGTGGGATCCTCTCTTATGAGCATGTCATCCATACCCATGATGGTGTTGATAGGAGTTCTGATCTCATGAGAAACATTGGCCAGGAACCTGGATTTGGCGCTGTTGGCTCTCTCAGCAGCAAGCTTGGCCTCCTGCATCATATTGAGCTTGTTGATCTCAAAAAGATATAACAGCACGCACATTCCAACCATGGTTATGTTGGTCAGTGAAAGTCCGTAGAAGAAAAACTGAAAAGCTGTTGCAACATACGGAAGGATAAGAAACAGAATAAGGGGCGTAACAACCTTTTTTTCAAGAAGTTGCCTGTATTGATAAATAACCGTAAACTGAAGGACCGCTATTGCGAAAGGAAACAGATAGCTTATGGCTATTCCGCAGCTCCTCACATAGTAGTTATTTTCATCAAAGGTATAATAAAATCCGGTGAATTGGGCGATTATCAGGGTAACTATGCCCAGTAAAAATATGATCTCACAGGCTACAAGTCTTTTGGGAATAATGTGTTGTTTCCCCTCATTCTTGTAGAGATCCATGAGATAAAGATTAAAAGCATGCGCAACAAATAGAGACAACAGATAGACCAGGAAATTACTGATACGGACTATCCACCATCCTTTAGTACTGACATCACC
>JAEEGF011799900.1_pt1 | contig 11880 bp, 12 predicted proteins | sample 9134171 | NCBI WGS metagenome assembly JAEEGF01 (sample SAMN16246542, study PRJNA631951) | gut metagenome | biome: gut microbiome; feature: rumen; material: AP-attached | host: Bos | place: Iran: Karaj | collected 2018-10 | reverse complement strand
GTTTTGTAGGAAACCTCGTACTTGGACTTGTAGGCATCCACGGATCAGGACTTATCGGAAACCTGATCGTTGGTATCATCGGATCCTGCATCGTTATCTTTGCCGGTTCTAAGCTCCTTAAGTAAAAGAATGCAAAGCAGCCCGGAAGTCTGTTGGCTTTCGGGCTGTTTTTTATGTTATCTGATAGTGTTTACCATATAATTGAATCTTCTTCCGAAGCCTTCAGATGCCTCGAAATACATGCTCTCTTTTGCGATAAGGCAACCGTTATCTCTTGGAATAATATAGACAACATATATCATGTCCGCTGTCCCATGAGTGTTCTTGTCCTCTGATGCAGAAATCTTGACGCAGCTTCCGGCATGATCAAGAGTCATCTCAGTTCTGGTGATGTCATATTCCTTTGAGAGATCTTCAGCGATGGTGTCAGCTACTGATTCCGCTGTTTCGTTGCTGTGAACTATTTCAAGATAATTCTCAGGCTTTTGGGCATCGTCATATACTGAAATAAAAGTCTCAAATGCCGGATCACTATAACGAACAAAGGACTCATAATCGTAGTCCATCTCAAGACCTATTGATTCATTTATCACATGTTCATAGTGAACGGTCTCTTCCATGCCTTCAAGGATGATGACATCATCGAATCGGTCACCGTTTTTCATGGTTGAGCTTGATTCTGTTGAATTGCCAACTTCTGAAGAATCACCTGTCTCTGTTGAGTTTGCTGTCTCTGCTGAGTTTTCTGTCTCTGCAGATGTTCCTGTTTCAGTTGAAGCTCCTGTCTCTGCAGAATTGTCTGTATCTATGACAGAAGTCTCATTTGAAACAGTTTCAAATATATCTGCGTTCTCATTTTCCTGTTTGCCACAGCCGACAAGCATGGTCATAGCTATAAGCATTCCAACATAGATAGATTTTTTCTTCATACACTCACTCCTCTCTACTCATCCCTTAAAGTTCGGACCAAGCCAGATACGGCAGATCAGATCCACAATAAACAGCGCAAATACCACAATAAAGATAGTATTATGGATGCGATTGTCTTTGTACTTGTTCTGAAACTTTACGATAGCCGGATGTATAACACATATTGCAAGACATATAAGAAGGCCAAACATCAGACTTGGAACCAAAGCAATCCTACCATTGAAATTCATGAAGTATGTGGAATAGTTCCAGGTGTATCCACCAACGGTCTTGTCCATGATGTAGCTTGCGATGAGTTCAGCAATTGTCGCTATTACTCCGCCGACTATAAATACTGTCCAGGGCTTCTTGATCTTAAGCAGTCTGAATATGCCAAGGATAATGAAGAATCCAATTCCATAAATAGGAAGCCAAGGTCCAAATAGTGTTCCTCTGTTCAGAAACCCTCTGCGATGATATATCACATCGCACCATATAGACTCATAGAGCCATCCTCCGAAGCAATATATCAGAAAGTATTCAATATAGTTCCGAATCACATCCCAGCTTATTTTCCTGTTCTTCATATCCCCCACTCCCAACTATATGTCATTACACATTCTACTATGATAGCATTTTCTACGCCCAAAGGGTACTTTTAAGCTATATGTAGAAAATTGCATGTTGGCTGATCAGAGAATATCTATATACTCTCCAGCAAGTGCTTTATTCATGCTTCGTACAGCGCAGAACTTACCGCACATGCTGCAGGTATCGCTGTGGTCATCCTCAGGTGCTCTGCTATCTCTAATAGCCTTAGCTGTAGCTGGATCAAGCGCCTCAAGCCACTGTGCATCCCAGTCCAGGTTCTTTCTGGCCTTAGCCATACGATCGTCTCTGTCTCTTGCTCCGGGGATTCCCTTTGCTATGTCCGCTGCGTGGGCTGCGATCTTACTGGCTATGATTCCCTGATGAACGTCATCCACGTTAGGCAGAGCAAGGTGCTCCGCGGGAGTTACATAGCACAAAAATGCTGCTCCGGAAGCAGCTGCGATAGCTCCGCCAATTGCTGCTGTGATGTGATCATATCCCGGTGCTATGTCTGTCACAAGAGGTCCAAGAACATAGAAAGGTGCTCCCTTGCAGATAGTCTGCTGTATCTTCATGTTAGCTTCTATCTGATCCATAGGCACATGTCCCGGGCCTTCTACCATTACCTGAACATCTCTTGCCCATGCTCTCTCTGTGAGTTCTCCAAGCCTTATAAGCTCCTCTATCTGACATCTGTCTGTTGCATCGGCAAGACATCCCGGTCTGCAGGCATCACCGAGACTTATGGTCACATCGTGTTCTCTGCATATCTCGAGTATCTCATCATAGTACTCATAGAATGGATTCTCCTGACCCGTCATTGCCATCCATGCAAATACAAGACTTCCTCCGCGGCTTACTATGTTCATTTCTCTCTTGCCGTTTTTTATCTGCTCTATGGTATTTCTGCTTATTCCGCAGTGAAGGGTAACAAAGTCTACGCCATCCTCTGCATGGAGTCTGACAACGTCCACAAAGTCCTTTGCTGTCAGGGTTGCGAGATCTCTTTTGTAATGTATGACCGAATCATAGATAGGCACTGTACCTATCATCGCAGGACACGATGAACAAAGCTTTTGTCTAAAGGGCTGCGTATCACCGTGGCTAGAAAGATCCATGATAGCCTCAGCCCCCATGTCTACTGCTTTCATTACCTTCTTCATCTCTACGTCCAAATCCTTACAGTCTCTGCTCACGCCAAGATTTACGTTGATCTTGGTCTTTAGCATACTTCCGACTCCGTTGGGATCAAGGCCTTTATGATTCGGATTTGCGGGGATAACTACTTTCCCCTCCGCAACCATCTGCCTGATAAATTCCGTATCTCTGTTTTCTTTTTCTGCCACCACCTTCATCTCAAGCGTCACTATGCCTTTTCTGGCAGCCTCCATCTGTGTGGAATAAGTTCTGTTATTAACTAAGTTCATACACTCTCTCCTGATTGTTTTTTATACAAATACATGCCAAAGCGGGCCATGACCGGTTCCTAGATCAAGCCCCTCTCTTATGGATTTATCAAGGTACTGCTTGGCATTTTTTATGCTGCCACAAATGTCACAGCCTTGTGCCAGGTAAGAAGCAATCGCGCTGGATAACGTACAGCCTGTTCCGTGGGTGTTTGGATTATCAACCCTCTCAGACTCGTACCAATAAAGCTTCCCTCCTGTTGTTGCAAGCACGTCACAGGATAGCTCATCACTTACCATATGACCGCCTTTAACAAGGCAGTTGCAGCCATAAATCTCAGCAATCTTCACGGCTGCTCTTTCCATATCTTCCCTGCTTTTTATCTCTCCTGCCCCCAGAAGCACTTCTGCCTCAGGGATATTCGGTGTAATAAGATCTGCAAGCGGAATAAGTTTCTTGCAGAGCGCAGCGATCCCGTCTTCTTCCATTAGTCTTGCTCCACTGGTTGCAACCATAACAGGATCAAGAACAATGTTTTTCGCATTATAAAGCTTTAGTCTGTCCGCGATAGCCTCTATAAGGTCACTCTGAAAGGTCATTCCGATCTTGACTGCATCCGGGAAAATATCGGTAAACACCATATCCAACTGATCTGAGAGCACATCTTTACTAACCTTCATGATGCTCTTTACTCCGGTGGTATTCTGGGCCGTAACGGCTGTAATGGCACTCATTCCATATACTCCGCAGCCGTGCATGGTCTTAAGGTCGGCCTGGATTCCTGCTCCGCCGCTTGAATCACTCCCTGCTATCGTAAGCGCACACTTCTTTTTCATCTTGCTACCCTGCTCTCTTTGAGCATGTTCTGAAGTTTTTCAAGGACATGGTTCTGCTTGAGTACTGTGATAAGAACAGCTGCGATCAGCGTTCCGCCTACCGTGCTCACAAGGAAAGGTACTACATATACGAAAAGAGCTACCTCTTTTCCCATAACAAAAGCAGCAACCGGGTAAGCAAGTAAGCCTCCGATGATACCCGTTCCTATGATCTCAGCTACATATGTGAATGTGAGCTTACCTGTGTATTTGTAAACAAGTCCGCAGCAAAGAGCTCCGATCATGCTCCCCGGGAAAGCAAGAAGTGTTCCTGTCCCCAACAGGTTTCTGATAAGTGAGGTGCAGAAGGCAATTCCAACGCCATACCATGGTCCTAAAAATACCGCAGAGAGAACATTTACCATGTGCTGGATTGGAAAGCACTTTGATCCTCCAACAGGTATCGAAAACGTCGACAACACAACCGCCAGTGCCACAAACATTCCTGATAATACAAGCTTTACTACTGATTCTTTCTTCATCCTAAAATCTCCTCCTTAGCCTTTTCCTTAAGGCTTTTTGTGTTTTCTTTTATATCAGAAGCACCAAAGATGCTTGATATCACTGCAATTCCGGAAAGACCAAGTCCCGATAAATGATGCAGGTTTTCACCTGTTATTCCGCCGATGGCAACCACCGGAATCGACATACTCGATGTGATCTCCCTATAGGTTTCAAGGTTCATCATAGGCTTTGCGTCCTTCTTTGTGTCTGACCCAAAGGCTGCTCCAACGCCAAGATAATCAGCTCCTTGTAAAAGAGCTCTCTTCGCCTCTTCAAGATTGTGGGCTGTGGCGCCGATTATGAAGTCCCTTCCAAGAACCTCCCTTGCCTTTTCTATCGACTCATCTTCAAGCCCTAAATGGACACCTGCTGCCCCTACCACTCGGCATACTTCCACGTTGTCATTGATGATAAGAGGAATATCATAGTTCTCACATATCTGATTGACCTTGACCGCCGTTTTTATGTATTCAGTTGTGGTCATGTTTTTCTCCCGGAGCTGTATCATTGTTGCTCCGCCCAGAATAGCCTGTTCAACAGCCTCCGACAGACTTATTTCCCCCTGTAGGATATCTCTGTTGGTTATTGCATACAGAAACGTATCAAGTCTTCTAAAACGCCCTCTCCTGCTAAGCCTTGTAAGACTCAGCTGATCGATGAGAGCATTCTTGTACTCCATAGTCCCGAGTCTTTTTTCTTTTTGGCAAAAGAGCTCTGCCCTGGCGGCGTTTATCTGATAAAGTAAAACGCCTTCCCTGATGGCATTTACATAATCATCTGTCTCATCTTCTTTCTTGGCAGCTCCGAGGTATGAGCCGATTATGGCGCTCATCATGCATCCTGCTCCGGTAAAGAGCTTTTGCATGCTGCTGCCACCGGGTAGTTTATAGATCAGATTTGAAGAAGCATCTGCTATCAGCACGTTTTCTCCGCTTACAACGACCACAGCCTTTGTTGCTTTGGAGAGACTTAGCAAATCTTTTTTGGATAAACGACTCCCAGTATCTTCCACTCCGGCAAAGGCCTGCTTATTTACATCTCCTTTGGAGATGCCGAGTATTTCGCATATCGCCTTAATTTCCGATGCATTTCCTCTGATGCAGGCAAATCGAACTTTTGCCAAAAGCTCTTTTATCATATCTCTTCGAAAGTCTGTGGCACCGGCGCCTACCGGGTCCAGCACAACCGGTATATCCAGTTCGTTAGCTCTTTTACCTGATGATAAAAAGACCTTCAGCCTCTCCGGTGACGGTGTTCCGGTGTTGATAACAAGGCCATCGCAGCTTCCTGTTATCTGCGCACACTCGCACAGGGCATCTCCTCCTATGGCCGTAGCTCCTACGGAAAGACATGCATTTACCACGTCACAAGCAGTAATGTAGTTGGTTAAGATGTGTATTTGCGGGCGAATATCCCAAAGATCATAAGTCATATCAATTACGTTTGATCATGACCGAGAGAGTTTTAGCACATTCTGTCAGATGGACATAAAAAAGCGCCATCTGATACAGATGACGCTAATTACGCTTAACTAATTGACGATTCCTACGTTGGCATTATCCAAATCAGGTTTAGGGTCGTGCTCATGCACCTCTCAGCCATTATCAGCTCCCCTTGTCCGGTATTTTGTTGTGTTTGCAGGCCTTTGCGACCTTCAGTTATAGAATATATCACGCATTGTCGGCAATAGCAAGAGCACTTTCGCAGATATTCAGCAATATCTCTACATTTTTTACCATGGACTGTATTGGTACATACTCAAATCTTCCGTGGGCGTTTTCATAACCTGCTGAGAGATTCGGGCACGGAAGGCCTCTGAATGAAAGAGCTGCTCCGTCGGTTCCTCCCCTGAATGGCTCGCAGACAGGCTCTATGCCTGCTTTTCTGATGGCACCTTTAAGTATATCTATCATGAACGGAACGTCTTTCAGCACTTCCTTCATGTTGCTGTACTGATGGATGATCGTAAGCTTCACGCGATCATCACCATAGTCTGCTCCCAGCTTATCTGCGCACTCCTTAAGGAAGTCTTCGCGCCTTTTAAAATTGTCCTGGTCAAAGTCTCTGATGAGCAGCCTTACCCTTGCATGCTCGCAGTCGCTCTCGCAGGAGATCAGATGATAAAAGCCTTCCACTCCTTCGGTATACTGGGGCTTTTCTTTCTTTGGCAACATAGCCATTAACTCAGCTGCCATATCAACTGCATTTATCATGATGCCTTTGGCTGTTCCCGTATGTACGCTTCTGCCGGTAAACTCAAACACCGCTTCCGATGCATTGAAGGTCTCATCCTCATACCAGCCGAGGTGGTCACCGTCCAAAGTGTAAGCCACCTTTGCTCCAAACCTCTCAAAATCCAGGTCCCTTGCAAGCCCCCCAACCTCCTCATCAGGAGTAAAGGCAATACAAATGTCTCCATGCTTTACATCGCCGTGGTCAACCAGATACTGGGCAAAAGACATGATGGCTGCAATCGACGCTTTATCATCACCTCCAAGAAGTGTTGTTCCGTCAGTCAGTATAAGGTCCTGGCCAATATACATTTTGAGATTAGAATAGTCAGAAGCCTTCATGACTATGTTCTTCTCTTTATTAAGAACAATATCTCCGCCATCGTAGTTTTCCAAAACCCAGGGTTTAACATTTGTTCCACTGGCGTCGGGGGCTGTATCAATATGGGCTATGAATCCTATAGGCATTACCTGAGTATCCTGTACATTGGACGGAACTTTTCCGTAAACAACACACCCTTCCTCATCCAGAAATACATCGGATACGCCTATGCTTATAAGCTCATCCTTAAGCACACGTGCAAGGTCTTTTTGCTTCTCTGTGGTTGGCCAGTGGCCGGTATATTCTGCTGACTGAGTATCAATTCTTGCATAGCGCATCAGTCTTTCTTTTACCTGTTCGTATACTTCTTCCTGCTTCATAGTTAGGCCATTTCTCCTGCTACATTTATTGAATAATAATCACGTATTTCTTTTACATCCTCGGTCAGGCCAAGTATCCACATGAGCTTTGTAAGGGCTGCTTCTGTTGTCATGTCGTGAGCTTCAAGTGCACCGATTTCAAGAGCTCTTTTACCTGTTTCATAGACATCCATCTTGGTGCCTTCGTACCGGCACTGGGTTCCGACAACCACTGTGATTCCGCTCTGAATAAGCTTGTCCAAAGCTCCTATGAAGTCATGCTTGATAAAAGGCATTCCTCCGATTCCATAGGCTTCGATGTATATTCCCTTATAGCCCTGATCAGCAATTGATTCGATGAAGCTCCTGTGTATTCCGGGGAACATTTTGATCATGCAGACCTTGTCTGAATAGGTATCTGTAAGTTTGAAAATCCCTGTTCTCTCCGGAACTGCCGACGTATCAATCTTCATTCCAAGTGAGCTTATAGTGGCGATGTTAGGATAGTTTATACTTTCAAACGCATCGAAACTAAGTGACCTTACCTTTGAAGCCCTGCAGCCGAGCATTACTTTTCTGTTAAATGCCACAAATACACCCGGTATCCGGCTGGCTGCCATATGAATGGCGCATCTGCAATTCTCCATCGCATCAGCAACAGGATTAGTGATAGAAAGCTGCGAGCCCGTTATTACAACGGGAATGTTTATGTTCCTCAGCATATATGAGAGCATAGACGAGGTATATGCCAGTGTATCCGTGCCATGGATCACTACAATTCCATCATAGTCGTTACGGCACTGGCTTATTCTTTTTGCAAGTAAGCTCCAGTCCTCCGGGAAAATGTTTGCACTGTCCACTGAGCAAAAGTCCTCAATCTCAATATCAGTATCTCCCGATACCATCTGAAGCTCTTTTTGCATGTCATGGATTGAAAGTCCCGGTATAAGGCCGTTACTCTTCATTACGGCAGACAATGTTCCGCCTGTATTTATGATCAATATTTTTCTACTCATTTTTACTCCTCAGCATTACTCTAAATATGCGCCCTTCATTGGGCTTACAGCATGATCGGCAAAGAGCTTTAATACGCCTTTTTTGTATCTGCTCTTTCTTGGCCGCCAGGCATCTTTTCTCTTTTTTAGGATTTCTTCTATCTCTTCAGGGGTCTTTCTTTCTCCCTTTATGCCGACGATATTTAGCTTTCTCTCCATCACATCAAGTTCTATGAGATCACCCTCCTCGACAAGAGCAATAGGTCCACCCGATGCTGCTTCCGGAGAACAGTGACCAATTACAGGGCCTGTAGATGCTCCTGAGAATCTTCCGTCAGTTATAAGCGCTATGGACCTTCCCAGCTCTTTATCCGAGCTGATGGCTTCAGATGTATAGAACATCTCAGGCATTCCGCTGCCTTTAGGTCCTTCATATCTTATAAATACCGCATCATTTTTCTGCACCTTGTGGTGAAGCACCGCATCAAGACACTCCTCTTCAGAGTCAAAGGGTCTTGCATACAGAACAGCCTTCATCATTTCTTTCGGACATGCTGTGTGCTTTATTACGGCGCCTTCGGGTGCGAGATTTCCTTTGAGGATCACGATGCTTCCATCCGTACCTATAGGATCAGAGTATGGTCTTATTACATCTCTTCTTGAAACCGAAGTGCCATAGCGATTACCAAATTCTGCAAGCCCCTCTTCGCACTTCTCATAATAGCCGTTTCTCTTTAGTTCTTCCAGATTTTCTAAAAGAGTCTTACCTGTAATGGTCATTACATCAAGATGAAGGTGGTCTTTGATCTCCTCCATAATCCTAGGAACACCTCCTGCATAGTGGAAGCACTCAGCCGGCCATTGGCCTGCAGGTCTGATATTCAATATGTAATGTGCTCCCCTATGAAGCCTGTCAAAGGTATCACCGTCTATCTCAATACCAAGTTCATGTGCAATTGCCGGCAGATGCATCAGGCAGTTTGTGGATCCTGAAATGGCAGCATGTACAAGTATAGCATTCTCGAAGCTCTCAAGGCTCAGAATATTTGAGGGACGCATGCTCTCATCCCCTGCAATTTCTACTGCTCGCTGTCCGGATCTGTAAGCGCAGCTTCTTATCTCTTCTCCGTCCGCAGGTAAAAGCGCACTGCCCGGAAGCGCAAGTCCCAAAGCCTCTGCCATTATCTGCATGGTTGATGCTGTTCCTATAAAAGAGCATGCTCCGCATCCGGGACATGCATTTGACTTAGCCCAGTCAAGCTCATCCCGTGCTATCTCGCCTCTCTCAAACTTTGCACTGTACATACCGAGCTGTTCCAGAGTCAGCATCTTAGGTCCGGCCTTCATTACACCTCCCGGTATAAAAACCGAAGGTATATCAACTCTGAGCATACCCATCAGATTTCCGGGAACCGACTTATCACAGCTTGCCAGAAAAACTCCTGCATCAAAGGGCGTAGCATTTGCCTGGATCTCGATCATGTTTGCCATCATCTCCCTGCTGGCAAGGCTGTAATTGATCCCGTCTGTACCCTGGCTCTCTCCGTCACACATATCGGTACAGAAATACCTGGCTCCATGGCCGCCTGCACTCTCAATTCCCTTAAGCACTTCCTCTGTAAGTGCCATTAAGTGTACACTGCCCGGATGGCTATCTCCGAAGCTGCTCTCTACATATATTTGAGGCTTTGAAAGATCCTCCGTTTTCCATCCCGTTCCAATACGCAGCGGATCAAGCTCCGGCGCAAGTTCTCTCATTTTCTGGCTCTGAAGATTCATGTTTTTCATCTCCTGTCGTCCTTATGTCTATCGATGTAAGTTCCATGCATTAAAAAAGATTTTCCATATATGGCTTTAGCATATCCAAGGGAGCAGATGGTAAAAGAGCTCTTTGAGTCCGCAGGCTTTAAGGTATCTGTCCAAAAGGATATAAATGCATTTCTCTGGAATCACAACGTGCTCAACGCTGCTATGGAAACAGAGGTTTTAAAGCGCGGCAGTTTTGAAGCTGTGATCACATCTAAAGATGGCCTTGCAAGTATGATGCGAAACGTAAAAGACATGATCCCATATCTCAAGGCCAAGAACATCTCTCCGGATCTGCCTGTCAGAGCCATGAGTATACTCCCTGCAGATATTATCGCTTCTATAATGATGCGCACCATGTATAAGCCTGGAACACCTGCATACAATGCAGTAGCTTTCAACAAGTATGCTGTAGGCTACAGTGTAAGAGAAATCTGCGAGCACGCTCACAAGCTGGGAGTTTCACTTTCGCGCATAGAAAGTGCGCTGTAAGTCATATATGTTAATTCATATTTCTCTCATAGCACCATCTTGCTATATCTTTTATAAGATCAAGTGGCAGTTCTTTATTATTAGGCATTTGTATAGCGCCCTTACTTGTTTTATAGTCCTGCAATCGATCAGCAAAAAACTCAATAGCTTCAGGCCCTGGATACAATCCGATATGCTTTTTGGCAGCGGCAAAATGAATAATATTTCTTCTTTCCCAAAAAGTTGGCATTCCCCACGATATGCGTTCTTCTGCATTTGGCATTGCATCACTGATTACTTTGTAAACGTCTTCCAAACGAGGACGAATCGTTTCATCTTGTTCAGCTATATATTTCTTTATTTGGTTTGTATTTGTATGTACATCCTTTTGATCGGTAATTTTAACAGCCATAGAATTGATACCTTCTCTTTGCTTCATAACTAATTTCGGTTATATCCTGTGTTCCCATATGTTCTACCACAACAGATGACACAGCACATCCATACTTGCAAGACTCCTGCAGGCTAAGACCTTTTGAAAGGCCATGGATGAATCCGGCAACAAAGCTGTCTCCAGCACCTGTGGTATCGACAACTTTCACATCAGGATAAGCCGGGATGTGGCCTTCTTCGGAAGCATTTTTGTAGTAGCATCCCTCTTTCCCGCATTTGATGATCACGGTATTTGCTCCGTGCTCAATAAATATCTCTGCGCTTTTTACAGGGTCACTCTCGTCGGTCAGGATCGATGCTTCCTTCTCATTTGGGATTATATAATCGATATACTTAAGGATCGGCTCTAGGTCTTTTATCGTCTCACCATTCTTGGCAGTTGTCATGTCTGCAACGAGGACACGACCGGGAGTTCCTTTAATTTGTCTAAAAACCTCTTCCATATCACTTACAGTAAGCCTTGGAGATACAAATATGCTGGCAAAACTTACAATATCTCCGGCATCATCCAAATAAGGAAGTATATGTTCCTTGGATAGTTTCCTAAGTGTACTCTCAGGATTAGTGATGAAGTATCTCTCACCATCACTGTCCACTAGAACTATATTTGTTGCTGTCGGAATGTCTGCGCTGGTAGTTATCTTCCGTGTATCAACCTTGTTTCTATCAAGACACTTTTTCACAATTCCGCCGACTTCATCTTCTCCTAAAAGAGATATGATCTCAACATCGGTTCCAAGTTCCGATAAAACAACTGCCTCATTAAGAGCATCCCCGCCACAGGACATTCCTATGTCCCGGGCAGGCACTGATCCCTTTGTGAAAATCTCTTTATCTACTGCACCAGCGAATATATCTACTATGGCTGCACCAATAACTGTGACCTTACAACTCATACATAAACTCCTGTTACAAAAGTGGTAGTACCTTCTCTTCTATAAACTCTACCCTGTCAAA
>JAEEGF010025556.1_pt1 | contig 11880 bp, 10 predicted proteins | sample 9134171 | NCBI WGS metagenome assembly JAEEGF01 (sample SAMN16246542, study PRJNA631951) | gut metagenome | biome: gut microbiome; feature: rumen; material: AP-attached | host: Bos | place: Iran: Karaj | collected 2018-10 | reverse complement strand
CATTGGACATGCCTGATAAGACAGTCATAATACCATCAAGCGAGGCCACAAAGCGGATCGCCCAGGAAGCACATGATCTCTCTGGCGCATAATCCTTGAACAGTTTCTCGATCTGTTTATCCGGTTTAGCTAAAGCCCCGCCTTTTACCGGTTCCATGACCGTGATATATTTGCCATATTTTCTGGCCATTTCATAGTTGGCTCTGGAAGTGACCTTTTCATTTTCCCAGTCGGCATAGTTGATCTGCAGCTGAACAAATTCAACTTCCGGATGTTTCTTTAACAGTTCTTCGAGAAGTTCCGGACCATCATGGAAAGAGAAGCCGATATGCTTTACCAGTCCTTCTTTCTTCAGTTCATTGACGAAGTCCCACAGATGAAACTTTTCATACAGTTTGTAGTTTGAAGACATCAGTGTATGAAGCAGATAGTAATCGATATATTGAACTTTCGTTCTTTCTAGTGAAGTATAAAACTGTTTCTTGGCCATCTTTTCATTTAAGGCAGCGCGGGCAAACAGTTTTGTCGCCAGCGTATAGGAATCACGCGGATACCTTTCAACCAGTGCTTTGCCAATCGCGTCTTCCGAACCAGGATAGACATGAGCTGTATCAAAATAAGTAAAGCCCGCATCCATGAACAGATCGACCATCTTCTTGGTCTGTTCGACATCAATGCCCAGACCTTTTTTAGGCAAGCGCATCAGACCAAAGCCCAGTTTCCCTGTATTTTCCATATCCGTTTTCTTTCCTTGCATAGCGTTTCTCCTTCTTTCTATTAAGTGCCAGTTTATGGCAGGCGATAAACTTTCATCACTTATCAGCAGTTATGACAGAATGAAACAATAAACAAAAGACTGTTTCTTATTTCATTTTCCAAGTCACCTTTATTATTCCGCTGATGTTTCATGTCTGATTATTATCAGTATATCAGTTTGTATTACAAAAGAGGCTTTAATGCCTCTCAAGTTCCAGTAATGCCTGTTTGTTTTTCAGACCGCCGCCATAACCGACTAAGGATCCATCAGATCCTATTACCCGATGACAAGGCAGGATAATGCAGATGGGATTGCGGTTCAAGGCATTCCCCACAGCCTGAGCTGACATCTTTGCGATGCCTCTTTTTTCAGCGATCATTCCCGCAATCTGACCATAACTAATTGTTTCACCATAAGGAACATTATTTAAGATCGCATAGACTTCCTTCTGAAAAGCCGTCAGCTTTTCAATCCGGTAAGCCGGGATGAAGTTTGGGATCTGTCTGTTAAAATACAGATCAAGATATCGCAGTGTCTCTTTAAAGTACTCTGCCGATTCTGAATTATGAACTTCATCGGCTTTACTATCAATAAAAGTAAGACCGGTCAGATATTTGCCATCTGAGCTCAGAACAATATCATCAAAGCCGTCCGGCGTCTTATAGCAGTAATAATAATTCATTAGCCAAGTTTCTTAGCCATGTTGTCGTAGTTGGAAGAATAGACCAAAGCTGTTTCCTTGGTGATCTTGCCATCGTTATAAAGCTTCTGCAGGTAAGTATCCATCGTATACATGCCTTCAGCGGAACTTGTCTGCATCGTTGAATCAAGCTGATGCAGTTTGCCATCCCTGATCATGTTCTGTACGGCATTGTTGCATTTGAGGACTTCAAAAGCCGGGATCAGACCGCCATCGATACGCGGAACCAGCTGCTGGCAGACGATACCTTTCAGGATCTGCGAAAGCTGGATCTTGATCTGCTGCTGCTGGGAAGCCGGGAAAACATCGACGATACGGTTGATCGTGTTGGCAGCCGAACTGGTATGCAGAGTTGAGAACAGCAGGGTCCCTGTCTCTGCCGCTGTCAAAGCTGCCGAGATCGTATCATAATCTCTCATCTCGCCAAGCAGGATGACATCCGGACTTTCACGCAAGGCAGAGCGAAGCGATTCAAGATAGCTTGGTGTATCGATATAGATCTCACGCTGGGTGACGATCGATTTTTCATGACGATGAACGAATTCGATCGGGTCTTCCATGGTGATGATATGACAGGTCCTTGATCTGTTGATCCTGTCGATCATGCAGGCAAGAGTAGTTGTCTTGCCGGTACCGGCAGAACCGGTGACCAGGATCAGGCCCTTCTTGTTGTCAGCAAGCGACAATACGCTTTCCGGAATGCCGAACTTTTCCGGATCAGGCATGCCGAAGTGAATAACTCTGATAACCGCCGCTAAAGATCCACGCTGTCTGAAGACATTGACACGGAAACGGCCGAGATCGGAAATGGAGAATGAAAAGTCATCATCGATGTTATTGTCGAGATTGGTACGGGTCCTGTGGCTAACATCATAGATTTCATCAACAAGCAAGCCGATTGTCGGAGGGATCAGTTTTTCCTCACCGATCTTTTCCTGACCGCCATTGAGCTTTAAGGTAACAGGAGCTCCCGGAACCAAGAAAATATCAGAAGCATTTCTGTTTGTTGCTTCACGTAAGATCTCATTTAAATTCATAACTACTCTCCCTTCCATAAGTTATCTATCTTCGTGGATTCTTCCCACGTCTTCTTGATCTTCCAGTTTCTGATGATATACTCATCATCTTTCAATTCGAGTTCAATGCTGAGGATGAAGCCATCCTTTTCAATATCCTTATTAATTATCTCATCCTTTGGCGCATCATTCATCTGTTTAAGGAACAGCATGCCTTCTTCTTCGAGTTCATAGCGGGTTCTGACACTTTCCGCAAAACGATTGGAAAGCCGCAGATCAGCACTGGCTGAAGAAACAGACAGCATGGCCAGTACTGCCATACAGATACTGATGATCGTCAGTAACAGAGCCAGCAGGCCCAGTCTCATAGGTGTATTTTTCATTGCCTGCCGCCTTTCTGAGCACGACCCGTCTCGAGTTCATAAATTACTTCATTGTCATAGAAGATCGTGATCTTGCCATGAACAAAACCATCGTTTTCCGTTCTATCGATCTTCATCACCATCCGGCCATCTGCCTGCGGTTCAAGATCATCATTGTACGAGAATTCCAAAACATCATTATTTTTATGATTGTCATTCTGATTGAGGATCCTGATGATCTCATTTTCATCTTCACTGGCAATAAAGACTTCAGCACCATTGGAAGCTAAGATGACGGCATCTGAAAGATGTCTGGCTTTCTGCGAAGTATTTCTGGCCGAAGCATAGACGACAACACTGACATTGATCAGGATGATGAAGATCACCAGCATGATCAGCAGTTCGATCATAAAGGAAAGACCATTCTTTTTCATCATTGATCCTCCCCATTATTCTTGATGCCGATAAAGACATCACCACAATCAGTTGTGATCTTTAACAGTTTCGGTGAAACCTTTTCGATCTTGAATGTGTTATTCAAAGCGATCCTGATCGCATTCTTCGGGAAGAGCTTGCCATCGATCTGACCATAATCTTCCACCAGATAGCCATCATAGAGATATATGCGGTTGCCGTAGCCTGTATCCTCATCTTCGATCAGCAGCATCTCACCGACTTCGCTGTCATTTTTATAGCTGACCTTGCTTTCACCCATCTTGGAAACGGTCAGCAGATAAGAAGAAAGCGAACGCTCAAAACTGCTGTCATTTTGTGAAGCAACGATATCTGAATAGATGCCTGTGCCAAAAACGATCAGCAGAAAGAAGCAGCCCAAAAAGAAGGCGGTAATTCCGATGATCGATAATTCTGACAGGCTGTTTCGGCTTTTTCTCATCTTCATTTCTTTGCGACCCTTATATCCGGAAGCTGATTTTCCGCATAGGCATTATAGACAACATAATACTTTTCCGTATTGATCTTGAGTCCATAATTGTCTTCGAGGTATCTTAAATCGACCGGATAAGCTCCTTCGATGACATAGCACTGCAAAGCCGCTCTTTCGACTGCAGCTTTGATCGCCGCCATGCTTTCTTCGCTGTTATCATTGGTACGGTAATTATCCACCACCTTATAAGTCCATAACAAAGCGATCGCCAGCAGGGCTATAGCTATCACATATAAAAGAATATTTTTTCTTGAATCCTTATACATTTCTATCCGATAGAGTTCATAATACCGATAAGCGGCAGCATCAGGCTCAATAAAGCGATACCGATCGAAAGCATCAGCAGACCTGATAACAACGGTTCGATCGTATTGATAAAGTTATCCAGCTGGCTGGAAGCTGAATGAGCTAAAAGCGAAATCAGACGGCTTAAGACCGAATCGGTATTGCCGCTTCTTTCACCCGGTATCAGCATCCTGCCATAGATCGGTTCATAGAGTTCAACTTCATTGGCGGCATTGGCGAAACCGTTGCCTTCCTTCATCTTTGCCTCGACGGCTTCCAGTTTCTTTTCAACCGGTTCATAATCAGCCATGGCCTTGGCTTCTTCCAAAGCGTCATCCTGCATCTTGCCGCTGGCCAGCAGCACTTCATAAGCAGAAGTGAAACGGTATAAAGCCAGCGATTCCATGATCGAAGCCAGAGTCTTGTTTGTCGCTAAGAAATTCTGGACTTTGCGCTTGCCATTGCCCTTGTACATCAGATAGCCGATGATCAGCAAAGCAACTAAGATGATCATGATGATGAGCACGACACGGCAGAAGATATAGGCATAGCTGATATATCTGTAAGAGCTGTCAGCCAGTGAGCCGCTCAAACTGGTATAGACACCGGAGAATGATGGCAAAACGGCTTTCAGCATGATAAACAGTACAATGATGATCATGACCAGCATGGCCAAAGGGTAGATCAGAGCCGATCTGATCTTGGAAACGATCACATCCTGTTTCTCGTAGTAATCAGCCAGGGTGAACAGCACATCTTCCAGTTTACCGGTGCTTTCACCGGTCTCGATCATCTTGAGGGCATACTCCGGGAAGATCCCGCACTGTTCCATGGCAACTTTCAAAGAATTGCCTTCCGCAATACATTTCTCCATGACTTCGATATTGTCTTCCAGAAGTCCGCCTTTATGATCTTTCTGTTTGAACAGCGAGATCGCTTCATCAAGCTGGATGCCTGAACGGATCATCATGCCCATGCTTTCGCAGAAGGCACTGACGCCCAATAGATCAAGTTTTCCCTTTTTTGCCATAATTTACCCCTTTTTAATACTGATATATTCCTGTGTAATTGCTGCCATCGCCAATAAAATCGGCATCTGCACCGTTTGCACTGAAAGTAAGATCTACTCTGTTCCAGTCATTCTGATCCATCTTGAATTCCGCTACGATCCAGCCCTGTTCCGTCGTATAGATCATGTTCCAGGCATGATAGAGATTATTAGGCGAAACATAGCCGAAGATCACCTTGGTCGGAATGCCCTGTGAACGGAACATCGCCGCGGTCAAAGAAGCGTAATCAAAACAGATGCCCTTCTTTGAACTCAAGGTCTCATCAGGATCAGGAATATAACCGGTCTCAACCGCTTCCGCCTTGCTCTGATCATAGACGATGTTTTCGCAGACATAACTGAAGACCTGATTGATCAGATCCATCGCATCAGCTGCACCTGAAGCAAAATCCGAGGCCAGTTTTACACAGTTGGAATTTTTATTATATGAAACATAGTCATTGCTTCTGATATAAGGCTGAAATTCATCTTTCAGGACAACCTCGGCACTGGTCTCATAAAGTGCCGCATATTTATTGTCCGCGATGTTTTCCATGACTCTAAAGGAATATTCTCCATCCCCGCTCTGCAAAGGAAAGATCGAGGGAGTCCCATCGTTTTCCATATCATAGTTATAGGTCTCGTCAGTAATGACCTGAAACTTCAAGCGGTTCTCGCTTACAGCGGAAACCGCAACATAGCCATCTGCTACAGAAGAAAGGTCGATCATGACATCGCCTTCCCCTTCTGCTTCTTCCTCATTAAAAACAGCTTCCGCATATTCCGGAACCTCATAATGGGTATCAGGTTTACTCTCGCTCTGACCCGGATCTGGCTTGCTGGCGGTAGAACTGGCAGCTGACGAGCCGCCATCTGAAGAAGAACAGCCCGTTACAATCAAGATGATCAGAAACAGGATCAGAACTTTATGAAGCGCTTTCATTTCTACTAATAATTATAACTATAATCTATATATCCGAACGATCTTTTTGACGCAAAAGAAAAAGGACAGCCAGGCCATCCTCAAGACTCAATATCAAGATATTCAAACAGAAATTCTCCCAGCCCATCATGATAGACGTCGTTTTCCGTAACAAAATCTGCGGCTTCCTTTGTCAGCTTCGACCCATTGGCCAGACAGATGCCTACGCCAGCCTTTTTGAGCATGGCGATGTCATTATCCATATCGCCGCAGGCAATGACTTCTTTCAAAGGAATTGACAGTTCTTTACATATCATTTCCAAGGCAATACCTTTATCAATGCCCGGTTTCATAAATTCCAGAGTTCCATAGAATGATTTGATCCAGACATAGCCCTCATCTTTATGATGAGACAGCAGTTCATTGATGATGTCTTCGTATTCCTCTTCGTTATAATGAAACTCCAGCTTCGGAATATCGTTTTCACAGAAACGCTCCTTATCCGCAAAGATGACATTTGACTTATTGCGGTTCATCGATTCTTCGATCATCCAGTCTTTTCTTCGCGCCAGCACTTTATTATAGCCATCTTCAAAGACACAGACATTGATATCAAGATCCCACATGTAATCCAGGATCTTTCTGGTCATTTCCTTAGGCAGATAGTTGAACTTACGCTTCTGCTTACTGATTTTATCCCAGATCTCACAGCCATTGACTCCGATCACGATATCCGGATCAAAGTCGTAACCCCAATTTCTGAAACGGCCGATTGTCCTTTGATCGACCGGCCGGCCGGAAGCCAGTCCCAGCATGACACCTTCATCATGAAGTATCTGCAGGATCTTTCTGGTCTTGCCTTCAGGTACCCCGCCTTTTTCAACTAAGGTTCCATCGATATCACACATCAGTAATTCGGGTCTTTTCATAATCATGATTATATCTTATTTCCCTCTTTTCAGCTTATGAATCTTAAACTGGCAAACGCAGACCAAAGAAAAGGTGCATCATTACTGACACACCTTGATTCTTTATTCTTCTGATTCTTCTTCGAATGTTTCTTCGAGTTCCTCAGTTGTCTCTTCGAAGAGTTCATCATCCTTCAGATCAGCATCATCTTCATTATCACCGATCATTTCACTTGGGAGCTGAGTTTCTTCCTGCGCCGCAAGAAGTTTCTCTTCTCTGATCTCATCGAGCTCAGCAGCTCTTTCGTGAACCTGTCTGGTCGTTTCACGGTCAAATTTCGAACCGGTACCGGCCGGGATCAGTTTACCGATAATAACGTTTTCCTTGATACCGAACAGCGTATCGATCTTGCCGTTGACTGCCGCATCCGTCAGAACCTTGGTGGTTTCCTGGAATGAAGCAGCGGATAAGAAGGAATCTGTTTCGACAGAAGCCTTGGAAATACCCAGAAGCAGCGGTCCGAATACCGGCGGTTTCTTGCCAGCCATGATCAGATCGTTGATGATTTCTGTCAGTCTCTTCAAGGAGATCGTCTGTCCGACTGAAAGTTCTGAATCACCGGCATCAGTAATGATGACCTTCTTAAGCATCTGTTTGATGATAACTTCAACGTGCTTATCGGAGATATCAATACCGGTTGCGGAGTAAACCTTCTTGACTTCCTTCATAATGTAGTTCTGAACAGCCTGGACACCGGCAATCATAAGCAGTTCCTTAGGATCGACGTTGCCTTCAGTCAGTTTCGCACCGGCTCTGACCTTTTCACCGACTTTGATCCAGTCTCTGACGGTCTGCGAGATACCAACGCGATGGGCGATCGTTTCCTTATCATTTGATACTTCAATGATACGGCTGTGATCTTCCAGTTCTTCGACCTTGGTAATCTCACCGGCGATCTTGGCTAATAAAGCCGGATGTTTAGGACAGCGTGCTTCAAACAGTTCCTGGACACGCGGCAGACCCTGGGTGATATCATCATCCGCGTTGGCAACACCACCGGAGTGGAAGGTACGCATGGTCAGCTGGGTACCCGGTTCACCGATTGACTGAGCGGCCATGATACCGACAGCCTCACCGGCTTCAACGAGCTTACCGGTTGCCATATTGCGTCCGTAGCACTTGCGGCAGATACCATCCTTGCACTCGCAGGTGAAGGAGTTGCGGATATGCATGCCTTTATAGCCGGCTGCCACGATCTTGTCAGCGGTCGCTTCATCGATGAATTCATCCGAATCAACGATGACCTCACCAGTCTGAGGATCGCTTATCTGTTCCTTGGCATAACGGCCAACGATACGGTCATAGAATTTCTCGATGATCGCATTGTTCTTGATATCAACGATATCTTCGACATAGTAGCCCTTGTCTGTATGACAGTCTTCTTCCATGATCATGACATCCTGAGCGACATCGACCAGTCTTCTGGTCAGATAGCCTGATTCAGCTGTCTTTAAGGCTGTATCGGTCAGACCTTTACGGACACCGTGTGTCGAAATAAAGAACTCGGACACGTTCAGACCTTCACGGAATGAAGAATAGATCGGAACCTCGATAATCGAAGGCTGGTATTCTTTCTTCGACTTTGACTGCGTCGGTCTGCCCATCAGGCCACGCATACCGGACAGCTGGGTAAAGTTGGACTTGTTACCACGGGCACCGGATACGGATGACATGTTAATTGGCGACTTACGCGGCAGGTTGTTCATGACGTCATCACCGATGGCGTTAGTTGTTTCTGCCCACAGTCTGGAGAAATGCTTTTCCCATTCAGGCAGAGTCAGCTGACCTCTCTTGAGCAGGTTCTGCAAGACATCAGCCTGTTTCTTGGCTTCATCAACGTATTTCTGCTTGTTTGGCGCAACGTTGATATCAGCTAAGGAGATCGTCATACCGGCAACAGTCGAATACTCGAAACCTAAGTCTTTGATCGCATCCAGAATCTCAGCTGAACCTTCGGTCTTGTATCTTGCGAAGACTTCCGCAATGACCTTGGACAGGTTCTTCTTGGTGAACTCTGGAGCAACCTTCAGTCCCTTGATGAACTTCTTGATATCTGTACCGTACTCAACGAAGCAGCGGTCAGGTGTTCTCTTCAAAGAGTCACCCTCGACATCGTTGATGTAAGGGAAATCAGCCGGGAACTTATCGTTGAAGATAAGCTTGCCGATCGTCGTGATCAGATATTTCTCATTCTGTTCATCAGTGAAACCGCTCTTCTTTAAAGATCTGGCTGGAATCGCCACACGGGTGTGCAGATGCACTTCCTTGTTCTGATAAGCCATTAATGCTTCATTGAAGTCACGGTAGACATGTCCTTCATTATCACCGAACTTTCTCCACATCGCTGCTGTTTCCTTATCGCCTAAGGCCTCAAGTGCATCAGCCTTTTCGTAGAATTCTTCAGCAGTCTCTTCCATGTTCAGGTAGAAGTTACCTAAGACCATGTCCTGAGAAGGAGTAACGATCGGTTTACCATCCTTAGGACCAAGGATGTTGTTGCTTGCCAGCATCAGGATTTCAGCTTCTGCTCTTGCTTCTTCTGATAACGGAAGGTGGACGGCCATCTGGTCACCATCGAAGTCGGCGTTGAACGCTGTACATACTAATGGATGCAATCTGATTGCACGACCTTCAACGAGTTTCGGCTTGAAAGCCTGAATACCTAAACGGTGAAGTGTCGGGGCACGGTTAAGGAAGACTGGATGATTGTCCATGATCTCCTCTAAAACATCCCAGATCTGCGGATCAAAGCGCTCGATCATCTTCTCGGCAAACTTGCTGGATTGCGCGATCTTCTGATTGACGAGTTCATTGATCACAAATGGTTTATAGAGCTGGATAGCCATTTCTCTTGGAATACCGCACTGGTACATCTTGAGATCTGGTCCAACTGCGATAACAGAACGGCCTGAGAAGTCAACACGCTTGCCAAGCAGATTCTGTCTGAAACGTCCCTGCTTACCCTTTAAAGAGTGAGACAGTGATTTAAGCGGCCTGTTGGCCGAACCCTTGACCGGATTGCCACGGCGTCCATTATCGATCAGAGCGTCTACAGCTTCCTGCAGCATACGCTTTTCGTTCTGGACGATGATACTAGGCGTACCGATTTCAAGCAGTTTTTTCAGACGGTTATTACGGGTAATGACACGTCTGTAAAGATCATTCAGGTCAGAAGTCGCGAATCTGCCGCCGTCGAGCTGCAGCATCGGACGAAGATCTGGCGGGATGACCGGAAGCATCGTCAGTACCATCCACTCCGGCTTGTTGTCGGAATTGACGAAGGCATTGATCGTTTCAAGTCTCTTGATGAGCTTCTTGCTCTTGTCTGAAAGCAAGGCATGATTTTCCTTTTCGGATTTCTTTTCCTTGTCCTTCTGGATCTTATCAAGTTCCTTGAGGATAGCTTCCTTTTCCTTGATCACGTCGACCTGTTCTAACAGAGTCTTGATTGCTTCGGCACCGGTCTGAGCCTTGAAGGCATCACGGCCATACAGAGCTTCGTAATTTCTTACTTCAAGTTCTGATAAAGGCTGTTTGTATTCCAGATCGGTTGAACCCGGATCAGTGACGATCCAAGTCACGAAGTAGACGACTTCTTCTAAGATCTTAGGTGAAACATTGAGTACCAGGCCCATACGGGAAGGGATACCCTTCAGATACCAGATAGGAGCTACCGGTGCCGCTAAGGCAATGTGACCCATACGTTCTCTACGAACGGATGACTTCGTGATCTCGACACCACAGCGGTCACATACGACGCCCTTATAGCGCACTTTCTTGTACTTGCCACAGTAACATTCCCAGTCTTTGGTCGGACCGAAAATTCTTTCACAGAATAATCCGTCTCTTTCCGGTTTCTGAGAACGGTAGTTGATTGTTTCAGGCTTGGTCACTTCACCATGTGACCATTCCAGAATGCGATCGGGAGAGGCTAAACCGACTTTGATTGCTTCAAATTTGTTCTTTGCCATGTTTATTCCTCCTCATCTCCAAAGCCCATGATAGCCTGCGGTGCATCGTCATCATTCAGGGTATCTCTGATACTTAATCCTTCTGAATCCTCTACAACCTGAGCATCTCTGTCTCTGGCAACTTCTCGATCATCATCATCAACACGGGAAACGCTGACTTCATTGCCTTCTTCATCCAGCATTCTGACATCGAGTGCCAGAGCCTGAAGTTCATTCTTCAGGACGTTGAATGATTCCGGAATACCTGGTTCAGGAATACGTTTGCCCTTGATGATTGCGTCATAGGTCTTGGTACGGCCGTTGATATCATCGGATTTGACGGTTAAGATCTCTTCCAATGTATGAGCAGCACCGTAGGCTTCAAGAGCCCAGACTTCCATTTCACCGAAACGCTGACCGCCATTCTGCGCTTTACCGCCTAATGGCTGCTGAGTAACGAGTGAATAAGGACCGGTTGCACGGGCGTGCAGCTTATCGTCGACCATGTGCGCCAGTTTGATCATGTACATGACACCGACGGAGATACGCTCATCATATGGTTCACCGGTCTTGCCATCTCTTAAGACGACCTTGCCGTCCATTGAAGTCTGCGCTTCCTTCATGATGTCATTGAGTTCCTTGTTGGTGATACCGTCAAATACCGGGGTCGCAAACTTGACCGGCTGACCTGTCTTTTCACTTAAAGCCTTGGCAGCCATACCCAAGTGGATCTCCAATACCTGACCGATATTCATACGTGAAGGAACACCAAACGGGTTCAGCATGATATCGACCGGTGTGCCATCCGGCATGAAAGGCATATCCTCGATCGGCAGGATCTTGGAAATAACACCCTTGTTGCCGTGACGTCCGGCCATCTTGTCACCTTCAGAAATCTTACGTTTCTGAACGACATAGACCTTGA